>Ga0187774_10000212_pt1 | contig 19424 bp, 19 predicted proteins | sample 0216_BV02_MP05_2_FD_133152 | JGI IMG/M metagenome (GOLD analysis project Ga0187774, IMG submission 133152) | Tropical peat soil microbial communities from peatlands in Department of Meta, Colombia - 0216_BV02_MP05_20_MG | ecosystem: Environmental > Terrestrial > Soil > Wetlands > Peat | place... | reverse complement strand
GGGGGCTGCGCCGAGAGTCATCAGGGTAACGATTTCTCGCTTGTCCAAATATAAAGTGAGCGGATGTTCCCCGGCTATCTGCGTATCCGACCACTCTCCGTGTTCATTCAGTGAGCGAACAGAAAAGGTCAGCGGCCGGTTCGCATGGGTGATCTTCGGGCGATAGGGACTGGCCACGTGCTAATTTCCGGCATCGCCGACTTTGGCGGGCTGCTGAACCATGAACTCACAGACAGGCCGTCGGTAGTCTGCTGAAAATGCTGCTCGGGAGGAAAGTGATAATGTCAATTTATCGATCATGTAAAAAATACGCCCGCTTACGGACTGACTGCCGCGAATGAAAAATTATTACAAAATCTGATCATACGTCGCAAGCATAGAGAATACACCAATACCCCTCTTTAGGCAGTGGCTTTTGGTTGAATCTTTTGGTACCCAAGCGCAGAATCTCCGGTTAAATGGTGGAACGGACGATGAAGCATCCCAGCATTTCGGTAGCGGTAATCATGCAGCGCTTGGCGCTGAACAACAAATGGTGTTCCGAGAAATGGGAGGCAATGGGGATTATTCCCGATACCGGCGGCGGGAATAAGGATTGGCGCGTCCTGTATGAAACCGCCCGGGAAAAGCAAGTATTATTTCGAGGATTTGATGTGACGCTGTATAGAGACGAGGCGGAGGGTTATTATTTGAATCTGAGTTCGCCGCAGCCCAAAGTTTTTGTTGCGTGGCGCTTTCAAGAAAATTTTGCCGTGCCCTACATCGTCACGGTAAGCTATAACGAAGCCGCACGCTGGATGGATTCCAATGAACATGTTGACGCAGTACCGATGGCGCCTGATATCGCCGTTTGGCTGAGTAATTACGTGCATGAACACTACAAGCCGCAATTAAAAAAACGGCAATACCCGCAGTCTTTTCTGTCGCCTGAACGCAGGGCAGGCAAAGGCACTGGCTGATCCATGCAACGCAAAGAATCCTTTTTGAGCAGGTGGTCGCGCCTAAAAAAACAGGCGGAAAAACCGGTCACGACCGAACCCGTAAAACCCGTGGCCGGCGAACCTAAACTGCCGCCTATTGAACAGCTCGACATGCAATCCGATTACAGTGTTTTCTTCCATCCGAAAGTCGAGGAAAATCTGCGCCGCCAAGCGCTACGCAAACTGTTCAGCGACCCGCATTTCAACGCCATGGACGGTCTGGACGTATATATAGATGACTACAGCAAGCCCGACCCGATTCCTCCAGAGATGCTGGCGCGACTGCTGGAATCAAATCCATTGCTGTTTCCCACGACCAGGGAGCAGACTGCCGATCAATTGTCAGGGCAAAAGGGCGTGGGCGCTCTAGCAAGTGAACAAGCTCAGATCGTGGAACAGCCGAAGAAGCAAAATGCTGAACTCAGTCCTCCGTCTGACATCAAGCCCAAGACATGACTAATTTCCTGAAGGACGATTGCGACTCGTGAGTGTAGACGGCAAAAATATCATGCTGTGCAACTGCAACAAGACCATGCCGCTTGACGCAAGGGAGCTGGCTCGCGCCTTGCAACTCAAGACGCCGGTCGTGATCCACCACGAATTATGCCGCCATCAGGCGTCGGCGTTTGAATCCGGCCTCAGGCAAGGCGGCGAGGCATTGGTCGCCTGCACGCAGGAAGCGCTACTCTTCGGCGAACTTGCCAAACAAATCGATCCCAATGCGGAGGTTTCTTTTGTCAACATCCGCGAACAGGCTGGCTGGTCGGCTGAAGCCAATCAAGCGACTCCGAAAATTGCTGCGCTTCTGGCTGCTGCAGCGCTTCCCGAACCCGAACCGGTCCCCAGCGTTAGCTATAAGTCCGCCGGGCAACTGTTGATTATCGGCCCCGCATCGGCTGCTTTAGCTTGGGCGGAGCAGCTTGCCGAGCAGGCGGACCTCAGCGTGCTACTTACCGAGGTAAAGGATGCGCACGAACTGCCAGTCCAGCGGCGGTATCCAGTTTTCTCTGGGAAAGTGGAATCGGTGAAAGGCTACCTTGGCGCCTTTGAGGTCGCTTGGAGCCAGAGCAACCCGATTGATCTGGAAATATGTACGCGCTGCAACGCATGTATCGAGGCCTGCCCCGAGCAGGCGATCGACTATGGCTACCAGATCGACCTCGACAAATGCAAAGCACACCGCAAATGCGTTGCCGCCTGCGGAGATATCAAAGCGGTCGATTTCGAGCGGCGCGATACCGCACGCTCCGAGCAATACGATCTGATTCTCGATTTATCGGATAAGCCGCTTTTGAACATCCACCAGCCGCCACAGGGGTATTTCGCCCCGGGCACCGATCCGCTGGCGCTGGCGCGCGCGCTCAGTCAGCTGGCGCAGATGACCGGGGAATTCGAAAAGCCGAAATTTTTCACCTACAAGGAATCGATTTGTGCTCACAGCCGCTCGGAAATCACCGGCTGCACCAAATGCATAGACATTTGTTCCACCCGCGCTATTTCCCCGGATGGCGATCACGTAAGAGTAGAGCCCCATTTGTGCGTGGGCTGTGGCGCCTGCGCCAGCGTATGCCCGTCGGGGGCAATGAGCTACGCCTATCCGCGGGTGGCCGACCTTGGCGTCCGAATAAAAACCATGCTGCAGACCTACCTAAATGCCGGCGGCAAGGACGCTTGTCTGCTACTTCACAATACGAGCGATGGACGCGATCTGATCGCCAAGCTCGGCCGGCGCGGGAAAGGTCTGCCGGCTCATGTCATTCCGCTTGAGACTTTCCATATCGCCTCGCTGGGCATGGATGTGATGCTCGGTGCAGTGGCGCTCGGCGCATCAAACCTCATAGTCCTTGCCACTGGAAGTGAAGCGCCCGAATATATACTTTCCTTGCGCGCCCAAATGGGGTTTGCAGAACAGATCCTGCAAGGCTTGGGTTATGGCGGCGGACATTTCCAGCTCATAGAAGCGGGGGATGTGGTGACACTCGAAAAAGCAGTGTGGGAAATTCAGTCCGCCCAATCGGCCCAACCTGGGTCCTTCCACCTGTCCAATGAAAAGCGGAGCACCCTTGATTTTGCTTTTGAGCATTTGCTCAAGAATGCCCCTTCTGGCTTAAAGGATATACCCCTTTCCGAAGGCGCGCCTTACGGCAAAATAGATGTTAATAAAGAGACCTGTACTCTATGCATGGCTTGTGTTGGGGCATGTCCGGAAAATGCTTTAATGGATTCTAAGGAGTTGCCGCAACTCAAGTTTGTCGAGCGTAACTGTGTCCAATGCGGTCTATGCGAAAAAACCTGCCCCGAACAAGCCATTAGCCTCAGCCCCAGATTGCTATTGACTAGCGAAGCTCGGAGTCCGAGAATACTTAACGAAGCCGAGGTTTTCGCGTGCATCCGCTGCGGAAAGCCTTTTGCCACCAAGAAAATGATAGACAACATGGTTGGCAAGCTCGGCAGTCATTCGATGTTCAGCGGAGGCGACGCGCTTACCCGACTGCAAATGTGCGCGGATTGTCGTGTCGTCGACATGATGAATAACAAAAACGAGCTGAATATTTTTGATGTGAGGAGCTGATGAGCGCAGTAATCGCGCCGGTCAGAGACGAACCCATTCGCCTAACCCGGGAAGACGTGGCTCGCGCAGATTTCTATGCGCTGATAGCACACCTGCTGTATTCCCCGGACGCACAATTGCTGCGGAGCATCGCTGCTTCAGACGAAATCGCAGCGGAAACCGCTAACGCGCCCTTAACGCAGGCGTGGCATGCGCTGGTTGCCGCTGCAGAGGCTTGTGAGGCAGAAGCCGTGATTGAGGAATATGAGAATCTTTTTATAGGCGTCGGGCGGCCCGAAGTCATGCTGTTCGGTTCGTACTACCTTGCGGGTTTCATGATGGAAAAACCGCTTGCGCTGTTGCGTGACGATTTGGCGCAAATGGGGTTTGCTCGCAATGAGGCGGTGCGCGAACCCGAAGATCATCTTGCCGCGCTATGCGACGTGATGCGGCATATGGTTCAGGGCGACGAAAATCAGGAAAAGCCGGCCCTGGAGCAGCAAAAACAGTTTTTCGCGCGGCACATACAAAGCTGGTACCCGCGTTTTTGCGATGCCGTGCTCGAATCGAAATCGGCAAATTTCTACAAGCATGTCGCGCACTTAATAAAAGTTTTTTTCGACATAGAAAGCGAATCTTTTGAAATGCTATGAGTTAAATAGCTAAGGACATTTATTTGGAAGGAGACGCAAAATGGCAGACAGAAAGAGCAAATTGAGCAGAAGGAACTTCCTGCTTGCAGTAGGCGCAGGTAGCGCCGGCGCGGCAGCGGTCATGCTCGCCAAGAGGCTGCCCCAGGCTGAACCCACGGCCGAGGCGGGCGATAATGCCAAAGGCGCGGGTTACCACATCTCCGAGCATATTCGCAATTACTACCGAACCACAGAAGTCTGATACAAAAGGAGCACTAAAATGCTGCTGACTAGAAAATCCAGTGAGGTTTCTGGAGCACCGAGCCGCCTAAGCCGCAACTTGTCGGGCATGATTGGGAAAACCATGGATAGGCGCGCGTTCCTAAAGCGCTCTGGGCTGGCCGTCGGTGCCGGTGCATTTGCTGCCCAGTTGCCATTCAACATGATGAGCAAAGCCAATGCGGCAGCTGAAGCCCAAGAGGGGGGCAACCTCCAGGTCAAACGCACGGTATGCACGCACTGCTCAGTTGGCTGCGCGGTTGATGCCGTGGTGCAAAATGGCGTTTGGATACGCCAGGAACCGGTCTTTGATTCGCCGCTAAACCTCGGCGCGCACTGCGCCAAAGGCGCCTCGGTGCGCGAACACGGACATGGCGAGTACCGCCTGAAATACCCGATGAAACTGGAGGGCGGAAAGTGGAAGAAGATCAGTTGGGATCAGGCGATCAACGAAGTCGGCGATAAGCTGCTTGCGATCCGCAAGGAGAGCGGTCCAGATGCCACCTATTGGATCGGCTCCTCCAAGCATAACAACGAGCAAGCGTTCCTGCTGCGCAAGTTCGTTTCATTCTTCGGCACCAACAATATGGATCATCAGGCGCGCATTTGCCACTCCACCACGGTAGCAGGCGTCGCCAACACTTGGGGCTATGGTGCCATGACCAATTCCTATAATGACGAAAGCAATTCCAAGTGCATACTTTTCCTAGGCAGCAACGCGACCGAGGCTCACCCGGTCTCCATGCTGCATACCCTGCATGCCAAGGAAACGGGGGCCAAAGTCATTGTGGTAGACCCGCGGTTTACCCGTACTGCGGCCAAGGCAGATTACTATGTCCGCCATCGCTCCGGAAGCGATGTGGCTTTCATTTACGGGATGCTCTATCACATTTTCAAGAACGGCTGGGAAGACAAACAGTACATCCACGACCGCGTCTACGGTATGGAAAAGGTTCGCGAGGAGGTGGCGAAATGGACACCCGACAAAGTGCAAGACGTCACCGGCGTTCCTGAAGATCAGGTCTACAAGGTCGCTGAGGCGATGGCCAAGAACAAGCCGAGCACCATCGTCTGGGCGATGGGACAGACCCAACACACCACCGGCAACGCGGTGGTGCGGGCAAGCTGCATCTTGCAGTTAGCTCTGGGCAATGTCGGCGTCTCCGGCGGCGGCACCAATATTTACCGGGGCCATGATAACGTGCAAGGTGCGACCGACGTCGGACCGAACCCGGATTCGCTGCCCGGCTATTATGGTCTGCTGCCCGGTTCGTGGGCGCATTTCGCCAAGGTCTGGAATGTGGACCTCGACTGGATTAAGAAGCAATACGCCTCCGAAGCGTTGATGGGCAAGCCAGGAATTACTGTGTCCCGCTGGATTGATGGCGTGCTGGAGAAAAACGAGAACATCGATCAGGATCCGAACATTCGCGCAGTAATCTACTGGGGCCACGCGCCAAACAGCCAGACCCGAAACGCGGATATGATTGAGGCGATGAAGAAGCTCGATCTTTTGGTAGTCATCGATCCGTATCCTTCGGCTACGGCATCAATGGCGGCAATGGTGCGTCAAGACGGCGTTTATCTGCTGCCCGCGGCCACCCAGTTCGAAACTTCCGGTTCGGTGACCGCCTCCAACCGCTCGCTGCAATGGCGGGAAAAAGTGATCGAACCATTATTTGAATCCAAGCCCGATCACACCATCATGTATCTATTTGCCAAGAAATTCGGTTACTCGGACCAGTTGGTTGGCAAGAAGGATGGCAAGCAGAACATTCGCGTTGATAAAGACGAACCGAATATCGAGGATATTCTTCGCGAAATCAACCGCGGCGTGTGGACCATCGGTTACACCGGCCAGTCGCCTGAGCGGCTGCAGGCCCATATGCGCAACATGCACGTGTTCGATGTGAAGACGCTGCGCGCGAAAGGCGGCAAGGACGCCAAGACCGGCTATGTACTTGACGGCGATTACTTCGGTCTACCTTGGCCGTGCTATGGCACGCCGCAGTTGAAGCATCCAGGAACGCCCAACTTGTATGACACATCCAAGAACGTGATGGACGGCGGCGGGAATTTCCGCGCCAACTTTGGCGTTGAGAAGGACGGTGTCAATTTGCTCGCAGAGGACGGGTCTCACTCCAAGGGCGCCGATATCACCACCGGTTATCCGGAGTTCGATCATGTATTCCTGAAGAAACTCGGCTGGTGGAATGAGCTGACCGAGGAGGAAAAGAAATTGGCGGAAGGCAAGAATTGGAAAACCGATTCGTCTGGCGGAATCATTCGGGTGGTAATGAAGAACCACAGCTGTCATCCGTTTGGCAACGCCAAGGCGCGCGCAGTCGTATGGAACTTCCCCGATGCCGTACCACTGCATCGGGAACCGCTATTCAGCCCGCGGCCGGATCTGGTCGAAAAATATCCCACGTCCGACGACAAGAAGGCGTTCTGGCGGCTGCCGACATTGTTCAAGACAGTTCAGGAAAAGAACAAGGATATTTCCAAGCAATACCCGCTCATCCTGACCAGTGGCCGTATGGTGGAATACGAAGGCGGCGGAGAAGAAACCCGATCCAACCCGTGGCTTGCCGAACTGCAGCAGAACATGTACGGGGAAATCAATCCCAGGGATGCCAATGACCGTGGGATTCGCGACCAGGAATATATGTGGGTCGAGTCGCCAACTAAAGCGAAGATTAAGGTCAAGGCTTGGGTGACTGAACGCGTTGCATCAGGAACGGTGTTCCTGCCATTCCACTTTTCCGGGTGGTGGATGGGCAAGGACCTGCTCGAATACTATCCAGAAGGCGCGCATCCGATTGTTCGCGGGGAAGCTGTCAATACCGCGACCACCTACGGATATGACCAGGTCACCATGATGCAGGAAAGCAAGACCACTCTATGTCAAATTACTAAAGCGTGATGAATCCGTCATACACATTTAAGGAGCAGACCAATGGCTAGAATGAAATTTCTGTGTGATGCGGAGCGCTGCATTGTATGCAATGGCTGCGTCACGGCATGCAAAAACGAGAATGAAGTGCCGTGGGGCGTAAACCGGCGCCGGGTCGTCACCATTAATCAAGGGGTGCCGGGTGAAAAAGCAGTATCTGTGGCGTGCATGCACTGTTCTGACGCGCCGTGCATGGCGGTTTGCCCGGTCGATTGTTTTTACAAGACTGATGAAGGCATAGTGCTCCACGACAAGGATCTCTGCATCGGCTGCGGCTATTGCTTCTACGCGTGTCCCTTTGGTGCACCGCAATTCCCTCAGGATGGGGCATTCGGATTGCGTGGCAAGATGGACAAATGCACATACTGCGCCGGCGGTCCCGAGCCTAATTTCTCCCAAGCGGAGTTTAAGAAATACGGGCGCAATCGCATCGCTGAAGGGAAGCTTCCCCTTTGCGCCGAAATGTGCTCGACCAAAGCACTGCTTGCCGGTGATGCGGATGTGATTTCAGATATCTACCGTACCCGCGTCCTGAGGCGCGGAACCGGTTCGGAAATCTGGGGCTGGGGTACTGCTTATGGCAGGCCTGAGAAAGCAGCCTCGCCGCAAGGAGGGAAATAATGATTAGAAAAGCGATGCTGGCATTATTGCTCGGTACTCTCGTCATTGGACTGTCCGGTTGCGGAGAAAGACCGACCAAGATCTACAAACAGGGCAAGTATCAAGGCAAAAAGGATACCCAGCCTTGGGATAACGAGCAGTTTAAAGGCGACCGCATGGCTTGGGAAAATGCGGAAAAAGCGCGCGCACAAAATGAAAACGAGTACACCAGGGTGAACTAAGTTAGGAGAACAACGATGAGGATAAAAACCCGCGGATGCGCTCTGCTTAAGCTCGTAATGGCGCTAGCATTTGTAGGCTCGAGCGCTGTCCACGCTGCGGAACCGGTTCAGATCGATGAAGCACAGGTAGCGGCAAAAGACAAGGGTAGCGAAGCGCAACGCGAAGTGGTGCAGCCCTATAACAATGCGCCAGTATGGCGTGAAGTGCGTTCGGGTCAGCCGAATTACACCAACATAAAGGGGGTGGAAACCGGCGTTCTGATTCAGTCGGCGGGGGAAACGTGGCGTGCGTTTCACAACGGCCCGATGACTTTTTACAGTGGCATTCTCTTGATCGCGGTGCCAGTGGTGATTTTTCTTTATTACAGAAAATTCGGCCCGCTAAAGGTGCACGGCAAGCCTGCTGGAAGATTGATTCAGCGTTTTAGCGACTGGGACCGGGTTGTGCACTGGTCCACAGCCATCAGCTTCGTAGTACTGGGCTTAACGGGGCTCATCATATTGTTTGGCAAGTGGATTATTCTACCGGTATTGGGTTACACGCTGTTTTCCTGGCTGGCAATCATTTCGAAAAATCTGCACAACTTCTTCGGTCCGCTGTTCATCTTCTGTGCGGTTGCGATGTTCCTAACTTTCCTCAAAGACAATCTTTGGAAAGCGCATGATCTGATGTGGTTCAAGAAAGCGGGGGGAATGTTCACCAAGGAGCACGTTCCTTCCGGCCGCTTCAATGCGGGAGAAAAGGCATGGTTCTGGACCGGGGTATTTCTTTTGAGTATTATCGTTGCAGTGACCGGCCTGATCCTGGATTTCCCGAATTTCGAGCAAGGGCGCTCCATCATGCAGCAGGCCAACGTGATTCATGCGATTTTTGCAGTGATTTACATTGCCATTTCGCTTGGGCACACCTACCTGGGTACAGTAGGCTTAGAAGGCGCTTACGAAGCGATGCGTGACGGGACGGTTGACGAGACCTGGGCCAAGGAGCATCACGAACTTTGGTACAACGATGTTAAATCGGGCAAGGCTGACCAAAAGCTTGTGGGCGCCGCCGAGACAGCACAGGCGAGGCCCTGATTTTCAGATTATCTGGGGAGACAAATGGCAAAACTAATTGAAACAATGATCGCTGCGCTAATGCTCGTGTCGTTGAGTGTCAGTTACGCGAAGTTGCCGCCGCCTTCGGAAGAAGCGAAAGCTAAGGCAGCGGAGGCCAAAGCCAAGGCCGATTACAGCGGCAAGGTCGAAGCTTACCAGCTTTGTGTGGCTCAAAACCGGGTCGCCGAGAGCTACCTGAAAGCGAAGGGTCAAAAGGCTGAATTGCCGGCCTGTCAGAATCCAGGGCCTTTTGGCGCAGCGGCGCCTGCGGCACCGGAGACAAAAGCCGCACACGCTACGACTGAAAAGAAAAAATAGGCAGTAGAGCCTTGCGAAAAAACCCCGGGCTCGCCCCGGGTTTTTTATTAGACCAGACCCTCGAGGACCTGCACGTCAACCAAAGTATCGGGGACGACATTGCCCTGGTTTTCAGGCAAAACAATGAAACAATTCGCTTCAGACATAGAACGCAAAATTCCCGAGCCCTGTTCTCCGGTGACGCGCACGCTCCAAACGCCTTTTGCATCTTGGCTTAATATGCCACGCTGGAATTCCGTGCGGCCGGGCGCTTTTTTCAATGCGCTGTTACAATTCGCCTTGAGTACCGGCACGGCAATGTCTCCCTTGCGTCCCATCAATATCAGCAGCGCGTCGCGAACAAACTGGTAAAAAGTCACCATCACTGAAACCGGATTGCCAGGCAAACCGAAAAAGTGACTCTTTCCGATTTTACCGTAGGCAAGCGGCCGCCCGGGTTTCATAGCAATTTTCCAAAACACAACTTCTCCCAAACGGCTCAACAGCTCTTTAATGTAATCCGCTTCACCGACCGACACACCACCGCTGGTTATCACCACATCAGCCGTCGCGGCTGCTTCGCTAAGCGCTTGTTCCAGGCTTGCCGGGTCGTCTTTGACTACACCCATGTCCAGTATTTCTGCTCCCAGGTTCGTCAGCATGCCGTAAAGGGTATAACGATTGCTGTCATAGATCTGGCCTTCGGCGAGCGGGCTGCCGATCGAGCGTAGCTCATCACCTGTGGAAAAGAATGCGACGCGCAGCCGCCGCCGCACTGCAATTTCAGCGATGCCCAACGACGCTATCAAGCCCAGCTCGGCAGGACGGATATGTTTTCCTGACTTGAGCACGACCTGGCCAATGGCGAGATCTTCGCCTGCCTGGCGTATGTTCTGTCCCGCCTTTTGCGCACCGCGGAAGCGGATCATTTGTCCATCAGGACTTGCATGCTCTTGCATAATGACTGTGTCGGCCCCGTCCGGAAGCACCGCACCGGTCATGATGCGCACGCATTGTTGGTCGCCTATTCGACCAGCGAAAGGTTTTCCTGCAAGCGCGGTTCCGATCATGCGCAAGATGGTCTCGCCTTGCGCGCTTAGGTCTTTGAAACGCACCGCGTACCCGTCCATCGCAGAATTGACGTGGGCCGGGACATTGATGCTGGAGACGATGTCCTCAGCCAGCACGCGTCCGAGCGCGGCGCGGATATTTACCTTTTCGGTGCCGGTTATTGGGCTGAGATAGGCCTGAATGAATTCTCGCGCTTTCGCCACTGGCATGGAATCCGGGTCGTAATCATCCGCACAACTGAGTTCACGCAATGATCTAGTTGTCATGTCATTTCCTCGTCAAGTTGTTTGCGATGAATGCATGCTGGCGATGAAGCGCCAGGCATTGGGGTTTGCTGATTTCAAGAAAGAGGGTGTCTATCCCCCAGTGATAGACATGAAGCGGACAATCTTTGGGGTTGGAAGAAATACATTGAAGTCATGGCCTTTGGGCTTGATACCCATGGCCTTCGTGATACTCTCACGCAATGGCGCGTCATCTTCGGGTTGCGCGCGTAATACCGGCAAGAGAGATACTGCGTCATTTTGTCCCAAGCACGGATAAAGCTCCCCGGTACAGGTAATTCGCACCCGATTGCAGGTTTCGCAGAAGTTGTGCGAGTGCGGCGAAATGAAGCCGACTTTGGTCTTGCTGTTGGGAATACGCCAGTAGCGCGCAGGACCGCCGGTGTTCTCCGTCGAACTCAGCAGATTAAATCGCTCCAGCAATACGGGCAGCGCCTCATCCTGACTGAAATAGGTATTAGCCCGAACGTGGTCCACTTCTCCTAGTGGCATTTCCTCGATAAACGAGATGTCGAGCTCCTGATCAAGCGCAAACTGTACCAAATCCACAAGCTCGTCATCGTTGACCCCGCGCAGCATCACGCAATTGAGCTTGATCCCTGCGAACCCCGCGTCTTGCGCCGACTGAATTCCGCGCAGAACCTTATGCAAGTCGCCCACTCGGGTGAGCGCTTTAAAGCGCTCCGGTTTGAGAGTATCTAAACTGATATTCACGCGCTTGACCCCTGCGGCGCGAATGTCTTTCGCCATTTTCTCGAGCTGCGAACCATTGGTAGTTAAAACCAGCTCTTTTAAACCTTCTAGATTTCCCAGTTGCTCAAGCAACCACAGCACGTTTCTGCGCACCAAGGGCTCGCCACCCGTGATCCTAATTTTAGTAACTCCCAGGCCCACGAAAACTCGCGAAAGCCGCAGGCATTCTTCTAAGGATAAAATTTGCTCACGCGGAAGAAAGGTCATCTCCTCGGCCATGCAATAGCTGCAGCGGAAATCGCAGCGGTCGGTCACGGATAGCCTGATGTAGCTGACGCTACGTCCGTACTTGTCGACTAATTGCAAACCGGATGATGACATGGCCATTAGACATTAAACGATGAGTGGATTGTAAGCGAAACACGGTGTCGGCGCCATAGTCGTTTGGCAAGCCGTTGTCGCTTGAAGAAGTTTTAAAACAATTACTCTGGTCCGGTCTTAAAACCCTGGTTTGCGTAGTGCTTTAATTTAATGTCGTAGTTTAATATTACGACTTATGTATCTGTTTTACAGACTATATCGTAATGGCAACGCCTCGGCGGATTCAAGAGAATGTAGATTATTTTCTCGTTTCCACCATATGCAAAAGACGTAGGCCCAAAAATATGCAGTCAAGTTCAAAAGTGTTAATATTAAATTGGTCCGATTGTCTTTTGTATCTCATTTGCCTTGCGGAGAATACTCGATGCTGAGGTCATTGCTCATCAATCCCGACAAATGTACCGGCTGTCTGCAATGTGAAATGGCTTGTTCCTTCGAACACTTCGGGATTATTAATCCTTCCAAATCGGTCATAAAGGTTTTCGATTTCCATCATGAAGGCAGGAAGGTTCCGTACACCTGTACTCAGTGCGATGAAGCGTGGTGCCTGCATGCCTGCCCGGTGGAGGCGATCAAGCTCGACAAGAATACCGGAGCGAAAATAGTACTTGATGCCGTATGCGTAGGCTGCAAAGTGTGCACCATTGCTTGCCCGTTCGGTACCGTGAATTATAACCATGACACTGGCAAAGTAATGAAATGTGATTTGTGCGGTGGAGATCCTGCTTGTGCGAGGGCCTGTCCCACTGGTGCTATCACTTATGTGGACTCCGACTGGACCGGACTAGACAGAATGCGCCAATGGGCGGCCAAAACCGACTCACGCCCAAAAGCGCAGGCGTGATACAAGGAGAGTGACCATGGCTTGGCATAAACAAGTTCTGCGAGTGAACCTGAGCAAGGGTACTTGCGCGGCAGAACCTCTCAACATGAAATGGGCACAGAATTATCTGGGTCAGCGCGGCCTGGCCAGCAAATATCTAGTTGAGGAGATCGATCCCAAGGTGGACCCGTTGTCTCCGGAAAACAAAATGATTTATGCAACCGGCCCGCTGACCGGAACCATTGCGTCCACCGGCGGCCGATATTCAGTGATTACCAAGGGTCCACTTACCGGAGCGATTGCCTGTTCCAATTCGGGTGGCTATTTCGGCGCGGAACTCAGGATGGCAGGCTGGGACATGATCATCTTCGAGGGAAAATCGCCCAAACCGGTGTACTTGCTGATACAGAATGAAAAGGCTGAATTATTGCCGGCAGAAAATTTCATTTGGGGAAAATCGGTTTGGGATACCGAAGAACTAATTAGGAAAAAACATCAGGACCCGTTGATACGGGTGTCTTCGATCGGACGCGCCGGCGAGAATAGGGTGCTTTTCGCGGCGATTGTAAATGATTTGCACCGCGCTGCAGGGCGTTCCGGAGTAGGTGCGGTTATGGGGTCGAAAAATCTCAAAGCGATTGCGGTACGGGGAACCAAGGGCGTGACCGTGGCCAATCCGAAAGAATTCATGAAAGCGACCATGGCAGCAAAGAAAGTGCTAGCCGATAATGCGGTGACGGGACAAGGTCTGCCGAAATTCGGAACCCAAGTATTGATGAACGTGATCAATGAACTCGGCGCATCGCCAACGCGCAACCACCGCGATGTGCAGTTTGAAGGCGCGGGCAAAATATCGGCAGAAGCGATGCACGAGCGGCGTCCCACTGATGGCAAACCGAATCTGGTAACCAACCAGGCTTGCTTCGGGTGCACCATCGCTTGTGGGCGCATCTCGAAGATCGATGAGACCCACTGGACCGTGAAGAATAAACCGGAATATTGGGGTGCATCCGGTGGGCTTGAGTATGAAGCAGCTTGGGCATTAGGCAATGACAACGGCGTGGACGACCTAGAAGCGCTGACCTATGCGAACTTTATTTGTAATGAAGACGGTATGGACCCGATTTCATTCGGAGCCACCGTGGCTGCGGCGATGGAACTGTATGAAATGGGTGTGATTACTGAAAAAGATATCGGCGTTAAGGCGCCATTTGGCTCAGCCGAAGCGCTCTGCAAATTTGCCGATTGGACAGCACGCGGGGAAGGCTTTGGAAAAATTCTGGGTCTCGGATCCAAGCGGCTGTGTGAAAAATACGGCCACCCTGAACTCTCGATGACGGTAAAAGGGCAGGAATTCCCCGCTTATGATTCGCGCGGCATCCAGGGTATGGGTCTCGCTTATGCCACCTCGAACCGTGGCGCCTGCCACCTCCGGGGTTACACCGTAGCCTCGGAAGTCTTGGGTATCCCGGTCAAAACCGATCCGCTGGTTACCGAAGGCAAGGCGGGGCTCGTGAAAGCTTTCCAGGATGCCACTGCGGTCGTGGATTCGACCGGGCTGTGCGTATTTACTACCTTTGCTTGGACCTTGAACGATATTCAGCCGCAGGTCCAGGCCGCATGTGAAGGCGACTGGTCTCTGGAGAAATTGAACTTGATGGGTGAGCGAATCTGGAATATGGAACGCGAGTTCAATAATGCGGCTGGCTTCACCGCGAAGGACGATACGCTGCCAAAACGCCTCCTGACCGAGGCCGCCAAGACTGGGCCCGCCAAGGGCAAGGTCAATGAGCTTGGCAAGATGCTGCCGGAGTATTACAAGGTGCGCGGTTGGACTCCTGATGGCGTCCCGACTAAAGAAACGCGCCAAAGGTTGGGATTGTAATACCGGGCTTCATTGTCGCACAGCCGGGGGAGGATATAAGATTTATATCTCCCCCTTTTAATTTCAGGACGATCTAAGGATGGCCATGAATTACGTGATTATCGGTAATGGTCCGGCAGGCGTCATCGCTTCAGAAACCCTGCGTAAAAGCGATCCGCTGGGCAGCATCCTGCTTATCGGCGATGAGCCGGAGCCACCATACTCGCGGATGGCTATCCCCTACCTTTTAATGGGTGACATCCAGGAAGCCGGTACCTACCTACGTAAGGATGCGAATCACTTCGCCAAGCGCAATATCGAACTGCTGGTTGCGAGGGCCGACAAAGTCGACACCAAAAACCGGAAAGTTTTATTGAACAGCGGAAAGGCCGTAAGTTACGATAAGCTGCTCATTGCTAGCGGCTCAAAGCCGATATCACCCCCAGTTGCGGGAATAGACCTGCCTGGAATTTACCCGTGCTGGACACTCGAGAATGCGCGTCACATCATGAAGCTCGCCAAGAAAGGCGCACGTGTGTTGCAAATGGGGGCGGGTTTCATTGGTTGTATCATATTAGAAGCGCTGGCCGCACGCGGGGTTGAGCTTACCGTGGTAGAAATGGGTAACCGCATGGTGCCGCGTATGATGACCGAAGGCGCGGGCGGACTTATCAAAAAGTGGTGTGAGAAAAAAGGTGTGAAAGTCTTTACCTCCACGAAGGTGGTGGCGATTGAAAAATCTGGGAACTCGGGCAATCCGCTCAAGGTGAAATTGAGCAACGGTGAATCATTGAACGTGGGTCTCGTCATCAGCGCCACCGGGGTGCGTCCGAAGATCGAATTCTTGGAAGGCAGTGGGATCGCGACCGATGCGGGGATCAAGGTGGATGAAACGATGCAGACGAACATAGCTGGTGTGTACGCAGCGGGAGACGTCGCGCAGGCGGTGGAGTTTTATACTGGCGCACAGCTGGTGAACGCAATCCAGCCCAACGCGGCAGATCAGGCGCGCATCGCCGCCCTCAATATGGCGGGCAACTCCACGCGCTCACAAGGCACGATGGCAATCAATGTGCTGAATACGCTGGGACTCATTTCATCTTCTTTCGGGCAATGGATGGGAGTAGCAGGGGGCGAACATACGGAATTAGTGGATGAAGAAAATTTTCGATACATGCACCTGGAATTCAAGGACGATATGGTCGTTGGTGCCACCAGTCTGGGACTTACTCAGCATGTCGGGGTCATACGCGGCCTGATCCAGGGCAAAATACGGCTTGGTGAATGGAAGGAGCGCCTGCTCAAAGATCCTACTCGAATCATGGAAGCATATTTGGCTCGCACCCAGGGAAGCAACTTCAAATCGGCTGCATGAAAATCAAATTCAAGCTCTTTGCCACCCTTGCTGATTACTTACCACAACCGTCCAGAACGAACTCCGTAGAACTCGAGGTTGCAGAAGGTTCGACTATCCAGTCGGTAATCGATCAGTTCCAGCTGCCGGGCAGACTGGTACACCTGGTCTTGGTCAACGGGCTTTATGTCTATCCGGCGGCGCGTGCTACCCAGAAATTACAGGATGGCGACGCACTGGCGATTTGGCCGCCGATAGCCGGAGGTTGAGATGCAACGCGAGCTGCGTGTCAAGCGAGAAATGGCTATCAGCCACGCCGATTTTCTGCGAACCTTGCCTTCAGCGCTGAATAATAAGCGGTATGCATTAAACGGGGATAAAATTACTTTGCAATCGGAAAACCGCACGCTGCAGATTTTTTTGTCTCCGGAGTTTTCACGGCAATTAGGATCCGTGTCGCTTCCGGTCACCCACGTGGAATTTGTTTTTTCAGGTTACTCGGCGCCCGAGGTAGATCGAATTATTGAGCGATTTGAAATGTATTATCGGCGCGGCGGAGGATAGGGCGATTCGGGCCGGTTTCGGCGCAGATCAGCTCATGTTGACGTCGTTTCACTGAAAAAGCCTCGTGACGGACATTATTTGACCTGCGCGTGATGCGTCATAACCTGGCAGCTGCGCAATGATGTTTTTGAATTCGCTGCTTTGTATCGTCGATACCAGTCCTTTAAATGCGGGCAGACGCATGCTGTTTTGGTGGGCAATAAGAAAATAACGCTCGCTTGCAATGGGTACGAAATCCAGGTTGAATTGCCTTGCCGCGGCTTCTATGCCCATACCGACGTCGGCCTTGCCGCTGGCGACGGTAGCGGCCACCGCCGCGTGGGTAAATTCCTCATACTGGATTCCATGAATTTGTTCTTTTTCGATTCCAGCTTGGTCCAATAGCATATCCAACAGCAGTCGCGTACCCGAGCCTTGTTGACGGCTGACAAAACGTACGCCTTCCTTGGTGAGGTCAATCATTCGGTAGATTTGTTTCGGGTTGCCGTTTGCCACAATCAGTCCCTGCTGGCGAGTGACAAACTCAATCAGTCTTTCACTGCGCGGCTTCAACCATCTGCGGTAGCGCAGGACCAAACTCTTGCTGCTGATCGATACAGGAATATGAAATCCTGCCAAATCACATTGCGAGCGGGCCAGGGATGCAAGACATTCCAGGCTGCCACGGAATTGCAGCTCGATGCGGGGTCCATTTAATTGCCGGTTGAGCATGTCGCGCAATTCGGCCAGCGCAAGGTCGTGGCTGGCATTGATACGCAGGACTGACCGTCCAGTCACAATTGTGTCATTGAGCTCCTGTTCTACCTCGGATGCCAGATTTTCAAGCTGAGGGGCCAGGCGGGCTCGTACGCGCTGGTGGGCCCAAAGCAGTTTTTCCCCGAACGAGGTGAGACGAGCTCCCCGTCCACGCTCTAAAAACACGAGCGGTTGACCCAGTTTTTCCGACCACTTGCTGACGAGATTCCACAGGTGTCGGTATGACAAGCCAATGACTGGTGCCGCTTTATTCAAGGAACCGGTGCGGTGTATGGCCTCGAGCAGACCGAAAATTTGCTGTTCGGCTTGGCGGGCTGAAGTGGTCCCAAACGACCAAAGACAATCTAGCTTGACCTCGATCATCTAGGAAATATAATTCATATATAAACTTAAAGCTATAATCCATAATATATTAAGGATAATTTAGAATCAAACATGCATTAAAATCCTGAAGTCAGCCATGAGATGCTGAAATTCCTGCAATTTTTCTTCGCCTTGGCCGTGTTCCTTGGAGCCCCGGTTTGGGCTGGCGAGCCGCGAATTTTTGCGGCCGGCAGCCTGCGCCTTGCCATGGCCGAGCTGATACAAAGTTACACGGACAAAGGAGGCGCACGCTTTGAGCCGGTCTACGGACCCTCGGGGGCATTAAGGAAGCAAATCGAGAATGGCGATGTTCCCGATTTGTTTGCTTCGGCATCGCCCGAGCACACTGATGCCTTGTACCAAGCCGGAATCATGCGGAAAGCTGCGGTCTTCGCCCATAACGCCTTGTGCCTGATTGCAAGACCGGGTATCCGCGTGAACCGGGAAAAAATGATCGATTTGATTCTAGATCCACAAGTACGCCTGGGGACATCGGCGCCGAAATCGGACCCTGCGGGCGACTATACCTGGCAATTATTCAGGGAAATAGAGAAGCAACGGCCAGGTGCTTTCAAGACGCTATCGGAAAAGGCGCTGCAACTGACCGGAATTGAGGTCGACAAAAAACAGAAAACTCTCCCGTATGCGGCGATTTTTGAAGAAAAAAAAGTTGACGTCTTCATAACGTATTGTACGAACGCCGCAGCGACGGCAAAAGCCATCCCGGGCCTGAGCTGGTTGCGTTTTCCGGACGAAGTGAATAACAGCGGGACCTACGCCATCAGCGCCTCGGTTAATGCCACGCCCGAAGCGGAGCGTTTTATAGCATTTGTTCTCAGCCCAGAGGGAAAGCGGATTCTCACCCAATACGGTTTTAACTAGTCAAGGAGCGATATATGAAGCTGCGATTTTTTAAATCAATAACCACAGTTCTCATGCTATGCGCCGCGGTCTGGGGCGCAAGCCCTGCGGTAGCTGCAAAAGATATCAGAATGTCAACCACGACCAGCACCGAAAATTCCGGTTTGCTCGCTTACCTCCTGCCCGCTTACGAAGCAAGATGTGGCTGCAAGGTGCGAGTAATTTCGGTGGGCACCGGGAAGGCTCTGGAGCTGGGCAAGAATGGCGATGTAGACGTGGTGTTGGTGCACGCCCGTCCAGCAGAGGATAAATTCGTGGCAGAAGGTTATGGCGTCAACCGCCGTGACGTAATGTATAACGACTTTATTTTGGTTGGACCCCAGTCCGACCCCTTGCAGCTGCGAGGCACTAAAGACGTGATCGGAGCATTCAAGACCCTCGGGACCGGCAAGGCCAAATTTATTTCGCGTGGCGATAACTCGGGCACTGACCAGATGGAAAAAAGTTATTGGAAACAGGCGAACGTCGAGCCCAAGGGGCCTTGGTTCATTTCTGCCGGTTTAGGCATGGGTGAAGTGCTGACCATGGCGAGTGAATTGCAGGCCTATACCCTAAGCGACCGTGCGACCTACGGTGCCTATCGCGCCAAGACCGGGCTGGACATTCTGGTGCAAGGTGATCCGAAGATGTTTAATCCTTATGGTGTCATTGCGGTCAATCCCAAGAAGTATCCCGACTCAAACTACGAGGGAGCAATGGATTTCATCAATTGGAT
>Ga0187774_10000211_pt1 | contig 19438 bp, 15 predicted proteins | sample 0216_BV02_MP05_2_FD_133152 | JGI IMG/M metagenome (GOLD analysis project Ga0187774, IMG submission 133152) | Tropical peat soil microbial communities from peatlands in Department of Meta, Colombia - 0216_BV02_MP05_20_MG | ecosystem: Environmental > Terrestrial > Soil > Wetlands > Peat | place... | reverse complement strand
GCGTCTATATGGCGCTGCCGACGGACGGCACCGCCGTGGTGAACGCGGACGACCCGCACGCCGACGTGTTCCGCAGGGCGGCCGGCCTGCGCGGCAGGGTCGAATTCGGGCTCGGGGGTCCGGCTGCGGTCGGCGCGCGCTACGAGCTGAGGCCGCTTTCGAGCGACATTCGCGTGCGCACGCCCGCGGGCGAAGCACCTGCCACGCTCGCCATCCCCGGCCTGCACAACGTGCGCAACGCGCTCGCGGCGGCGGCCTGCGCGCACGCCGCGGGCGTCGCGCCGGCGGCGATCGGCGCGGGGCTGTCCGCCTTTCGCCCCTATCTCGGGCGGCTTCAGGTCAAGCGCGCCGCGCTCGGGGCGACCGTCATCGACGACAGCTACAACGCCAATCCCGACTCGGTGCGCGCGGCGATCGACATCCTCGCGGCCTGTCCGGCGCCGACCGTGCTCGTGCTGGGTGACATGGGCGAAGTGGGCGAGCGCGGCCCGGAATTCCACCGCGAGGTTGGCGCCTATGCGCGCAGCCGCGGCGTGTCGGACCTGCTCGCGCTGGGCGATGCGAGCCGCGGCGCGGCCGAAGCGTTCGGCGCCGGGGGTACGCACGCAGACTCGCTCGAAGAGCTGCTCGCAGACTTGCGCGACCGCGCCACCGCGGGCGCGACCGTGCTGGTAAAGGGCTCGCGCTTCATGCGCATGGAGCGCGTCGTGGCCGCACTCACGGGCGAAGCGGCGCGCCAGGGAGCGCACTGATGCTGCTCGAGATCGCTCACTGGCTGGCGAAGGATCTGCGGGTATTCAACGTCTTCAACTACATCACCTTGCGTGCGGTGCTTGCATGTCTCACCGCGCTTGCGATTTCGCTGGTCATGGGCCCCCTGGTGATCCGCAAGCTCACCGCCTACAAGATCGGCCAGTCGGTGCGCGACGACGGTCCGAGCACGCACCTCACCAAGGCGGGCACACCGACCATGGGCGGCGCGCTGATCCTGCTCGCGATCGGCGTCACGACCCTGCTGTGGGGAGATCTCGCCAACCGCTACGTCTGGATCGTGCTGCTGGTGACGCTTGCCTTCGGCGCGATCGGCTGGGTAGACGATTACCGCAAGGTCGTGCGGCGCAATCCCAAGGGCCTGTCGGCAAAAGTGAAGTTTCTGTCGCAGTCGGCAATCGGCCTCGCGGCCGCCGGGGCGCTCGCATGGATCGCGCAGAGCACGCCGGCGCTCAGCCTGCTGATCGTGCCCTTCTTCAAGCACGTCGCCTATCCGCTCGGGGTGGTCGGCTTCGTGGTGCTCACCTACCTGGTGATCGTCGGCGCGTCGAACGCGGTCAACCTGACCGACGGCCTGGACGGCCTGGCGATCATGCCGACGGTCATGGTCGGCAGCGCCCTTGGCATCTTCGCTTACGTGGCGGGCCACGCCGGCTTCTCGAAGTACCTCGGCCTGCCGTACATTCCCGGCGCGGGCGAGCTGGCCGTGTTCTGCGGCGCGCTCGCCGGCGCCGGCCTCGGCTTCCTCTGGTTCAACGCTTATCCGGCGGAAGTGTTCATGGGCGACGTCGGCGCGCTCGCACTCGGCGCCGCGCTCGGCACCATTGCGGTGATCGTGCGCCAGGAAGTGGTGCTGTTCGTCATGGGCGGCGTATTCGTCGCCGAGACCCTCTCGGTGATGATCCAGGTGCTGTACTTCAAGGCGAGCGGCGGCAAGCGCGTGTTCCGCATGGCGCCGCTGCACCACCACTACGAGCTCGAGGGGTGGAAGGAATCGCAGGTGGTGGTGCGCTTCTGGATCATCACTATGATGCTCGTGCTGTTCGGCCTGTCGACCCTGAAGCTGAGGTGAGCGTGTCGATGACCGAGCCCGTCTTCAGCCTGCTGCCCCGCCCGAAGCCGATGGCGCTCGCCGGAAAGCGGGTGCTGGTGCTCGGACTGGGCGACACGGGCCTGGCGGTCGCCCGCTGGGTCGAGCGCTCGGGCGGCAGCGTGCGCGTCGCCGACACGCGCTCGGCGCCGCCACGCGCCGCCGATCTGCGCTCCGGCGAGCTGGTCACCGGCCCGTTCGACGCCCGGCTGCTCGCGGGGATCGACCTGGTGTGCATCAGCCCCGGACTCGCGCTCTCCGGGCCGGTGGTGCAGCAGGTGCTCGCGCGCGGCGTCCCGCTGGTGGGGGAGATCGAGCTGTTCGCCTGGCAGGTGCGCGGCGGCCCGGCCGCGAAGATCGCGGCGGTGACCGGCACCAACGGCAAGACGACGGTCACCGCGCTCACGGGCCATCTGCTGCGCAGCGCGGGCGTCGACTGCGAGGTGGCGGGCAATATCGGGCCGGCTGCGCTCGACGCGCTCATGCGCAGGCTGGATGCCGGGCGGGCGCCCGCGGCCTGGGTGCTCGAGCTCTCGAGCTATCAGCTCGAGACCACCTGGTCGCTCGCGCCGGATTGCGCCGCGCTGCTAAATCTGACTGAGGACCACCTCGATCGCTACGCCGGGCTGGCCGAGTACGGCGCGGCCAAGGCGCGCATCTTCCACGGCGCCGGTACGCAGGTGCTCAATCGCGAAGATCCGCGCGCCGCGGCGCTCGCTCCCGCAGGAGGGCGACGCATTTCGTTCGGCCTGGACGCTCCGCCGCGGGCGGAGGATTTCGGCATCGCCACGGTGGCAGGCCGCAAGTGGCTCGCGCACGGCGCGCGCACGCTCATTGCGGCGGGAGAGCTGCCGATTCACGGCTGGCACAACGCCGCCAATGCGCTCGCCGCGGCGGCGCTCGCGAGCGCGCTCGGCGCCCCAGCCGGGGCGATTGTCGAGGGATTGCGCAGCTTCCACGGGCTGCCGCACCGGCTCGAGCGGGTCGCGCTCGCCGGCGGAGTGGCGTGGTACGACGACTCCAAGGGCACGAACGTCGGCGCTACGATCGCCGCGCTGCGCGGCCTCGACGAGAAGGTGGTGCTGATCGCAGGCGGCGAAGGCAAGGGGCAGGATTTCGCGCCGCTCGCGCAGCCCGTCGCGGAGCGCGCGAGCCGGGTGCTGCTCATCGGGCGCGACGCGCCGCTCATCGCGCGCGCGCTGGCCGCGAGCGGCGTGCCGCTGGAGACCTGCGCCACCCTCGAGGAGGCCGTCGCGGTCGCGGCGCGTAGCGCGCGCCCCGGCGAGGCGGTGCTGCTGTCCCCGGCCTGCGCGAGCTTCGACATGTTCCGTGACTACCGGCACCGCGGCGACGTATTCGCTGCCGCGGTGAGGGGGCTCGCCCGTGGCTAGCTACGTCTTCGCGCAGAACGCGCCCACCGCGGAATACGATCGGTCGCTCGCCTGGGCTGCGCTGCTGCTCGCCGCGGGCGGCCTCGTCATGGTGTATTCGGCGTCGGTCGAGACCGCCGCGGCGAGCCGGTTCACCGCTCACAACTACGCGTACTTCCTCCTGCGCCAGGGGGTCTTCCTTAGCACGGCCTTGCTCGCCGCGCTGCTCGTATTCCTGGTTCCGGTGCGCGCCTGGCAGAAGGCGGCGCCGTGGCTGTTCGTCGCAACCCTGCTCACGCTGGCCCTGGTCCTGGTGCCTGGCATCGGGCGAGAGGTCAACGGCGCGCGCCGCTGGCTCAGCCTGCGCGTGTTCAATGTCCAGCCCTCGGAGCTCATGAAGCTCGCGGTGGTGCTGTACGCGGCCGACTACACCGTGCGCAAGCACGCCGTGCTGAAAAGCTTCCGCAAGGGCCTGCTGCCGATGCTGGCGGTCATGCTGCTCGTCTCGTGGCTGCTGCTGCGCGAGCCGGACTTCGGCGCGCTGGTAGTGATCGCGGTCACCGCGTTCGGCATGCTGTTCCTCGGGGGAATGAACGGCAGGCACTTCGCCCTGCTGGTCGCGATGCTCGCGCTGGGCTTCGCCGGACTGGTGCTCTCGTCCCCTTACCGCATGCAGCGCATCTTTGGCTTCATGGATCCGTGGTCCGATCCGTTCGGCAGCGGCTATCAGCTGTCGCACGCGCTCATCGCTTTCGGTCGTGGCGAATGGTTCGGCGTCGGACTCGGCGCGAGCGTCGAGAAGCTGCAGTACCTGCCTGAAGCGCATACCGATTTCTTGCTCGCCGTGATCGCCGAGGAGCTCGGCATCGCGGGCGTGGCGATGGTGATCGGGCTGTTTTCCTGGATCGTGTTCCGCGCCTTCGTTATCGGGCGCCGTGCGGTCCAGCACGAGCGTCACTTCGCTGCGCTCGTGGCCCAGGGCATCGGCGTTTGGATCGGCTTCCAGGCCCTGATCAACATGGGCGTCAACATGGGGTTGCTGCCGACCAAGGGCCTGACGCTCCCGCTGATGAGCTTCGGCGGCACGGGGCTGCTGGTGAATTTCGTTGCGCTCGCGGTCCTCCTGCGCATCGACTGGGAGTGCCGCCAGCTCGCGCGGGGGCTGCCGGCATGAGCCGCACGATTCTGATCATGGCGGGCGGCACGGGCGGGCACATCTTCCCCGGCCTCGCGGTTGCCGAGTGGATGCGTGCCGCCGGCTGGGACGTCGTCTGGATGGGCGCGAAGAGCGGCATGGAGGCGCGCATCGTGCCGCAGCGCGGCTACCGCATGGCCTGGATCCGCGCCCGGGCGCTGCGCGGCAAGGGCCTGCTCGCCAAGCTGCTCTTGCCGGCGAACCTGCTGGTCTCGTTCTGGGAAAGCGCGCGCGCCCTGTTCGGTGTGCGGCCCGACGTGGTGCTGGGCATGGGCGGCTACGTAGCGTTTCCCGGCGGCATGATGGCCTCGCTGCTGAACCGCCCGCTCGCGGTGCACGAGCAGAACGCTATCGCCGGCCTCGCCAACCGCGTGCTCGCCGCGCTCGCCGACAAAGCGATGGTCGCCTTCCCCGGCGCGCTCAAGAACGCCGAGTGGACCGGCAACCCGGTGCGTGCCGATATCGCCGCGCTAGCCGCCCCGGCCGAGCGCTTCGCCGGCCGCAGCGGCCCGCTCAGGCTGCTCGTGGTCGGCGGCAGCCTCGGTGCCCAGGCGCTGAACACCGTGTTGCCCGAGGCACTCGCGCAGGTCCCCGCGGCGCAGCGGCCGCAGGTCGTGCACCAGGCGGGCGAAAAGCACCTCGAGGCGCTGCGTGCGGGCTACGCGGCGGCGGGCGTGCAGGGCGAGCTGGTCGCATTCATCGAGGACATGGCGCGCCGCTACGCCGAGGCCGATCTGGTGATCTGCCGCGCGGGAGCGATCACCGTGGCCGAGCTCGCCGCCGGCGGCGTGGCAAGCGTGCTGGTGCCTTTCCCGCACGCGGTCGACGACCACCAGACGGCCAACGCCAAGTTCCTCGCGGAGCGGGGCGCGGCGATCCTGCTGCCGCAGTCGGAGCTGAGCGCCGCGCGGCTCGCCGCGCTGATCGGCTCGCTCGACCGCGCGCGGCTGCTCGACATGGCCGCCAAGGCGCGCGCGCTCGGCCGGCCGCAGGCCGCGCGCCTGGTCGCTGAGCGCTGTATGGCGCTCGCCGAAGGGGGGCGCGCGTGAAGCACAAGGTGCGCCACATCCACTTCGTCGGCGTCGGCGGCTCGGGCATGAGCGGCATCGCCGAGGTGCTGCTCAACCTCGGCTACAGGGTGAGTGGCTCGGACCTGTCGGAGAATGCGGCGACGCGCCGCCTGGCGGGTCTCGGCGCGAAGGTCTCCGCGTCGCACGTCGCCGCGAACGTCAACGGCGCCGACGCGGTCGTGGTGTCCACCGCCGTCGCCGGCGACAACCCGGAGGTGATCGCCGCGCGCAACCGGCGCATACCCATCGTGCCGCGCGCGCTGATGCTCGCCGAGCTGATGCGCCTCAGGCAGGGCGTCGCGATCGCCGGCACGCACGGCAAGACGACCACCACCAGCCTGGTGGCGAGCGTGCTGGCCGAAGGCGGCCTCGATCCGACCTTCGTCATCGGCGGGCGACTGAACGCCGCGGGCTCCAACGCACGCCTCGGCTCGGGCGAGTTCATCGTCGTCGAGGCGGACGAGTCGGATGCCTCGTTCCTGCACCTGCAGCCGGTGATCGCGGTGGTGACCAATATCGACGCCGACCACATGGACACCTACCAGCACGACTTCGCGCGGCTCAAGCAGGCGTTCGTGCAATTCCTGCAGAACCTGCCCTTCTACGGCAGCGCGGTGCTGTGCATCGACGACGCCCACGTGCGCGAGATCCTGCCGTTCGTCTCCAAGCCGGTGCTGACGTACGGCTTCGCGGCAGACGCGGCGGTGCGCGCCGAGCGCATCGAGCACGCCGGCGGCGCGATGCGCTTCCGGGCGGTGCGCGAGCAAGGCGCGCCGCTTGAGGTGAAGCTCAACCTGCCGGGCCGGCACAACGTGCAGAACGCGCTCGCCGCGATCGCCGTGGCGGGCGAGCTGGCAATTCCGGACCGCGCGATCCTCAAGGCGCTCGAGGAGTTCCGCGGCGTCGGGCGGCGCTTCCAGCGCTGCGGCGAAATTCCCTTGCAGGGCGGTGGACGCTTCACGCTGATCGACGACTACGGCCATCACCCCGCGGAAATGATCGCCACGCTGGAGGCCGCGCGCGGCGCTTTCCCGGGGCGGCGCATTGTGCTCGCCTTCCAGCCGCACCGCTACACGCGCACGCGCGACCTGTTCGAGGATTTCGTGCGTGTGCTCTCCACTGCCGACGCGCTGCTGCTCGCCGAGGTTTATCCCGCGGGCGAGGCGCCGATCGTCGCCGCCGATGGTAGGTCGCTCGCGCGCGCGGTGCGGGTGGCGGGCAAGGTCGAGCCGATTTTCGTCGAGGAGATCGCGCAGATGGCGGATGCGATACGACGCGTGGCGCGCGACGGCGACGTGGTGGTCACCATGGGGGCGGGCTCGGTCGGCGGCGTGCCGGCGCAGCTCGCGGCCCCGGAAACATGAGGCGTGGGCGCATGAACATGTCTGAGGCCAAGGCGTTGCAGGGGCTGCGCGGCGTGCTGAAGCTGGACGAGCCGATGGCGCGGCATACCAGCTGGCGAACTGGCGGCGCGGCGGCGCGCGTATACCTGCCGGCCGACCTGGAGGATCTCGCGTCCTTCCTGCGCCAGCTGCCGCCGAGCGAGCCGCTGCTGTTCGTCGGCCTTGGGTCGAACCTGCTGGTGCGCGACGGCGGCTACCGGGGCACCGTGGTGCTGACGCACGCGGCGGCGAGGCGCCCGGAGCTGCTGCTCGGACGCGTGTACGCCGAGGCCGGCGTCGCGAGTCCGAAGGTGGCGCGCTTCGCTGCGCTGAACAATCTCGCGGGCGCGGAGTTCCTCGCCGGGGTGCCGGGCAGCGTGGGCGGCGCGCTCGCCATGAACGCCGGCTGCTACGGCGGCGAGACCTGGGACATCGTCGATCGCGCGCTGACCATCGACCGGCGCGGCGAGCTGCATAGCCGCGAAAGGTCCGAATTCGAGATCTCGTACCGTCATTGCGAGCTCAAGGAAGGAGGGCGCATCGGCGCCGACGAGTGGTTCGTCTCGGCCTACTTCAAGCTGCCCGACGGCGACGGAGCGGCCTCGCGCGCGAAGATCAGGGATTTCCTGGGGCGGCGCGTCGCGTCGCAACCCCTGTCGCTGCCCAACGCGGGCAGTGTATTCCGCAACCCAATCGGCGATCACGCCGCTCGCCTGATCGAGTCCTGCGCCCTGAAGGGGCTGGCGCGGGGCGGGGCGCGCGTTTCGGAAAAGCACGCCAATTTCATCGTCAATCCGCAGGGCGCGGCGCGCGCCTCCGACATCGAATGGCTGATCGACACGGTGCGCCGCGCGGTGTTCGAGAGGACCGGCGTCGAGCTGCGCCCCGAAGTGCGCATCGTGGGGGACCCTTGAGCGCGCGCGATTTCGGCAAGGTCGCCGTACTGCTGGGCGGCAGATCCGCGGAGCGCGAGGTGTCGCTCAGGAGCGGCGCCATGGTCCTGAACGCGCTGCGCGCGCGTGGCGTCGAGGCGCATGCCTTCGATCCGGCGGAGCGGGGTATCGGCGAGCTGGTCGCGGGACGATTCGCGCGCGTCTTCATCGCACTGCACGGCCGCTTCGGCGAGGACGGCACGGTACAGGGCGTGCTCGAGTGGCTGAACATCCCGTACACGGGCAGCGGCGTGCTCGGCTCGGCGCTCGCCATGGACAAGCTGCGCACCAAGCTGCTGTGGCAGGCAAGCGGCCTGCCGACCCCTCCGCACGAGCTGCTCGACGCGCACGCGGACATGCGCGCGGTGGCCGCGCGCCTCGGCCTGCCCCTCATGGTGAAGCCGATCTCGGAGGGTTCTTCGCTCGGCATGAGCAAGGTGCGCGAAGCCGCGGCGCTGGACGAGGCCTTCGCGCTCGCGGCCAACTACGACAGAGCGGTGATGGCCGAGAAATTCATCGAAGGCACGGAGCTCACGGTCGCAATCCTCGGCGACGAGGTGCTGCCCATCATCAAGCTCGAGACGCCACGGGATTTCTACGACTACCACGCGAAGTACGTCGCGGACGACACCCGCTACATCATTCCTTGCGGTCTGCCGCCGGCGCGCGAGCGAGAAATCCAAGCGCTTTGCCTGCGGGCATTCCGCGTCCTCGGTTGCAGCGGCTGGGGACGCGTCGATCTGATGCTCGATCGTTCGGGGGCGCCGCACCTGCTGGAGGTGAACACCGCGCCGGGGATGACGGACCACTCGCTCGTGCCGATGGCCGCGCGCGCCGTGGGACTGTCCTACGAGGACCTGTGCCTGCGCATCCTGGAGCTCGCGCATGTGGGATAACCCGCGCTTGCTCAACTCGGTGGCCGGGATCCTGACCGGGATCGCGCTGCTGCTGCTCGGCTTCGCTGCGGCGCAATTGCTGTTGCGCTCGCGCCTGTTCCCGGTGCACGAGATCACGGTGCGGGGCCAGCTGTCGCACACCACATCCGAGCAGATCGCACAGGCGGCGCGTGGCCACGTCGGCGGCAATTTCTTCGCGGTGGATCTGGGAGAGCTGCGGGATGCCCTGCAGCGGCTGCCCTGGGTGCGTAGCGTGAGCGTGCGCCGCCTGTGGCCAGACCGGCTCGAAGTCCGCCTGGAGGAGCACGTGCCGCTCGCGCACTGGGGCTCCGACGCCCTGGTCGACGGCGACGGCGAGCGCTTCGCCGCGCGGAGCAACGCACCGTTGCCCTTCCTCATCGGGCCGGACGGCACGGAAGCCCTGGTCACGCAGCGCTTCCGCAGCTTCGCCGCGCTGGTGGCGCCGCTCGGCAAGAAACCGGTGCGTGTCGAGCTGACGCCGCGCTACGCCTGGCGGCTGTGGCTGGACGATGGTTTGCAGGTCGCGCTCGGGCGCGACACGGCGGACCACCCGGCGGAGGCGCGGCTCGCGCGCTTCGTCGCGGTGTACGCCGAGACGCTGGGCAAGACGTCCCAGCGGTTCGCCTACGTTGACCTGCGTTATCCGAACGGCTTCGCCCTGCGCGAGGCCGGCTCCAAGGGCTGAGGGAAATGGCGAGGGAAAGCAAGGATCTGATCGTCGGACTGGATATAGGCACCTCGAAGGTGGTTGCGCTGGTGGCCGAGCTGCGGCCGGACGGCGCGCTCGAGATCCTGGGCATGGGCAGTCACGATTCGAAGGGCCTGAAGAAGGGCGTCGTCGTCAACATCGAGGCGACCGTGAACGCGGTGCAGCGCGCCCTCGAGGAGGCGGAGCTGATGGCGGATTGCAAGATCGCATCGGCCTTCACCGGTATCGCCGGCAGCCACATCCGCAGCTTCAACTCGACCGGCATGGTGGCCATCAAGGACCGCGAAGTGAGCGCGCTCGACGTGAGCCGAGTGCTCGAGACCGCCAAGGCGGTAAACATCCCGACCGATCAGCAGATCCTGCACGTCCTGCGCCAGGAATTCATCATCGACGGACAGGAGGATGTGCGCGAGCCGATCGGCATGTCGGGAGTGCGCCTCGAGGTGAAGGTGCACATCGTCACCGGCGCCGTATCCGCGGCGCAGAACATCGTCAAGTGCGTGCGGCGCTGCGGTCTGGAGGTGAACGATCTCATCCTGCAGCCGCTTGCATCCTCGCGCGCGGCGCTGCAGGAGGACGAGACCGACCTGGGCGTATGCCTAATCGACATCGGCGGCGGCACGACTGACATCGCGATATTCACCAACGGCGCCATTCGCCACACCGCGGTGATCCCGATCGCCGGCGACCAGATCACGAACGACATCGCGATGGCGCTCAGGACGCCGACCGCCGAAGCCGAGAACATCAAGATCCGCCACGGCGTCGCGCTGCGCCAACTCGCCGACCCGAACGAGATGATCGAGGTGCCGGGGATCGGCGACCGCGGCCCGCGCGTCATGTCACGCCAGACGCTCGCGGAGGTGATCGAGCCGCGCGTCGAGGAGCTCTTTTCCCTCGTGCAGCAGGTGCTGCGCGAGTCGGGCTTCGAGGAGCTGCTGTCTTCCGGCCTGGTGCTGACCGGCGGCAGCGCAGTGATGCGCGGCATGGTCGAACTGGGGGAAGAGATCTTCCACATGCCGGTGCGCCTCGGCGTGCCGCGCTACACCGGCGGACTCGCCGATGTCGTGCGCAATCCTCGCTACGCGACCGCAGTGGGACTGTTGTTGGAGGGCGCCTCGCAGGTCCAGCAGGGCCAGCTGTCGCGGCAAACAGGTTCGGTACGCGCCGTGCTCACCCGCATGCGCGAGTGGTTCCAACGCAATTTCTGATTCATCGCCTGAGCATCATCTAACAGCAAGGAGGAAACACATGTTCGAAATCGTAGACAGCCAAGCAGCAGGACCGATCATCAAGGTGGTCGGCGTTGGCGGCGCCGGAGGCAACGCCGTCAACCACATGATCGAGCAGGGCGTCGAGGGCGTCGAGTTCATCGCCGTCAACACCGACGCCCAGGTGCTGGCGCGCAACAGCGCGCGCCATCAGGTCCAGCTCGGCACAAGCGGGCTCGGCGCGGGGGCGAAGCCGGACGAGGCGCGTGCGGCGGCGCTCACCGAGCGCGAGCGGCTCGAGGAATCGCTTGCCGGCGCGCACATGGTGTTCATCACTGCGGGAATGGGCGGCGGCACGGGAACCGGAGCGGCACCCGTGATCGCCGAGGTGGCGCGCTCGCTGAACGTGCTAACGGTCGCCGTGGTGACTAAGCCATTCGGATTCGAGGGCACCAAGCGCATGCGGCTTGCGGAGAAGGGCATCGAGGAGCTCTCGCAGCACGTCGATTCGCTCATCGTGATTCTGAACGACAAGCTCGAGGAGGTGCTGGGCGAGGACGTCACGATGGACGAGGCGTTCAGGGCGGCCGACGACGTGCTGAACAACGCGGTCGCAGGCATCGCCGAGATCATCAACTGCCCGGGACTCATAAACGTGGACTTCCAGGATGTGCGCACCGTGATGTCCGAGCAGGGCATGGCGATGATGGGTTCCTCCAAAGCGAGCGGCATCGACCGCGCCCGCATCGCCGCGGAGCAGGCGATCGCAAGCCCGCTGCTCGAGGGCGTCACGCTCGCCGGCGCACGCGGCGTGCTGGTCAACATCACCGCCACCCGGGCGAGCCTCAAGCACGGCGAGGTCAAGGCGGTGATGAACACTGTACGCAGCTTCGCGGCCGAGGACGCGACCATCATCTTCGGCGCGGTCTACGACGAGGAAGTGGGTGATGAGCTGCGCGTCACCGTCGTGGCGACCGGGCTCGGCGCTCCGGTGGCGGCGCGCCAGCCCAAACCGCAGCTGGTGGTGACGCAGAAGACCGGCACCGATAATCAGCCGGTCTCGCAGGCGGTCGACTACAACCAATTGGACGCGGTTCCGGCGGTCATCCGGCGCAACCGTGCCTCGACCGTCGAGGCGCTCCAGCAAAGCGGCGTCGACAAATACGACATCCCTGCGTTCCTGCGCAAGCAGGCGGACTGAGGCCCCAGTGGCCGGAGCGCCGACAATCCTCCTTGCGGGTGCTCCGGCCGCGCTCGGTCTGTTACAATTCGCAGGCTGGTCAGTCACTTGCCGATGCTCAAGCAGCGCACTCTGAAATCCATCGTCCGCGCCACCGGCGTCGGGCTTCACACCGGACAGAAGGTCAGCATCAGCCTGCGGCCGGCTGGTATCGATACCGGCGTCGTGTTCCGCCGCGTGGACCTTGCGTCCCCCGTCGACATTCCTGCGCGCGCCGACCTCGTCGGCGAGACGCGCTTGTCGTCATGCCTGGTCAAGGGCGAAGCGAAGGTGTATACGGTCGAGCACCTCATGTCGGCGCTCTCCGGGCTCGGCGTAGACAATGTCTTCGTCGATCTTGACGGCCCCGAGGTGCCGATCATGGACGGCAGCGCCGCGCCTTTCGTGCTGCTGGTGCAGCAGGCGGGGCTGCAGGAGCAGTCGGCGCCGAAGCGCTTCCTGCGCGTGAAGAAGCACGTCGAGGTCGCAGACGGCGACAAATGGGCGCGCCTCGAGCCGTACGCCGGCTTCAGGCTGTCGTTCTCAATTGTCTTCAATCACCCCGTGATCGATCGCAGCAGCCAGTCGGTGACGGTGGACTTCGCCGAAACCTCGTACCTCAAGGAGATCGCGCGCGCGCGCACCTTCGGCTTCATGCACGAAGTCGAGGCGCTGCGCGAGTCCGGCCTCGCGCTGGGCGGCGGGCTCGACAACGCGGTGGTGCTAGACGAATACCGGGTGCTGAACGCCGAGGGGTTGCGTTTCGCCGACGAGTTCATCCGCCACAAGGTGCTGGATGCGATCGGCGACATCTACCTGCTCGGGAAGCCTCTCCTGGGTGCCTTCAGCGCGCACAAATCGGGTCACGGGTTGAACAACCGGCTGCTGCATCAACTGCTCGCCGACGCATCGGCCTGGGACACGGTGATCTTCGAGCGGAGCGAGGAAGCGCCGGCAGGCGTCGCCGGCTTGGTGCAGCAGCCCGCCTGGTAGCGTGCTGCTGGTCCGCCTGCTCGGACTGCTTGCGGCGATCGGTCTATCCGTTGCGGTGCTGCTCTACATGGTCACAGGCGACCGCAAATACCTGCGTTTCGCCTGGTGGCTGTTCAGGTACGCGCTTTTCGTGATCGTCGTGGTTCTGCTGTTGTTTTTTTTCGAGCGTCTGTTGGTGGTGATTTAGCGGGCATGCTCGCGTGGTGCTCGAGCAGCATGCCCAGCGCGCTGCGCGCGGGCGAATCAGCCAGACGCGCGTGCAGCGCCTCTAGGTCCGCCAGGTTCGACGCGGAAAAACGCACACTCTTTCGCGCCGCAACATCCGAGTGCCGTGATGCATTTGGTTGCACGCGAATTGAAACTCCACTAACCTTTGGGCGTTCTTTTGCGAGAAAAACTCCAAGACTCTCGGCTAACAGCCTGAGCTTGGCGGCGGTTGCCGGATTCGCGGCCAGCAGCACCAGCTTGCCGTCCTTAAGATTGGCGGCTTGCACCAGCGGCCCGAGTTCCGGCGCCAGGAACTCGTTGCATAGTCTGGAAAGCTCGCGGATTTCGCGGGCTTTTTCGAGGACCGGCTGTATCTCGCCGTCGGCGGACAGCACGCGGTCGATTTTGGGAAGGTGCACGGGCACAGAGGATCGCAGGGGGCAGACTTGCAGATTATCGTCATCCCGGGCCGGCTGGCAAAGGCGAGAACCATCTCGCTGTCCGCGCCGCAGCTCGTCGCGTACATGGGGCTGGCGCTCGCGATGGTCCTCGGGCTGACGGCCGCACTGTACTGGATGACGTTGCGCTATTCGGCGGAGACCCGGGTGCCATTCGTCGAGCAGGTCGTGCTGGCAGCTCAGCGCGCCGAAAGCGCCAAGTCGCGCGAATTCGTCCAGCAGAATCTGAATGCGATGGCGGTAAAGCTGGGCGAGTTGCAGGCGCAGCTCACGCGCCTGGACGCGCTAGGCGAGCGCCTCTCCACGCTAGGAGGGCTGCGGCCGTCAGATTTTCGCGCCAGTGGACCGCTCGGCCTCGGCGGGGCGGTGTCGACCATGCCGCCGCAGGATCTGTCGATGGGCGACCTCGAGGAGCGGCTCAGTGCGCTGTCCAGGCAGATGGACACGCGCTCCGATCTGTACAGCGTGCTCGACTCGGAGTTGCGCGATCTCGCGGTGCGCCGCAAATCGATGCCGACAATGCTTCCGGTGCATGCGCCGCGCGGCTCGGGCTTCGGCAAACGGATCGACCCGTTTACGGGGCAGCTTGCGATGCACGAGGGGATCGACTTTGAGGTCGATTCCGGTACGCCCGTGGAAGCGGCGGCAGGCGGCGTCGTGACGTTCGCCGGCCCGCATCCGCAATACGGCAACCTCGTCGAGATCGACCACGGCAATGGTCTGTCGACGCGCTATGCCCACATGTCGAAGATTCTCGTGAAGAAGGGCGACATCGTGTTGCGCGGGCGCGAGCTCGGGCTGAGCGGCGCCACCGGGCGCGCGACCGGCCCGCACCTGCATTTCGAGGTGCGCTACAAGGGCGTGGCGGTCAATCCTGACCGCTTCTTGGCGGCCAGCGATCCGACGCTGCCCGACTCGAAGCGGCGCCACACCACCTCTTTGGCGCGCGACTAGCCGCGCGGCGGCCGCTGCGGCGGCCGTGATAAACTTTTGATTTCCGCTGGACCTCGGCGGGGCCGTCTCCGGCCCTCGCGGCCTCCCGTCCGCGTAGCCTGCGGTTCGGGCCGCATTCTCCATCATGGCGAACGTACTTACCAAGATCTTCGGCAGCCGCAACGAGAGGCTGCTCAAGCAGTATTCCCGCGCGGTCGCCCGCATCAACGCTCTCGAGCCGGAAATCTCGAAGCTGGACGATGCGGCCCTGCGCGCCAAGACGGACGAGTTTCGGCGGCGTGTCGCCGACAAGGTTGCTTCGGCTGCGCAGGACGCAAAGACCGAGGTGGAGCGCGCAGCGCTGGAGGAGCTGCTGCCCGAGGCATTCGCGGTCGTACGCGAGGCCGGCAAGCGCACGCTGCGCATGCGGCACTTCGACGTTCAGCTGCTGGGCGGAATGGTGCTGCACTACGGCAAGATTTCCGAGATGCGCACGGGCGAGGGCAAGACGCTGGTCGCGACTCTGCCCGCATATCTGAACGCGCTCGCGGGCAGGGGCGTGCATATCGTCACGGTGAACGACTACCTCGCGCAGCGTGACGCGGCCTGGATGGGCAAGCTCTACGGTTTCCTCGGGCTTACGGTCGGGGTGAACATTCCGCAGATGGAGCCTGACGCCAAGCGCGCCGCGTACCGGACCGACATCACCTACGGCACCAACAACGAGTTCGGCTTCGATTACCTGCGCGACAACATGGCGATGCACCTCGAGGAGCGCTTCCAGAGGGGGCTGTACTACGCCATCGTCGACGAGGTCGACTCAATCCTAATCGACGAGGCGCGCACGCCGCTCATCATTTCCGGGCAGGCGGAGGACCGCACCGAGCTTTACTACCGGATGAACGACGTGGCGCCGCTGCTCACGCCGCAGAAGGAGGAGAACGGCCCCGGCGACTTCTGGGTGGACCAGAAGAACCACCAGATCCTGCTGTCCGAGGCCGGGCACGCCAAGGCCGAGGAGATTCTGGTGCGCGTGGGCATGCTGCCGCAGGGCGCGAGCCTCTACGAGCCGGCATACATCAACCTGGTGCACCATCTCTACGCGGCGTTGCGCGCGCACCATCTGTTCCACCGCGACCAGCACTACGTTGTGCAAGACGGCGAGGTCATCATCGTCGACGAGTTCACCGGCCGCCTGATGGTGGGGCGGCGCTGGTCCGACGGCCTGCATCAGGCAGTCGAGGCGAAAGAGAAGGTCTCGATACAGAACGAGAACCAAACGCTCGCATCGATCACTTTCCAGAACTACTTCCGCCTGTACAAGAAGCTGGCGGGAATGACGGGTACTGCGGATACCGAGGCATTCGAATTCCAGGAGATCTATGGTCTCGAGACCGTGGTCGTGCCTACGCACAAGCCGATGATCCGCGCCGATCGGCTCGATCTGGTCTACCGCACGGCCAAGGAGAAGTACCACGCCATCATCGACGACATCCGGGACTGCCATCAGCGCGGCCAGCCGGTTCTCGTAGGCACCACCTCGATCGAGAACTCCGAGCTGCTGTCGTCCCTGCTCAACAAGGACAGGCTGCCCCACCAGGTTCTGAACGCCAAGCAGCATGCGCGCGAGGCGGAGATCGTCGCGCAGGCGGGTCGCCCGAAGATGGTCACCATCGCGACCAACATGGCCGGACGCGGCACCGACATCGTGCTCGGCGGAAATGTCGAGAAGCAGTGCGAGCTGATCGAGGCCGATGCGTCGATCCCCCCCGAAGAAAAGGGGGGTCGGGTCGAGAAGCTGCGTGCGGAATGGCAGCAGCTGCACGACCAGGTGATCGGCGCAGGCGGCTTGCACATCATCGGCACCGAGCGCCACGAGTCGCGCCGCATCGACAACCAGTTGCGCGGCCGCTCGGGCCGACAGGGCGACCCCGGGTCGTCGCGCTTTTTCCTCTCGCTCGAGGATCCGCTGCTCAAGATCTTCGCCGGCGAGCGCATCAACCGCATCATGGTGATGCTCAAGATGCCGGAAGGCGAGGCGATCGAGCACTCGATGGTGACGCGCTCGATCGAGTCGGCGCAGACCAAGGTGGAGGCGCGAAATTTCGACATCCGCAAGCAGCTGCTCGAGTACGACGACGTCGCCAACGAGCAGCGCAAGACGATCTACGCCTTGCGCAACGAGCTGCTCGAATCGCAGGACGTCTCGGAGCGCATTTCCGAGCTACGCTCCGGCGTGCTGCAGGACATGTTCCGCGTCCATGTTCCGGAGGAGAGCGTCGAGGAGCAATGGGACATTCCCGGCCTCGAAGGCGCCCTCAAGTCCGAGCTCGGCGTCGAACTGCCCGTCAAAGCCTGGCTGGAGCAAGATCCGGACCTGCACGAGGAGACGCTGCTCGAGCGGATCGTCGAAAAGGGGCGGGAAGCGTACCTCGCAAAGATTCCTCAGGGCGCGGAGACCTCGTTTCACCAGTACGAGCGCTATGTGATGCTGCAGATCCTCGACGCCCACTGGCGCGAGCACCTGGCGGCGCTCGATCATCTGCGCCAGGGGATCCATCTGCGCGGTTACGCGCAGAAGAACCCCAAGCAAGAGTACAAGCGCGAGGCCTTCGAGCTGTTCGGCGCCATGCTCGAGTCGGTGAAGCTCGAGGTGACGAAGACCTTGTGCAGCGTCGAGATCCGGACCAGCGAAGCGCTCGAGCGAGTGGACGACACGCCGCACGTCGAAAACGTGCGCATGCAGCATGCTGACTTCCCGGGCAGCCCAGAGGGAACCGCCCCGTCTGCGGACGAGGAGATCGCGGCGGCGGGGGCCAAGAAGCCGCAGCCAGTTGTCCGCCCGACTCAGAAGGTGGGACGCAACGACCCTTGCCCATGCGGGTCGGGCAAAAAATACAAGCATTGTCACGGCAAGCTGGCCTGACATCCCATGGCCGTTAATCTGGCGCCGCCCGATCCTGCGTCGCTGCATCCCGTCGCGGGCGTCGAGCTCGGCGTCGCGATGGCCGGCATCCGCAAGCAGGGAAGACGCGATCTGCTGGTGATGCGACTGTGCGCCGGCGCCGCTGCGGTCGGGGTTTTCACGCGCAATCGCTTGTGCGCGGCGCCAGTGATCCTCGCCAGGCGTCACCTGGCTGCGGCACCTGAGGTGCGCGCGCTGGTGGTCAACACGGGTAACGCGAATGCCGGAACGGGAGAAGACGGGCTCGATCGCGCTCTCGCGGTGTGCCGGGGCGCTTCGCGTGCGCTCGGCTGCGCTGTAGAGCAGGTGCTGCCATTTTCCACCGGCGTCATCATGGAGCCGCTTCCGGTGGAGCGCGTCCTGGCGGGGCTTCCAGCGGCACTCGCGGACCTGCGCGCCGACAACTGGCATGCGGCGGCGCAGGCCATCATGACGACCGATACGGTGCCAAAGGCGGTCTCGCGTCGCCTGCGGCTCGGTGGACGCGAGGTGACGATCACAGGGATCGCGAAGGGCGCGGGAATGATCCGTCCCGACATGGCGACCATGCTCGCGTTCATCGCCACCGACGCGAAGGTCGCGCAGGCTGATCTCGATGAAATGCTCGTGCGCACGGCGGGGCGATCGTTCAACTGCATCACGGTCGATGGCGACACTTCCACGAACGACTCGTTCATGCTGGTTGCGAGCGGTGCATCCGGCGCTGCGGCGAGTTCGCGCGCCGACCTTGCGGCACTGGGCGGCGCGGTCGAAGAGGTCGCGTCGCTGCTCGCACAGGCGATCGTGCGCGACGGCGAGGGCGCGACGAAGTTCGTCACCATCCGCGTGGAAGGAGGACGCTCGCCGGAGGAATGCCGGCGCGCGGGCTACGCCATCGCGCACTCTCCGCTGGTCAAGACGGCGTTCTTCGCCTCGGACCCCAACCTCGGCCGTATTCTCGCTGCGATCGGCAACGCGGGAATCGACGACCTGGACGTATCGCGGGTGGACCTGTACCTGGACGAGGTGCTTGTGGCGATCAAGGGCGGGCGACATCCCGCGTATCGCGAGGAGCAGGGGGCTGCGGTGCTCGCCAAGCCGGAATTCACCGTACGCGTGCGCCTCGACCGTGGCAGCGCGCAGGCCACGCTGTGGACCTGTGATCTTTCATTCGAATATGTGAAGATCAATGCCGAGTACCGCACCTGAATGCCGCGCATGAGTAACGACACCGACAAGCTGATCGCACGAGCGGAGGCGCTGGTGGCAAAGCTCGAGGCGCTGGTCCCGCCACCGCCGCCGGCGACCGACTGGGGCGCGAGCGTCGCTTTCCGCTGGCGCAAGGGGGCGGCGCTGAGCGCGCGCGGCTGGCTGCAACCCGTCGGGCACGTGCATCGCATCCGGGTGTCAGACCTGCAGGGCATCGACGCGCAGATCGCGCGGGTGGAGCAGAACACACGCCAATTCCTTCAGGGCCGACCCGCCAACAACGTGCTCCTCACCGGCGCGCGCGGCACGGGCAAGTCCTCGATCGTCAAGGGTCTGCTGAACAAGTACAGCGACCAGGGCTTGCGTCTGATCGAAGTCGAGAAGCGCGACCTAATGGACCTCCCGGCGATTACCGACCTGGTGGTAGGACGCAAGGAGCGGTTCCTGCTGTTCTGCGACGACCTGTCGTTCGAAGCTGCCGACCCCGGCTACATCGCGCTCAAGGTGGCGCTCGACGGGTCGATCTCGACTGCGTCCGAGAACCTGCTCATCTACGCCACGTCCAACCGCCGCCATCTCATGCCGGAATACATGCAGGAGAATCTCGAGACCCGGTACATCGGCGACGAGATCCATCCCGGCGAAACCGTGGAGGAGAAGATCTCGCTGTCCGAGCGCTTCGGGCTGTGGGTGTCCTTCTATCCCTTCGACCAGGACGAGTTTCTCGCGATCGTGGCTCACTGGCTGCGCGAGCTCGGATGCAGCGACGCGGCGATCACGAAGGCGAGGCAGGAGTCGCTCCAGTGGGCGCTGCAGCGCGGCTCGCGC
>Ga0187774_10000210_pt1 | contig 19471 bp, 16 predicted proteins | sample 0216_BV02_MP05_2_FD_133152 | JGI IMG/M metagenome (GOLD analysis project Ga0187774, IMG submission 133152) | Tropical peat soil microbial communities from peatlands in Department of Meta, Colombia - 0216_BV02_MP05_20_MG | ecosystem: Environmental > Terrestrial > Soil > Wetlands > Peat | place... | reverse complement strand
ATATCGTCGCCAAAAAAGAACAGGACAACGGCGTACAGTCCCGTGATCAGCAGAGAGATAAAAAGGCTACCCGCCAGGGCAGTGGTATACAGCCCGGCCTTCTCCAAATCAGACTTGGAAGCCGCGTAAAATCTGATGAACGAAGTTGTCATACCGAACTTCGCCACGCCGAGCAAAATTGACATCGTGGCATTGACCAAGGCGAGATTGCCGTAATCTTCTACGGACAAAATCCGTGTAATGATCGGAAATGTAATAAAGGAAACAGCCATCCCCAGACCCTGAAAAAAGGTATATAAGGATGCCTGATTAAACGCACGCTTCAGGGAAGACATATTTGATCGTCCCCGATGGAAATGCCGCAAATTACCATGACAAGTTTCACGGCCGGCCCTCCTCGGCGCGCGGCGAGCGCGACGTTACTATGTCCTGGCCGCGACATTTCTAATGATCTCCTCAAATTCCGATCCCACTTTATCCCATGAGTAGTTCGCGACGACGTTCTCCCTGCCCTGTTGTGCGAGTCGCTCTCGTAACGCGGTGTCCGTCAGTACGTGAATCACGGACTGCGCGAACGCTTCAGCGCCGTCGGCGATGATCACATTCGTGCCGTTTTTGCATATCAGACCTCTCGTAGCCAAGGAAGTCGCTACAACGGCCTTTCCCAGCGCCCAGGCTTCAAGAATCTTATTTTTTATTCCCGATCCTGACACCATCGGGGCAATTGAAACCTGCGAACTCCGGATATGGTCGCGGATATCCGGCATAAAACCGAGCGCCTTCACGTTCTCATGGTCCAACAGTTCTCGCGTCAGATTTTGACTTAGATTCTTGCCAATAATCACAAACGAAGCTTCGGGTATTTTCGCTCGAATCAAAGGCCAACAGTTTTTCAAAAACCACCTTACCGCCGCCTGGTTTGGCGTCCAGTTCATGCTACCGGTAAAAATAATCTGAGACTGCACCTGACGGTTGCCGGTGACCGCCTGATAGAATTCACAATCCACGCCGTTGGGCACCGTGTAAATCTTCCTGAATCCCGTGACTAGTTTAAGATTGGTGGTATCCTCCGTGCTGACCGTTACCACGGCATCACAGACGGGAATATATTTCCGCGCTACGAGCACAGAGGCGATGAGGTTCTTGAACATGCCCCAGCTCAATCTGCCACCTTTGATTTCTCTCCAGAGAAACAGTATCTCCGAATCAACCAGGTCCAAGATCAGAGGCGTTTCGACCTCGAGTGTCCCGAAATATCCCAGCAAATCGTAACCGAATCCGATAACGACGCTGGGTTCATGATGCATGATTCTGGCCCGCAGCCAGCGGAGCTTTCTCCCGTCCGTACGATAGTAATGTGCCACCCTGCCCAATTTACGATGATCATCTTCTTTATCCTGGCCATTTGGCTCTTCGTTATCAATGCCGTAACACTCGTGTTCAACCGGATAGCGCGAATCATCATCTACAGCAGCGGCATCGAGGACAAACATTTTTACACCGTGCCTCTTTGACACGGCTTTTACGACATTGTGGATGACAAGGTTCAGCCCGGTATGCAGTGGTATCGGCAGATTCCTAGTGACGATGGCAATCATGGCTTCAAAATCTGAATGCTACTGGTTGTCATTGAATCATTAATGATTCGGTCGATACGCGGCGTGTGCTTCAGGCGGCGCTCTCAGTTCCAGACGATGTCAAGCAACGCGGTGCGCCGCCAATGATCGGCGACTGCACTGGCAGGTGTTCCCAAAGAAGAATTGCACGGCTTTAGCGGCGACAACAAGGTTATCATTATCCCTTCTTTTCCTGTTGCCGGCTGATGCTGCAAAATGTAGCATCGTCTCCGTCTCTCCTGTCCTGTTGAGGGAAAACAAGCGCCCCGTAAAGCGCCTCGTAGTTTGATAGCATGCTGTCGATACTCATCTCGTCGCGCACGAATTTCCGCGCATTCGCTGACAATCTTTTCCGTTCTGGCTCGTTATCAAGCAATTCGACAACAATCCGCGCCAGCTGCTCATGATCGTAAAGTTCAAATAATCTTCCGGTATCGCCGTCCTTTATCAAATCCGGATTTCCGCCACCATTGGAAACCACACATGGTACGCCTGCTGCCATGTACTCCATGATCGCGTTTGACAAGCCTTCGCCTTCGGAACAATTAACTCCTATATCCATAATGGATAAATAGGGGACGACATCACTCTGTTGTCCCGTAAAATGCACGCTGCCGGCAATGTTAAGCGAATTCGCCAACGCTTCGAGCTCCGGCCTCAATAGTCGTTCTGCGGCATCGGTACCCACCAGCAGAAAATCAACATCGCCCCTCGTCTCAAGGATCACACTGGCCGCCCTTATGAAGGTATCATGATGTTTCATCGGCCTAAAATTTGCGATCTTCGCAACTATTTTATTCCCGGCCGGTATACCGAGACGCTGCTTGAGGTGATGGTCCGGTGTGACGTCACGGAACGCTGCCATATCAAGTCCGTTGCAGATAACGGCGACCTTGTCGTGCGCGACCTTCTCCGCTAATACTGTCAACGTTTTCACTCGTGGGGAATTTGCAACAATTTTTTTGACAAAATGATTGGCGACCCTGGTGGCGAGAAGATACGGGCCGGTCATCCATTCACCGTAATCGCGCCTGCTGCTCACGATGTTACGGATGCCAGCCAGCCACGCTGCCATCACCCCCACTACGTTTGCGACGGGAAAAAAGGTGTGGACGATATCCGGTCTTTGCGCGCGGAGAAACCTGATGAGCTCGAGAATACTACGATAGGTCCCGAGCCGCTTAAACTGGCAGATTTGAAACACGGTGACGTCGCAGCTCAATGAAGCGGCGTTTTCCACAAGCCATTGATGATTTCTCAGGCTGACGAGGGAAATCTCGAATCCTCGAGAACCAAGCCCCTTGAGCATCTTGATAAGCTGGTTCTCCGTTCCTGCTTGCGCCGTATCGAGTACATCTACGACGTAGGCAACTTTTATGGGCTTGTTCATGGATATTTATTCGCCTGCAAGGAAATCAAGCCAAACATGTTTTTGGTGTAAGCGGCATAACTTCGGTCTCTTTTCCTCGTTGCTGGCCGTTATCAGGCAGGCGTGCTTGAGGTCGATGCGGACGCGTCCGATGGGGCGGTATACGCGGCGCGACAACGCGATGTTCACCGGCGAATAACGCATATTGATGATGGCGATCAAACGGATAACCCGCCAGAACGCGATTTCCGCCACCGGTGGATATCCGCGAACATAAGCCGCGGGACGGGCCACAACAGCTCCCGGGTTCTGGTCACGGCGTTCCATGTTGTTCCGTCCGGGGCGTCCCCGCGTCCCCGCGGACCGCCCCCTTGAGACATTCGCGCAGTTTGAAGGCGCCGCGGGCCAGCCGACCTGAAAACGTGGCGTTATACACATGACAAACAAACAGTGTCCGCGCTTCACGGGTAAATGTGTGTTTGTACTGTTCATTGCCCTGGAGGAAGTTGAACTCCGTGCAACCCGCTGTGCACGCCTCCCGAATCGCCTCGCTGATGAGAACAATTCCCGGATGAGCCCATGACCAGTCGGGATTGTAACCGAGCTGATAGAAAAAAATGCGGCCGCCGCAACGGAATCCGTACAAGACGGCGACGACCCCCGATTCGTCCCTGAGATACCTGAGCACAACGTCGTTCGTTCGCAGTCGTTGCAGCAACGCGCGATGAAACTCGAATACGGCGGAACGCCCGAAGGTGCTCGTGATCCCCTTCGCGCCCGCGCGCCTCGCGTGCAACTCGAATAGTGTGCCCAGCGCGGTCTCGAACTCGGCGGGCTCGAAGGCTCCATACTGGAGCTTACCCTCTTCCAACATCTTCTTTCTCGGACTCTTTATCTTGTAACGGTCCTTCTTGGGCAATCCGGCCAGATAATCCTCGAAACTATCGTTCAGCGCGACATATGGTGCCGCGGAAACCCTGCGCGCGACGACTTGCAGCTTTCCTCGGGAGTGCCCCAGGGCGCGGAGCAGATCGCTGTCCTGCACGAGCATGGGCAACCGTGCCCAGGTCCATCCGGGCAGATGCTCTTGAAGAAAATCAAATGCCGCCGTTACACACGCCGGCGCGTCTTCTGGCGCGCAGATAATATCGAGGTGATCCGGATACACCTCGGTGGCGCCGCCATAGTCCAGCCGCGCGCCCTTCAGCCACTGACTCATCGCGGTCGTCAGATGTCTGAAAAGGGGAAGAATGCCTTTCAGCTCGGTGTCCTCGTAAACAAAGATGATAACGGGCGTATATCTCGCACCGAAATGCTCCCACCAGATGTAAATCCATTCCCACATGCAAAATATCGAAGGATATTTCATCGACGACACCAGACTGTCCCAGAGGGCCTGGCTGCTCCGGAATTCATCGATCCCGATTATTCTGGCCTGGTACATAACGCGATGCGTTCCATCCAACGGCGTTGAAGAATTCTGACATGAAGTCCTGTCAGCCCTAACTTTTTCTCCACGGAAGGATTTGATTCATCCCCCCGAAGAGCTTTATTTTGAATCGATCGCACGAATCGTATCTGCCAACGCTGATCCTCGGAATGGCGAATAATGAGTCACCCCGCTTCCATGGACGCGGCGTCGTCGCCAAAGCGTATTTAAATCCGGCCTCGCGCACAATTTCCGCAACACGATCGTCGTAGTCACCGTTTGGATAGGCAAACCCCTCGACGGGCTTTCCGGTCCACGACTCCAGCAGTTCTTTTGACTGGATCACACTGCGTCGTACCTCTTCGTCGGTCAACTGTGTCAATATGTTATGGCAGTGGGAGTGGGCGCCGATCGTGACGTGCGGGCACGACGCGAGCTCTTTAAGTTCCGTGACCGAGAGTGGGGAAATTTGCGAAAAATCCTCCTTTGGTCGCTCGCTCACAAGTCGCATTACATGTTCGACCGTTTCATTCCTGGAGGCCGGCGGCAACCGCTTCAAATCCGCCAAGAGACGTTCAATCTCGTTCCAGTTCCGCGGCCCGTGATATTTATTCACCTCGTAATTGCTCAAACCTCGATCCCTAAGATCGAGTCTTAGAATTGCCTTTCCCTGGACGGCGTTGATTACCCGGTCAAACCAATATGCCGCCCCCGCCTGAATCTGCCTGGTGGCAGCGAAAATTGTGACCGGGAGCTCGAATGACTTGATTAGCGGCAACAAGACCCGATAATTTCCCGAATCGCCGTCATCAAGCGTGATGACAGCCGTTGGCGCTTCTCCTCTCCCATCGTGACTCATCCGCGCAATCGCTTCGCTGAGGGAAACAATGTCGAAATGCCGTCGCAGGTATTCAATCTGTTCGACAAAGCTGCTTTTCCGGACGACGGTCCAGGCTTCGATCTCGTCCCCATCCTCCCCAATCTCGTGGTAGGTCAGTACGACAGTACGGCCGCGCAGTCTGGTCTTTCGCCAATAGCGAACCAATGGCTCTCGGGCAGCGCTCTTGTAGATTAGCTCCTTAAACATGCAGAACTGCCCCCATTATCGCGTCGGTCGATTTTCCCAAGAGCACAGAACAGGTTACTCCTCTTTCTCCAGTTCTTTGGCGAACACCGTGAGCAAATGCCGTCGAAGTTTCTCCCTATTCTCCTTGAAGTGTCTGGAGTTCCACCAGTTTTCGCCGGGCTCAAGAACGACATCGGCGGGCCGCTGAACGCCCCAGCGTTCCACGGCTTTTTCCTTGTATTTCTCTATCGAGCCAAAAGGTCTTGCCGGCACACCCATGGCAATAGTGTTGGCAGGAATGTCTGTAATAACGACAGACCCGGCGCTGACGATGGAATTCTTGCCTATGCGTATATTCGGAAACAGGATTGCATTCTGACCAATGACACAATTGTCCTCGATAATGATAGGACCAAACACCTGTATGTCGGGAAACTCGCCGCGAAAAATCCAGGCTCCACCGTCATGGGTAATGAATTTGACCCCTTGGGCTATCGTCACGTGATGACCGATCTTGATCAAGTATGGTTCCGCCCCGAGTTTTTGGACGTTGATGCTGCAGCCTTCGCCAATCTGAACGCCCTGCTTGCGAAAATACTCGGCGATCGTGAATGGATTGTATTTCCGCATTTCAAGTGAGTAGCGGATTCGCGAGACAATAGCCATGAATATGTTCATCAATTTAAATGCCATATGAAATGTGCATCTTGCAAGCCTTGAGGGATGCCGTCCCAGGCAATATCCATGATTGACGCGTATTTACTATCCACGTAACCCTCGCCGCCGTACTTGACAGTTAAGTATCGCCTGCCGGCTTGTTTTATATGAGCCGGTATCCCTTCCGTCTGAATTCGCATACATCCTCTTTGGACGGAAAACCGAAGTATGTTGCATCGGCGGATGAATTCGCGGTCGGCTCCAACGATCCGTTTTTCATTTCCTCGATTGCCTGGATCATCAGATGCGCGCCGATTTTTTTAGTCCGGAGTATCAACGAGTCCAGTGTCTCGCCCGGTGATATCGGCGATTCCTTCTGCAAAAGAATCTCCCCATCATCGATTTTGTCATTGATCCTATGAATCGACGTCCCCACGTTCCTTTCACCATGATACATCTGCCAGAAATTCGGAAGCATGCCGCGATACTTGGGTAGTTTGGCGTTGTGAATATTGATACAGCCCTTCCTCGGAATGGCGATGAGGGCGCGCCGGAACACCTGCGGAGCGGCGACTGAAATGATAAGGTCGAGATCGAGTCGCCGGATATATGACAAAAAATTTTCATCGTTGATATTCTCGGTATACAGGACGGGGATCTTATAGTAGTTGCAGACCTGCCGGATGGAATAAAAGCGATCTGCCGCAAGAAACCGTGCCATGACATTGCGTACCCTGTAATACACATACCTGATGCCGACCCTCACGAAATCATTCGCGCCGTAAAAGTCGTACATTTGCCGGGCTAGCTTGACTAGGCTCTGCTTGCCCATGGTCGGTGCAATGACGACGGCCTTGATTTCCTCCTGACGCGGATAATGGCGCAAAAACTCCTCGAAGAAGACGCGGACATAAAACGGGTCTTCCTGGGTAATAAACAAGAAACGGAACGGCTTCATTTGCGCAGCGTTTCCCATGTCACGGCCTTGTTGCCCTTCCAGATGCGATACATCGAGATCAGCGACGCGAGATTGACCGTAGAAAAATAAAGCGGGATGGAAAGAATCCTGGAACTCACGTGGAAACGTTCCGCCAGCCAGCCGAGAATGGCGAGCGCATAGAACGCCGCCTGCAATGCAAACGTCAGTTTATAGAATGGCCGTCCGAGCAAAAACGCGTTCGACACGAGCGCTGAAACCATGAACACCGGCATCAACCAGCGCAACAATTTATGGGAGATGAGCTGAAACGAAACGAATCCATGACGCAGGGGGTTGAACAATTTGCGCATGAACAGCATGCCGCGCATGCCACGAGTGATCACGCGGATGCGCATGTTGAATTCCTCCCCGGTTTTTTCGGTCGTCTCCTCGTGCGCAATGGCCTCGGGCTCGAATACGATCCGGTATCCCTTTTCCAGGATTTTCAGCGGTTCCACCAGGTCGCTGATAATGTCCGCCGGGAGCGGCTCGTACAGCGCCCGGCGCACGGAATAGATGCAGCCGCAACAGCCGGTGATGGTTCTGATGCGGGTCTGTGAGCTTTTGATGAAGTTTTCATACTTCCAGAAGAGGATGTTGCCCACGCCGATGCTTGCGCCGGTCGGGTTGAAGTACTCGTAGCGCCCGCTCACCGCGCCGACCGTGGGGTCGGCGTAGTTGCGCACTATCTTGCGCAGGTTCAGGCGCTCGTATTTCGTGGTGGCGTCGGAGAAAACGATGACGTCGCCGGTCGCCTGCTTGACCGCCTGGTTCTGGGTCTCGGTCTTGCCGACCCGCCCTTCCACCCGGACCAGCCTTACGCCTTGCAGCGCGAAGCCGCGCACGATTTCGTCGGTTTTGTCGGTCGACCCGTCCGAGGCCACCAGGATTTCGAATTTGTCGCGGGGATAGTCCAGCGCCAGCGTGTTCTGCAGCTTCTGTGCGATGTCCCTTTCCTCGTTGTAGGCGGTGATCAGGAAGGTAACGCGCGGTTCGATGTCGCGGCGCGCTACCTTGCCGCGGCTGAAGCGCGCGAGCAGCATGATGATCAGGGAGTAACCGACGTAGGTGTAGAACACCAGTGCCACGGTCGCCCAGAAGATGGCCTCAGCCATGGCCTGCCCCCGACGATTGCATGGAAATGATGAATCTCATTTCACGACACCTTGGCCAGCCGCATGTCGTGGTTTATCCGCAAGCGCCCGGCATCCTGCACCAGCAGATCCCGTTCCTGCAGGATAGCGTGCAATGGGGCGAAGGCGAAATCGCCCAATAGGGACTCCAAACGCGAATGACAGCGGCTCAGGTTATAGTAATGTCGGAATCGCGACAGCAGTCCGGCATCGGCGATGCGGGGCTGCGCCGGGTCGACCTCCCAGGGATGAATGTAAAACACAAACTCCCGGCCCGTGGCGTTCAGCTTCTTCAGGCCCCAGCGCGTCAGCGCGTAGGGGAAAATCCGGAAGTAGCCTCCGCCGGCGACCGGCAGGGTCAGCCCCTTGTAGCGCAGGACCGATATCGGGAACTCGACGAGGCCGTGCCCCTGCGGCGTCCGCATCAGGTGCGGCACCGGATTCGCGTCCGGGATGCCGTAGCGGTCGTGATGCATCGGGAAAATGCTCGAGTCGTAGAGAAAACCCTCCTCGGACAACACGTCGAGCGCCCACAGCGACCGCCGCGTGATGGAATAGGTCGCCGCGCGGTAGCCGATGACGGAAGACTGACAGATATCTTCCAGGAGTTTTTTCGCCGATCGCGTTTCCTCGCGGAACTCTTCCGGCGACTGGTTGTAAATCAGCTGGTGGTTCATGCCGTGCGAGGCGACCTCGTGACCCTGTGCGGCGATCTCCCGGACCAGCGCCGGGTAGCGTCTGGCGACCCAGCCGAGCACGAAAAAAGTCGCGTGGATATCGCGCGCGGCGAGCAGCTCGAGCAGGGCGTGCGTATTCTTCTCCACGCGCGGCTCGCGATGGCTCCAGGAAGACAACGCCACCGTGTCCGCAAACGCGGTCACCTGAAAATAGTCTTCAACGTCGACGGTAAAGGCGTTATTCATGAATGATGCGAATTTCTCGCGTTCTCTTAGGTATGGGTTGCGGTCACTGGCTGCGATTCAACGGAACTGCCGCGTATGCCTGTTTGTACCGATCACTGCACCCTCGGCAGATCCCCTCGATCAGGCTAAAGGGGCTATCTCGTTTACCCTTTCGACGAGAACGGCCTTGGAATGCAGATACCGGGTCGTGCTGCGTTTCTTATCGATATCCTGATAGATGTAATTGGCCTGCTCGGTGGAAACACCGAGGCTGGCTGCCAGTTCGCCGGCGTCTATCCCGTGGTTATGTGCCCACAACGCGATATCCATTTTCTGATACGGCAAGGCAAAATAGAACTCATCCTGCCCCTGTGAGAGGCTATAGGTGTCGGTTGTCGGCATTGCCGTGCAGATCACTTCCGGAAGCTCCAGGTAACGCGCCAGCGCGTAGACCTGTGTTTTGTACAAATGAGCGATCGGTTTCACATCGGCGGAACCGTCCCCGTTCTTGACGAAAAAACCCTGGTCGTATTCCAGCCGGTTTGGCGTGCCCACCACGGCGTAGTGCAACCGGTCCGCATGGAAATATTCAACCGTTTTGCGGATGCGCTGTTTGTAGCTGGTGGCGGCGACGATCTGCAGATATTCTTTGGCCGGCAATCTCCGTTCCAGCAGCCGACCGTCCGGCGCCTGCACCACGAGCTTGAAATAGTTCAGCCGGCCATCCAGGCCCCCAGCGATGACGATTTTGCTTTTCCAGTTCTTGCCGTATTCCGGAAACAATGCGCGGATCGCCTCATCACGCCAGCGGTAGCAGCCGATGGCATCGAGGGTTGGCCCGATGTTTTCCTTGAGATAAGCGATACCGACGTGCTCGGCGACGAGCTTGCCCAGGTCTTCACTGGCGGCCGAGGAATCCTTCTCCGGCAGCAACAGTCCGAAAACCTTGTGCGGCCCGAATGCCCTGACCGCAAGAGCGGCGCACACCGAACTGTCCACGCCCCCCGACAGCGCCACCACAACACCACGACGGCTCAGCTGCCGCCCGACAATTTCGACGAATCGCCGCGCGATGCGCTCAGCCTCCGCAGCGCAATCGAGCGCGAGCACGCCGGGATGCAGTCGCCCCGGTGCGGCCTTATCGCCGTCATGATCCGCCACTGGCTTCATTTGTTCGCCGCCGTCGCCACGGCTTTGAGTTTGTGCGATATGAATTGTTCGATGCTGTTGAGGCTATCCAAGTTCTCTGGAATCATTTCTTCATCCTCGATCCGGATACCAAAACTCTGCTCGAGAAAGGTGATCAACTCGATGAACCCAGTGGAATCGATGATATGTCGCTCCATGAACGAATCCCCGTCCTTCAAGTCATCGGCGTTCCCGCCCATGATGAAGTTGTCGAGCATATAAGCACGCACTTGTTTTTTGATCGCTTGCATAATGATCTACCCCCTCGTTGACACTTTACTGCTTTGTCTCCCGGTCTTTCATCTCAGGCCCGTTTTTTTGATCTTCCCCGTGTCGGTCTTAGGCAGGGCATCGACAACAACGACATATTTAGGGGCCATGAAATTTTCCAGCCTGGACAGACAATATTTTATGACATCACGTTCGCTGTAACGGTACCCCGGCTGCATGGTCACGAAAGCCTTGATCGCCTGTCCCAGCACCGGGTCCGGCACCCCCACGACCGCCGCCTCGAGTACGCCCTCGAGGCTGTATAGCACGTTTTCGACCTCGCGCGGGCTGACCTTTTCACCACGGGTCTTGATGATGTCATCCTTGCGCGCGACGAAGTAAAGATAACCCTCCTCGTCGGTACGAAAGATGTCGCCTGAGTAAAGCACCATCTCCCCAGAATGGGGACCTGGCTTGAGACGCTCCGCGGTCTCCCTGGGCTTCTCCCAATAGCCGCGCATCACATGACTGCCGCGGATCACCAATTCGCCGGTGCTGCCGTTGGGTAAACGATTTCCGTGTTCATCCACCAACCACACTTCTTCGTTCGGCATGCCTTTGCCCACGCTCGTGGGGCGGACGTCGAGCTGCTCCGGCGGCAGATAGGTAACGCGCTTGCACTCGGTGAGGCCGTACATGGAGAACAACGTCGCCCACGGAAACAGCTCGCGTAGCGACAGGATGTGCTGTTCAGACAATGCCGCTGCGGTATTGGTGATCATGCGCAGCGCGCTCAGGTCGTAATCGGGCAGGGTCTTGATGTTCATCAGCAGCGAAAAGATCGTCGGTACCCCAGGGAAAACCGTGACGCGCTCGCCGACCATCGTCTCCAGTACCTTCACCGGAAAGGCAAAGGACTTCTCCAGCACCACCGTGGCGCCCGTCTTGAAGCCCATCAGTACCTGATACAGACCGTAATCGAAGGCAAGCGGCAACACGCAGAGAATCACGTCGTCCGGCTTAAGCCCCAGATACGTGCTCACCGATGTGGCGGCCGTCACCATGTTCAAGTGCGTCAGCATCACACCCTTGGGATCGCCCGTGGAGCCGGAGGTGTAGATGATGCCCGCGAGGTCCTGATCGATAGTCAGCGGTTTCTCGTGGTGACCACCCAGCGCGAGCGCATCGGCCAACGAAAGGCGGCGACTGCCCGAGACCGCGGGCGTGCTCGATTCGCCCGCGATCAGGCAGGCGCGCACGCTTTTATTGTGCGCGAGCGCCTCGCGCCAGACATCCGCGAGCGCCTGATGCGTTAGGAGACAGGCGGGGCGCGCATCGTTGAGGATATAAGTGAGTTTGTCGCGCTTCGTCAACGCGTTTATCGGCATGATCGCCGCGCCCGCCTTGAGCGCGGCATAGATGGCCACGACGGCCTCGAGCGCGTTATCCATGAAGACCGCCACCCGGTCTCCGCGCTCGACCCCCAAGTGCTGCAAGGCACCGGCGAGCCGTGTAGCCAGGTAATTTATTTCACCGTAGGTGTGACGCCGGCCTTCGCATATCAGCGCGACCTTTTCCGGGTGACGTTCAACGCTGGCTTCGAAAAATTGATGTAGAAGCATAGAATCGCCTGATGCATATTACGCGCGGGCCGTCTTGGCCGGCTCGCGTAAAAATTCCCCCGCCGGGGATGCGGCGCGGATAAACATGTCATCCACCAACATGGCGGAAAGTATACCGACGAAAGCCATATTGTCGCCAAATCCGATGGCGCGCCCGGCGCGGCATTTTTCCACCAGCTTCGCCACCGATCGCGGCTCGAAATAACCGGCCGTGCGCAAGCGAGAATCGCTTAAAAGCTCCGCGACATAGTCGAGCGGCGCGCCATCGCGGAAGAAACTCTGGCTGTCGGGTGCACGATAAGGCTGCTTCGTGCGATTGCGTATGGATTCTGGCAGCCATCCTTTCATGGCCTGCTTGAGGAGGTATTTTTCCGTGAGCCCCATGAGCTTGTAGCGCGGCGGCAGCTGATTTGCGAATTCAATCACGCGATGGTCGAGGAACGGAAAACGCCCCTCGACGGAATTGGCCATGGCCACGCGGTCGCCTTGCGAACAGAGCAGGTAACCGGACATGAGGGTGTGCGCCTCGATGTACTGGTCGCGTCCCAGCGGCAACCACCGGTCTATTCCCGGCGGTAAGAGGCCCCCAATGGCGGAATACGGATCAAAACCGCTCAAGGCTTCACGCAATTCGGGACTGAAGAACTGCCAGATGCGGCGAGTCGTGGTCCAGCGCGGGATGTGGGCGAAGAACGGCTTGTCTTTGTGCTCGAGGCCCTCGCTGAAAAACTTCTCCGTGAAGGCCCGACCCGATGCCGGTGAGTGCTTGAGATAGGGGTAGAGCCGCTCGAGAATCCGCGGGCGGATCCTCGATTGCGGGGCACGCGCCCAGAAGCGTCTGATTTTCGCCTCCTTGAAGATGTCGTAACCGCCGAAGACCTCATCGGCGCCTTCTCCAGTCAGCACTACCTTGTATCCTTCCGCGCGCACGCGGGCCGACAGCAGCATCAGGGGCGTGGGCGCGGTGCGCACGATCGGGGTCTCGGTGTGCCAGATCGTGCGCGGGAAGGCGGCACCGATGTCAAAGGCGGTGCAGTGTACGTCAGTATGATCGGTGCCCAGATACCGGACCAGATCCTGCTGATGCCGGCTCTCGTCGAATTCGGCGTCCTCGAATGTCACCGAAAAGGTGCGTAACGGCGTGTCCGTGAAGTTTTTGATGATTGTGGTCACGATGGAGGAATCCAGCCCTCCGCTCAGGTACGCCCCGACCGGTACGTCAGCGCGCAATTGCAATCGCACCGCGTCGATCAGCAATTCGCGCAGTTCCTCGGCGTAAGAGGCGCCACTGCGCGAATCCGTCGCCGATTCGGGGAAGGACCAGTCCCAGTAGCGGCGGACCCGGACGCGCCCGTCTTGCGCGATCAGCAGGTGGCCCGGGGGCAGCGCCTCGATGCCATCGAAGGCGGTCGCGGGAGCAAGCGGCGACCAATAGGTGAAGATTTCGCCCAGCGCGCGCTCATTGAGCCGGCGTGGCACGTCGGCCAGCGCAAACAACGCCTTGATCTCGGAGGCGAACAGCAGACGACCGTGCGATGTCGTGTAGAAAACCGGGCGGATACCGGTGCGGTCGCGCGCCAGGACCAGGCGTTTTTTGGCGGTGTCCCACAGGCCGATGCCGAACTGGCCGTTGAGATGGTGCACGAACTCATCGCCATACTGCTCGTAAAGATGGACGATGACTTCGGTGTCGGAGCGGGTGTAGAACCGATGGCCGCTGGCTTCCAGCTCCTGCCGCAGCTCGATGTAATTGAATATCTCGCCGTTGAAAACGACCCAGACGGTCTTGTCCTCGTTGTGGATCGGCTGCCATCCGCCTTCGAGGTCGATTATGCTCAAGCGCGCATGGGCCATCCCCAGGACGTCGTCCGCATAGTAACCGTAACCGTCGGGGCCGCGATGCCGGAGCGTACGGATCATCGCGGACAACTCCGGTCTAGCCGGCGGAGGACCGGAGGATGTGTTCAGAATGCCAGCAATGCCGCACATGGTCGTCTCCGGTCGAACCTATTTGTCTCTGAGTTGTTTCGCCTTGACGCTCTCCGTGCCCGTTTTATCCGTATCCAGAGAATAGGCAATGCGCTTCAGCAATGCCTCGATATTCGCCATCTTCCCCTCGATGGAGGAAAGCGCCGGTGATATACCATCTAACCGGCCGATCTGGTTGCTGATGTCCGCCAGTGTCTTGGCGCTGTCAAGCGCCGGGCCTTTTGCGTCGCTTTCCGCCGCCGTTTTGGCGGCCGTGCCGCGAGCGTTCATGCGCTTGGCGTAAGGCAGCCACCGCAATTCCTCGATCGCCGTCTTGAGAACGTCCTGGGACAAGGTATGGACGTTGTCCGCAAATCCGCAGGTCATGGCGGTATCGCACAGGGTGTTGATGAGCCGCGGTATGCCGCCGGTGTATCTGTAAATGATCGGGAAGGTATCTGGCGTGAAAATGCTCTCCGGCTGCGGGGCACCGCCGATCCGCAACCGGTGCACGATATAATCGTGGGTGTCGTTCTCGGACAGCGCCTTGATGTGGTAGCGCAGCCGCACACGTTGCAGCAGCTGTTCCATCTCCGGGGCGTCGAGCTTGTCGTTGAGCGACGGCTGTCCCACCAGGATCACATGCAGCACCTTTTCCTTGCGCGTTTCGAGTCCCGACAGCATGCGGATTTCCTCGAGCACCTTCATGCTCAGATTGTGCGCGTCGTCGACAATCAACAACAGCTGCTTCAGCTGCAGGAAGTTATCGACCAGGAAGGTGTTGAGCATGTCGATCAGCTCCACCTTCTTGGCGTTGAACGGGTTGAGTCCGAATTCGACCAGCACCGCCTGCAGGAGCTCGACTTCGTCCAGCTGGGTCTGGAATATCTTGGCGACCAACACGTTTTCATCCAGCTCGGACAACAGCTTCTGGATCAGCGTCGTCTTGCCGGACCCGATTTCACCCGTGATCACCACGAATCCTTCCCGGTTCCACACGGTGTAGTCCATGTACGCTTTGGCGCGCGAATGCGCCCCGCTCATGTAAATGAATTCCGAATCCGGGGTGAGTCGGAAAGGAAATTCCTTCAAATGAAAAAATTCAAGATACATGAGCAGACCTACCTTGTAATCAACGTTCCAAATCCAGGCGCCCTTGGGCTCAATATTCTGAATACGGGACCGCTGCTGTACAGCACGGAAAACATGATCCAATCATCGGTAAAGGGCGCGGTCGGATCGGTGCTCGCGCGTTCCAATCTTCCCCCTTCGACGCCCAGAAGAATGTCTCTCCCGACTCTATACCCGAAACGCAGACTGGTATCCCGGTCGATATCGCGCCGCTCGAGGATCGTGTATTTCGTTTCCTGGTAACTGCTGAATAACGCAGTCGCGACGGTATCTGAATAATAATAGGCAAGCTCCAGGTTGCCGCCCGTTTGCCTATTGTCATCGGGTGTCACTTGATAATCCTGATCCTGCCCAAAAATCTGCAGCGCCGTACCGAACCGGCTGCTCTGCTGCGTGTAAAACACCTCCCCGCGCTTGGTCCGGTAGACATCACTTGTCGCGGCGGTCGGCTGGACGATCGGCGCCGGCGAAGGCGACGGCCCTGTTGCCGGGGTCGACGCCGCCAGCACGTCATTACTGGTATTGGAGAATTCGGCGCTGAAATCGGCGCCCATGCTCGAACTGGGGTTGATCTGGCGCAACCATGTCAATCTTCCACTCTGATCACTTACGTCGGCGTTGCGGTCGCGGCTGATCTTGGTGGTGCCAAGATCCAGAATTAATTCCGACTGGGACGGACGGGTATGCATGCTGAAATAAATGTCTTGTTGCTTGAAATTGTCATTGGCCACGTCGTCCTTGTATCTGAAGTCTTGCACCTCGTAGTTGAGCGAGTAGGTCGTGCGCGGCGTGGACTGATACAACCACCTGGCATATCCCGAAGCATTGTCATTATCAGTATTGCTGGTGGAAGAATAGAAATTTCCATAACGCGCGCCGAGCGCCACAGTCTGAACCGGACTGATATGAACGAGGAAATCGGGACCGGTGTTGAACACGTTCACGTTTTCACGGTTGGCAGGCGTTACGGTCGCCGTGATGTCGATCGGGAGTTGCCGGTAGACATCCGTGGCCACCCAGTTAAATCTCTGCGGCGAGACGGTCCAGACCGCCGACGAATCGAGGTTAAACAGCGTTTCGTTGGCGAAAACGTTGTTGCGGTAATTATTGTATTGCGCCTGCGACAGTACGTGCGCGGCGAAATCGGGCGTGTTTTCCGCGTATCCCATCCCCGCCATGATCGAATTGATCCACTCCTTCTGCGGATTGACCGGTACGTGCGCGATATTGCTGCTGTACTCGCTCGAATACCCCAGACCGTAGGCGACGTCACCGGCATATAACGCCGCCGGGCACAATCCGTAAAGCGCAAGCCCCAGAATGACTACCGTGTCGCGTTTCCTGATGTATCGCGGTTTATTCTTTGTCACTTTGTAGCATTGCGATGGGTTCTATTGTGCCAGAGAACGGAGATTGGGTTCAGAAATATCTTGCGCCACTGTATACGCGGCGGGCGCGGCTCGTTGTTGAGGATGACGCCGAGCAGTTTTTTGTCGCCCAGCACCTTGGCGCACGCGCTGATCTGCGACTCCGTCACCTTGCCATACGGCGCCACCAGCACGGCGTAATCGCACAACTCTGCGAGGATTCGCGTGTCCGCCGTTTCCGTCATTGGTGGGGCATCGAGTATGATGAATCGCTCCGCGTAACGGCGCGTGATGTCATCAAGAAGGTCCTTCATCCTGGCGGAAGTGAAGTACTCGGCGGGAATTTCGCGCCGGCCCCCGGACGGAATAAGCCGCAATCGTTCTATACCGACCGCGTGGATGATCTCCGCGAGGTTCATCTCGGGATGTTCCAGGTAATCTGTCAGACCGCGAGTTTTTTCGGGCATGAGCTTGGTCTGCAACGAAGGGTTCCTGAAATTGCAGTCGACCAGGAGCGCCGTTTTACCGGCGTCGAAGGCGAAGGCGGCCCCCAGATTCATGGCGACAAAGCTGCATCCGCCGTGCCCCGTCACCGAAGTGACCATGATCGTGCAATTCGCGCCGCGGGTTTTTTGGAGAATCTTGGTTCTGATTTCCCGGAAAGCGCGTACCGTGGCGTTTTCCGCCTGCTCGGGATAAATGATGCGATTTTCAGACAGGACGTTCTTTCCGAGAAGCGCTTTCTCGCGCATCTGCGCGATCGCGTCACTGGAAATGAGATGCTGCTCGGGGTGTGGGACAATCGCCCGGGTCGCGGGCTCCGTCTGTGGCGACGGCTCGAGGGGTGGAACCACCTTCAGAAGACCCGCCGTGCGGGCTTTGTTCAGCGCTTTCTCTATCTTGCTCATAGCATGAACGTCTTCATGACATGCATCGACCCGACCGCGCCCACGATAAGCATGGTGGCGATTATCGCCAAGTATTGCCAGGTCAACCCGCGCATAACCGTTTTTAATTCAGTGGGCGACCACAAGTGCGGTACCTCCGCCAGCAACGGCAGCTTGCATTTCTCGGTTATCATCCAGCCGGCGTTGACGCGGCGATCGATTTCGACCTTGGCGTACAGCAGCCCGAGCGGGATGCCGATTCCAAGGACAATCCCGCCGAGAATAAAATGGATGAAACGTATGCCGGTCGGATGCAGCGGCAGAACCGCCGGTTCCTGAATCTTGATGTTCAACCCCTGTTTTTCCTTGTCGAGATTCATGGATACCCGGGCGCTCTCCCGGCGACGCAACAAATCCTGGTAGATGTCGCGGTTGACCTGATAATCGCGCGTAAGCTCGGCAAGGTCGGCCTCACCCGTGTGCACACGTTTTCCGAGATCGACTTCCATGGTCAATTCGCGCTTGGCTTCCGCGATTCGCGCGGTCAGCGTGTCGATGTTGATCTGCACCTGGGAAAGATCGCGCTTCAGCTGCTGGTACATCGGGTTGTTGATTACGCTGTCGTCGATCGTGACCCGGCCAGCTGCCCGGGCTTCTTCACGCTGTTTCCTGTCCTCGGCGATCGCCTCGTTCAAATCCTCGATCTGGTGCTTGATCCGGACGATGTCGGGATAGGTGTCGTGATAATTCAACCGCAGCGTTTCGAGCTGCGATTGCAGTTCGCCGATGCGGGCCCGATATTGTCCTTCGCGCGACAGCACGGTGGCGACTTCAGCCTCGCCCGAGAGTTGTTTCTCGATGGATTTTTTCTTGGTTTCGGCTTCCTGAAGATCCTGCGTGGATTGTTCGATTCGCAGTTGCAGTGCGCTCAGGCGCGTGCCGATATCGGCGTCGCTGCCGGGACGCGCGTCGAGGTTGGCCGAGCGGAATTCCTTCAGCTGTTCTTCCGCCTTGGTCAGCTTCGCGTGGTACGCCTCGGTTTGCTGGTCGATGAAGTCGAAAGCCGCCTGGCTTTCCGCCGCCTTGGCGTTCAGGCTCTCGGCGATGAACAGTTCGGCGTATCTCTTGGTGGTCTTGAACGCGCGTTCCGGATCGCCGTCCTTGTACTCGATCTTGATGAGATCCCGGCCGGTGTTAGTAATCTTGGTCTGCCGGATCAAGTTGTCGATGATTTTTTCCTGCTCCGACGGCGAAGGGTTGTTTTTCAGCCAGCCGGCGTCTTCGAGGATCTGATTCATGATCTTGCGGCCAAAAATAACATCCCTGGCCAGTCGTGAACGATCGGCAACGTCGGTGGTAACCGCCGCGCCCTGCATCAGTGGCTGAATGATCTTCTTGTCTTCGACCAGAATCGTCGTTGACGCGGTGTATGCCTTCGGCCACAACACGCCCAGCGTCAAGGTCATCAGGTTGGCGACGACAAAAATGGCCACGACGGCCTTGCGGTGGTGAAAGGCCTCGGTGGTTAGAATCGAGATGAATTGATCGGGGTGCAGTTTCATGGCGTGGATGCTGGGGTCAGAACAGTCTTTCCGGAACCGTCACCACGTCCCCCGGCTTGAGCTCGACGTTGGTCTCAAGCTTTCCCTTGGTCAGGATATCTCCCAGGTCGATATCGATGACTTCAATCTTGTTCTTGAGTTTGCGGTAGACCTTGGTCCGGTTCGGCACGGCGAAATCATTGACGCCGCCGGCTTCCAGGACGACGTCGAGTACCGTCATGCCCTGCCGATAAGGCATCGATCTCGGGGTGCGAACGGCGCCCGTGACGCGGATGCGCGAAAGAAATTCATGACTGCGAAGTTGGGTCAGAATGACCGCGACGTTCGGCTCGCGGATGTAAGCCGAAAGCTTGTCCTTGATGATGGCCGCCACCTGCATAGGAGT
>Ga0187774_10000209_pt1 | contig 19524 bp, 13 predicted proteins | sample 0216_BV02_MP05_2_FD_133152 | JGI IMG/M metagenome (GOLD analysis project Ga0187774, IMG submission 133152) | Tropical peat soil microbial communities from peatlands in Department of Meta, Colombia - 0216_BV02_MP05_20_MG | ecosystem: Environmental > Terrestrial > Soil > Wetlands > Peat | place... | reverse complement strand
GTCACACGAACCTCCACGAATGAGTGCGAGATCCAGAAAAAACCCAAAAGCAAGGTAATCCGAGCTGGATATCTTGTCAAGGTGACCGGTTGCATGCCTTGATGGCAAGACGACGTCAGCGGCAGCTCGGCGCTTGAGTGCCTCACCGCACTAGCTCATTGACGAGTTTTCTGGAAATCTGATAATTTAATTAAATAATCCGTAACCGAAAAGAGAGTATTTCCGTGCCCGTACGACTGGAGATCGCCCTGAATCCCGAGCTCTTCGATGCCGAGGGCGAGGCAATCAAGCGCAAGGCGAGGGACTACTTCGCGATCCACCTGGATGAGGTTCGCGCTGTCCACATCATTACCATCGATGCCGACCTGGCTGAGGAGCAACTCGAGGCGGCGCGCACCCAGATCTTCACCAACCCGATGACCCAGCTCTCTTCCTTCCGACCATTTGCCTTTCCCTTTGATTGCGCGATCTGGGTTGGTCTTCGCCCGGGTGTTCGCGACACCGCCGGGAGCACCGCCCAGGAGGCCATGGAGGACCTGCTCAAGGTGCGGTTCAAGCCGGGAGAGGCCGTCTATACCTCGCGACTCTACCTCCTTCGCGCCAAGGGCCTGAGGGTGGGAATGCGGGGGCGCCGGGCGGTGGAGCGCATCGCCCGGGAGCTTCTCGCTAACGACCTCGTTCAAGAGTGGCGCATCTACAGCGCACCGGAATGGGATTCGGCTCACGGCGTCGGCATCATCATCCCGAAGGTCAGCCTCGCTCACCAGCCTTCCTTTGCCCAAATCCCCATCTCGAGCGACGAGGAACTCAAGCGCCTCAGCCAGGACCGAAACCTGGCCCTCAATCCCCGGGATATCCCGGTGATTCGCGCTTACTTTCTCAGACCCGAGGTGCGCGCCGCCCGCCGGGGCATGGGGCTCGATGATCCTACCGACGTGGAGCTGGAGTACATCTCCCAGGCCCGGAGCGACCATTGCAACCACAATACTTTCCGGGGCAGATTCTTCTACAGAGACCTGGCGACCGACGAGGCTCGGGTGGTGGACAATTTGTTCAAGACCTGCATCGAGGTGCCCACTCTTGCTCTGCAGCGGCAGAAGGACTGGGTGATTTCGGTCCTCTGGGACAATGCCGGGGTAGGCCGCTTCGATGGGGATACCTACTACGTCATCACCGGAGAGACCCACAACAGCCCGTCCAACATGGAGGCTTACGGCGGGGCTCTCACCGGGATCGTGGGCGTGTACCGCGATCCCCTTGGGACCGGGAAGGGATCCAAGCTCATTGCCGGCACCTACGGGTACTGCGTGGGCTTCCGAAATTACCGCGGCCCCCTGAAACCGCATCTCCACCCGCGCCGGTTGCTCGACGGTGTCATCGAGGGCGTGAAGGACGGCGGCAACAAGAGCGGCATTCCCACGCCCTTTGGCCAGGTCTTCTTCGATAACGGCTACATGGGAAAATGCCTGGTCTTCGTCACCGCCCTTGGGCTCATGCCGGCAGCGGTGGCCGGAACCCGCGGTGAGGAGAAGACCACCACAGCCGGCGACCTCATCGTCACGTGCGGCGGCCGGGTGGGTAAGGACGGTATCCACGGAGTCACGGCGTCGAGCGAAATCTACAGCGAGCACACCCCTGCGGGTCACGTTCAGATCGGCGATCCTTACACCCAGAAGAAGATGCACGACTTTCTCCTCGAGGCGCGGGACGAAGGGTTGATCGCCTTCATCACCGATAACGGCGGCGGCGGGCTTTCGTCATCCGTCGGCGAGTCGGCCAGGTTTTCGAACGGCGCCCTGGTCGAGTTGGATAAGGTGCCGGTGAAATACGAGGGGCTGGATCTCTGGGAGATCTGGGTTTCGGAGAGCCAGGAGCGAATGACGGTAGCGGTGAAGCCGGGGCACATCGAGCGCTTTCTCGAGCTCTCGCGCCTCCATGGAGTGGAGAGCACGGTTATCGGCCGGTACACGGACACAGGGAAGCTCCACCTCACCTACCAGGGAGCGACGTGCGCTTACGTGGATCTGGACCTCCTGACCTCCGGGTTTCCCCAATGGGAATTCGAAGCGGAGTGGCTCCCCCCGGAACGCCGGGGGCTAAGGGAACCGGTATTGAGTCCGCCGCAGGATCATGGTGGGGTGCTCCTGACCATGCTGGGCCGCCCAAATATCTGCTCCAAGGAGTGGATCGCCCGCCAGTACGATCATGAGGTGCAGGGGACGAGCGTCGTCAAGCCCCTGGTCGGAGAGGAGAGGGACGTACCGAGCGACGCCGTGGTCATTCGACCGCGCCTTGACTCCCTTCGGGGTCTGGTGCTCACTCAGGCCCTCAATCCATCCTATTCGCGGATCGACGCCTACCACATGGTGGCCTGCACCATCGACGAGACGGTCCGCCGCCTTCTGGCCGTGGGGGGGACACTGGAGCACGTGGGCGGCGTGGACAACTTCTGCTGGCCCAGCATTCAGTACCATCGGGAGAACAATCCTGACGGCAAGCACAAGGCGGCCCAGCTGGTGCGGGCCAACTGGGCCCTCGAGGAGTACTGCCGAGGGTTCGGCATTCCGCTTCTCTCCGGCAAGGACAGTATGTATGTGGACGGGAACCTGGAGGGCGAGTTCGGCGAGCGACACAAGGTCTCGGCGCCTGAGACCATGCAGTTCACCGGGACGAGCGTGATCGGTGACATCCGGCGCTGCGTCACCATGGACGCGAAGATCGCGGGAGACCTCCTTTATGTCTTGGGCCTCACGCGAAACGAACTCGGTGGATCCGAGTACTACGATGCCCTAGGTTATACGGGCCTCAACGTTCCCCGGGTGGATATGGCGGAGGTGATTCCCCTTTACCAGGGACTAAGCGCCGCGGTGGCGGCCGAGAAGGTCGCCTCCGTTCACGGCGTCTACCGGGGAGGGCTGGGGGTGCACCTTGCCCTCGTCGCCATGGCCGGCGGGCTCGGCCTGGAGGTGGACCTTGGCCGGATGCCGGCGGAGGGGGTCGAGCGCGACGACACGTTGCTCTACTCGGAGTCCGCGGGTCGCTTCATCGTGACCATCGCGCCCGAGGATCGCGAGGCATTCAATGAGTACGTCAAGGGACTTCCCTGCGCCTGTGTGGGCCGGGTGGTGAAAGCGGAGAGGCTCACGATCCGGGGCCGCGGCGGAGAGAGTCTCTTGAGCGTCGGGCTGCGACGGCTCAGGTCGGCGTGGAAGCGACCCTTTGGGGATCTCATCTAAGTAGGTAAGGATTGCGGCATGTCAAGAACGAACACCAACCCTCGTCCCTCACCCCGCCTTGCCGGCACCCCCCGGGCGCTGGTGCTCGTCGGCTACGGCCTGAACTGCGACTGGGAGACCGCCTACGCTCTGGAGCTGGCCGGGGCCAAGGCGGAGCGGGTGCACATCAATCGGCTCATCCTGGGCGATGAGAGAGGCGGCCGGGTGAGGCTCGATGATTACCAGATCCTCGCCTTCGGCGGGGGGTTCTCCTGGGCCGATGATCACGGCGCCGGGGTCCTTCTTGCCACCCGCCTCCTCTACAACATCGGGGAAGAGATTCTCGCCTTCATCGAGGCAGGGAAGCTTGTCATCGCCATCTGTAACGGGTTCCAAGCGGTGGTGAACCTCGGGCTCCTGCCGGGATTCAATGGGGACTACCGCTCCCGAAGGGTGGCCCTCATCGGGAACGACTGCGGCAACTTCCGCGACCAGTGGGTGCACCTCTCGGTCAACCTCCGCTCGCCCTGCGTCTTTACTCGGGGTGTAGAGCGGCTTGAGCTCACGGTCCGCCACGGTCAAGGCAAGCTGTTTGCCGAGAGGAAGGTTATCGAGGACCTAGTGGAGAACAACCAGGTGGTACTCCGTTACGCCGACCGTGACGGCCGCCCGGCGGGGGGACGCTTTCCGGACAATCCCAACGGCTCCCTGGAGGACATCGCCGGGATCTGCGACCCCACAGGGAGAGTGTTCGGCCTCATGCCCCATCCCGAAGCCTTCCATCACTGGACCAACCACCCCGACTGGACACGGCAGAAGGAAGGATACCGCCGTCGGCGGCAGCCTTACCCGGAGGAGGGCCTTGGCATCCGCATCTTCCGGAACGCGGTGGAGTTCTTCAACTAGCCCGCCGTCCCCTCACTCTGCTTCGACTGGGTTTTCTGGGGGCTCGACATTGAGATGATATCGTCACCGGAGCCCAAGTATCGAGTGGCATGTCTCACCGGATACTCTACATTGTTTTGCCATAGGAGGTCGGCAGTTTGCTGGAGCAAATCGCCTGATGCTTTCAGTTAAGGAGTGGAGAGGTGAAGTCAAGAGTCAAGCTGAATCTACTTTTCAAAGACAGGGTTGGAATTGTCGCTGATATTTCTGCGCTGATCGCAAAGAAAAACCTCAGTATTGTTTCGATGGAGGTTGGGCAAGAGGCAGACAACGCAGACATCTATCTCGAGATAGAAAATGGTATGGATACTATAGCTCGAGAGGAGATCTTGAAAATATTGAGTAGAGTTGATAGCCTTTTGGCGATCAAGTTCATCGATACTCTTCCTCAAGAAATGAGAGAAGATAGATTTCAGGTTGTATTGGACAATATCCGAGATGGTGTAATTTCTATAGACACCGATGTGATCGGCAAGGATGTAAAGGATCTTAGTCTCCCCGGGTTTGCTATCCTCGAATGTCTCCGAGGAAAACAATACACCAACGTCAAGCAAGATCTCATTACTGAGAGAGGGCGTTTCCAGTACTTTATCACCGGGAGGCCGATAACCGATTCGGCCGGTCGCATCGTGGGAGCGGTCGAAATCGGCAGGGATATGCAGGAAATTAGAAGACTGGCCCAATCCCTTTCCCAACCCGGCTCTGCCACGTTCAGCGATTTCATCGGGAAAAGTCCCGCGATCATGGAGGCCATCTCCTTTGCGAACAAGATCGCGAGAACCGATGCGTTGTTGCCAAACGGGGTGAAAGCGGGACGGGAAAGGAAGTCTTTGCCCGGGCGGTCCACGCGGAAAGTGGCCGCAAAGGACCGTTCATTCCGATCAATTGCGCCGCCTTGCCGGAGGCCCTGCTGGAGAGATCGCAAACAAAGGCTGGAAGCGGGCCATGGCGGAGAACCCGGAGATCGGGCTCGGCGCCAACGTGGTCAAGGGCAAGGTGACGTACAAGGCGGTCGCAGATGCCTTCGGCCTTGAGTACGTTCCCATCGATACCTTCCTCTAGCAGCCGAAAAACCCTTCTGCTGCACCACCGCCACCGGAGCCCGCGCGGTCTGTTCGGCAAGGCCACGGCAAGGCATGGTCGCGCCATGAATGTTGTCGATCTCCCAAACCGACCGACCTTTTGGCCGCCTGCGGAGGGCGCCGACCGAGGGGTGCGAAGCAAGCGAAATGCCCCATAGATACCGGACAAGCAGACTCGAGCCGCCCTGGCTCGTCAACGCCTCTTCGGTCACGACAACGGCGTCAATCATCTGCGTGCTCCTCACAGAGCCTCTGCTCTGATGCCCCATCGTTACGTCGCTCCCAATGAGTTCGACTTGTGGTCATCGAAGGAACGTTGCGGTTCCTCTTCGTGTCAGAATGCTACCCCAGCGGGTGGTTTTTTTCGCCGGAATCGATCAGATTAGGCTAAGATAGTCGCGAACCTGGTTCGGGGTTGGAATTGAAATGAAGGAACTTCGAGGCGCAACATCGTATCTTGCCATCCTCGTTGTGGATGACGAGCCGAACATCCGAAAGACGCTCAGCATCTCACTGGAGACTGAGGGTCATCAGGTGGTGGCGGTAAGCAACGCCAGGGATGCCTTGGCTGAAGCCAGGCGGCGGTATTTCGATCTGGGGCTGATTGATCTTCGCCTCGGGGCGGAATCCGGAATGGAGTTGATCACGGCACTTCGGGCAGCGTGTCCCTGGATGAAATCCGTGGTCATCACGGCTTATGCATCCGTCGATAGCGCCGTTGAGGCGATGCGCCGCGGCGCCTTCGATTATCTTCCCAAGCCCTTTACCCATGACCAGGTGACACTCCTGGTCAACAGGGTTGCCGAGGTCCGCTCGCTGGAGCGAAAAGTCGAGGACCTGCAGGAGAAGCTGAGTGGCGTTGCGCCCGAAGCTGAGCTTACGAGCTCAAGCCCCGCCATGCAGCGAACTCTGGCCATGGCCCGACAGATAGCCGACAGCGAAGCCACTATCCTCATCCGGGGAGAGAGCGGTACCGGCAAGACCATTCTGGCGCGGGCGATTCATTCCTGGAGCCATCGCGCCTCGAAACCCTTCGGTACGGTGTCATGTCCATCGCTCTCGGCCGAGCTTCTTGAAAGCGAGCTTTTCGGCCATGTGAAAGGAGCCTTCACCGGCGCAGTGCGCGACTATCCGGGGCGCATCACCGCCTGTGACGGCGGGACCCTCTTTCTCGATGAAATCGGCGACCTGCCGCCATCCATACAGGCGAAGCTCCTTCGGGTCCTACAGGAGAAGGTCTTTGAGCGAGTTGGAGACCTCGAAACCCGCAAGGCAAATGTCCGGATTATCGCGGCAACGAACATGGATCTGGAAGGGGCAGTGAAGGAGAGGCGGTTCCGCGACGACCTTTTCTATAGACTGAATGTTGTGGAGATTGTCGTCCCGCCCCTTCGTGAGCGCCGAGAAGATATCCCGCCGCTTGCCGAGCGCCTTCTCGCCTTCTTTGCGAGGCAGAACCACCGGCGCATCTTGGGCTTCACGAAAGGGGCCAGTGCAGCGCTGCGAGGTTACGATTGGCCCGGCAATGTCCGCGAGCTCCGCAACGCCGTCGAGCGCGCAGTCCTTCTGTGCAGTGGGGAAGAGATCGGCGCTGAATGCCTGCCCATGCATCTTGCGCCTGTGGAGCCGGCGCCCAATATCGGCGATCTCATTCCACTGGAAAAGATCGAAGAGATGCACATCCGGCGCGTGCTGGCGGCAACAAAATCTATCGAAGAAGCCGGTAAGGTGCTCGGCATGGACTCGGTCACGCTCTGGCGAAGACGAAAGAGATACGGCATCTGAACCCGCCATTCATTTTGGAATGTTTCAAGGTGATAACCCTTGCACTTTGAAATTCCCTGTCTCTCTCCTGATCATTGATTCAGTGGTACCTCGTTGTTTTTCCATGACTTCCTAAATTCCTTCTCTTGGCATGTGGACTGCTTTAATCCTTCAACCACGGGGGATGCCGATGAGCGTCAGGACCAAGTTGATTATTGCCTTCTGTGGACCGGTGGCCATCCTGTTCACCGTCGGTTTGATAAGTGTTCGCACGGTTACGCAATCCAGCAAGGCAATGGAGCGAATCTTTCGCGAAAATTATGACAGCGTCGCCGCATGTCTCAAGATGAAAGCGGCCATTGAACGTCTCGACCGAGTTGCTGAAGTCTCCCTCTGGGGAGGTCCTGCAGACCCCCTCCGTGAGGGCGAATCTGCCATGCTCGAATCTGAAAAGAGCCTCAAGTTTCAGCAAGGAAACGTAACGCTCCCCGGTGAGCAGGAGCTGACTGAGCGGCTGACGGGACTTTGGAGAACATATCGAAGCGAATTCGAGAAACTGTCAAGGTTGCCGGGGTCCGGCAAGGCGCGCCAAGACTTCTATCGAAGTAACCTTCTGCCCCGTTCTCAGGAGGTTCGCGACGTTGCCCAGCGAATCATCGACATCAATCTGAACAATATGGTTTCCGTGGATGGCCAGGCGCGGCAGCAGGCTGTGGAAACCAATCGCACGATGATCGCCCTGGTGTGCTCCGGGGTGGTTCTCGCAATAATTCTCATCATGGTAATCGGGCCTTCGATTGCGAGGCCCATCGCCAGTCTCACCCGGTCGGTGCGGGAGATTCAGCAAGGAAATCTCGACCTTGTTGTTAAGGTCCACTCGCGGGATGAGATAGGACAATTAGCCGCCGCATTCAACGAGATGGCCTCGAGTCTTCGCGAGTTCAGGCGTACTGGGCGTGCACGGCTTCTTCGAACCCAACGGGCAACCCAGTTGGCCCTCGATACTCTATCTGACGCCATTGCCATCTGCAGCCCGAGCGGGGAAATCGAGCTTGCCAACGATGCGGCGCAACTCCTGTTCGGTCTGAAGCCGGAGTCCAACCTCGACTCGGCCGGCCATGAAAGCATCAGGGGACTTTTCGCCCGGGTGCGCCATGAACTCCGCCCCATTCGTGACAAGGGCTACGACCGGGCCATCCAGATCTTTCGCGACGGAGACGAGCGTTTTTTCCTGCCCGAGGCCATACCCATCTTTGATGAAGAGCGCCATCTCATCGGCATAACCCTCGTGCTCAGGGATGTTACGAGCATGAGAAAGACGGATGGAATCAAGAGCGGACTCATCTCCACAGTCTCCCATGAGCTGAAGACTCCACTCACATCGATGCGGCTCGCGACCCATGTGCTCCTGAGTGAAAAGCTCGGACCACTCAACCCCAAGCAGATGGAGATGCTTATTGCAGCACGGGAGGATAGCGACCGGCTCTACCGCATCATCGAAAATCTGCTCGATATAAGCAGGATGGAGGCGGGCCACTCCGACCTGGAGCTTGTCCCCGTAAATACCGAACAAGTGATCCTAGATGCGGTAGAAAAGATGCGGGCATCTTACATTGCCAAAGGGATTGGGCTTGCCATCAATGTACCCGGGGATATCCCATTGGTACTTGCGGACACGTTCCGTCTTGAGAGCGTCTTTGCGAATCTTCTGAACAATGCCCTCAAGAACACGCCTCCAGGAGGAGAGGTCACCGTGTCTGCACAGGCTGAGGACGGCATGGTGCACTTTGCCGTTGAGGACACGGGCTCAGGAATACCCGAGGAGTACCTCCCACACGTGTTCGAGAAGTTCTTTCACGTCCCGGGCCACGGACAGGAAAGGGGCTCGGGACTCGGGCTCTCCATTGTTAAAGAGATCATCGAGGCTCACGGTGGAAAGGTTGGCGTCGCCAGCGAAACGGGAAAAGGGACGAGATTCACCTTTACGCTGAAGGCTGCTGAGCCCGTGGCGCAGAGCGCGTAGGACAACCCGAGAGTCGAGGAGGATCGTGGAATGGATGTTCTCTTCATTGGAATCACGCTCTTGTTTTTCTTTCTCTGCCTCGGCTATGTCGCATTTCTAGCGGAGGAGCGGCAATGATTGAAAACTGGATTGTAGGAGTTGTTGCCGTCGGGTTGATCATCTATCTTTTTGTGGCGCTTGTCCGCCCGGATAAGTTTTAAGCTAAGGAGCATTTGGCATGAATATCATGGGATGGCTTCAGTTGGCTGCCTTCATCGTTGTTCTTGTAGCCCTGACCAAACCCCTGGGCCTCTATCTTGAACGTGTACTCGACTCAGACGGTAAGACCTTCCTAGACCCTGTACTGAGCCCGGTTGAGAGGTTGATCTATCAAATACTGGGGGTTGACGGCAGGAAAGAGCAGGACTGGAAAGGCTATGCCGTATCTCTTCTTGTCTTCAGCGCAGTAGGTCTACTCTTCACCTACGCAATCCTCAGATTGCAGCACCTGCTGCCGTTGAACCCCCAGCGATTTGGGGCTGTCTCTTCCGACCTAGCGTTCAATACCGCGGCAAGCTTTACCACCAACACCAACTGGCAAAACTACGGAGGAGAAAACACTCTTTCCTATTTCTCGCAGATGGTCGGGCTTGCGTTTCATAACTTCGCCTCGGCGGCTGCGGGAATCGCCGTGGCGGCAGCCTTGGTTCGAGGTATCGCGAGAGAGAAAAGAACGAGTGTCGGCAACTTCTGGGTAGATTTAACCCGGGTCTCTCTCTACCTCTTGCTCCCGATCTGCGTCATCTACGCGCTCTTTCTGGTTTCGCAGGGCATGATTCAAAACTTCAAGCCCTACGAAACAGCCCAGGTGATTGAACCATCCACCACTCAGGTCGCACAAAAAGATGCCAATGGCGAGGAGATCAAGGATGCCCAGGGCAATACCGTAATGGAGGATCGAAAGGTCGAGACGCAAACCATAGCGGAAGGCCCTGTGGCTTCTCAAGTCGCAATAAAGATGCTCGGCACAAACGGCGGCGGGTTCATGAACGCCAACGCCGCTCATCCCTATGAAAACCCGACGCCGCTCTCGAACTTCATCCAGATCCTCTCGATTTTCGCCATACCGAGCGCCTTGACCTACTATCTCGGCCGGATGGTGCGCAATCAGAAACACGGATGGTCCGTCTGGTCGGCCATGTTCATCCTCTTTCTTGCAGGCGTCCTTGTCTGCTGGTGGGCGGAATCCCAGGGCAACCCACGCATGGCGGCCCTTGGCGTGGACCAGTCGTTCGGGAACATGGAGGGAAAGGAGGTCCGCTTCGGCATCTTCAGTTCCGCCCTTTTTGCTACGGTCACCACGGATGCCTCCTGTGGAGCGGTGAATGGGATGCACGATTCCTTTACGCCTCTTGGAGGGCTGGTGCCCCTCTTTAACATGCACCTCGGGGAGGTAGTCTTCGGGGGTGTCGGAGCGGGTTTATACGGCATGTTGATCTTTGTGGTCCTCGCGATCTTCCTTGCGGGACTCATGATCGGCCGCACCCCGGAGTACCTTGGCAAGAAAATCGAGGCCTACGACGTGAAGGTGTCCGCTCTTGCCATTCTAATACCCGCCGGCGTCCTGCTCGGATTCACCGCCTGGGCGGCGACGAGCGAGTGGGGCCTCGCGGGGTTGAACAATAAGGGCCCGCACGGCCTGAGCGAGATCCTCTACGCCTACACGTCGACTATCAACAACAATGGTAGCGCCTTTGCGGGTCTTTCGGCCAATACCCCCTGGTACAACATAACCCTGGCGCTCGCCATGCTCGCCGGACGCTTCTTCGTGATCATCCCCGCTCTGGCCCTGGCCGGGAACCTGGCCGGGAAGAAGGCCGTTGCCGAAAGCGCCGGAAGCTTTCCGGTCTCAGGCGTCACCTTCACGCTCCTTGTTGTCGGCACCGTGCTTCTGGTCGGAGCGCTTACCTTCCTTCCGGTGCTCAGCCTGAGCCCGATTGTGGAGCACTTCCTCATGATCAACTCCGCCAAGCTCTTTTGAGGAGATGGACGATGAGCCGAAAAGCCCATTCTCTTTTTGACAAGACGATTGTGATTCCGGCGATCCGTGACGCCGTTATCAAACTCAACCCGCGCCACATGGTGCGCAATCCGGTAATGTTCGTCGCCATGGTGGGGGCCATGGTGACGACGGTCGAGCTGTTACTCGCCCCGTTTCGCGGCGAGTCCATTGGATTTTACGTTCAGATAACTCTCTGGCTCTGGTTTACCGTGCTCTTCGCGAACTTTGCCGAAGCCATGGCCGAGGGGCGAGGCAAGGCGCAGGCGGCCACCCTCCGCAAGGCACGCACGCAGACCATCGCAACCCGCCTCCGCCCGGATGGCACCAGCGAGGTGGTCCCGGCGGAGACCCTGCGAAGAGATGATGTGGTTGTGGTCAAGGCCGGAGAGGTTATTCCCGGTGACGGCGAGGTGATCAAGGGCGCTGCCAGCGTGGACGAATCTGCCATCACGGGTGAGTCGGCGCCCGTCATCCGCGAGGCCGGTGGCGATCGCAGTGCCGTCACAGGAGGCACGCGTGTTCTTTCCGATGAAATCACGATCCGAATTACCGCCAATCCCGGTGAGAGCTTCCTGGACCACATGATAGCCCTCGTCGAGGGGGCAAGCCGCCAGAAGACCCCTAATGAGATCGCCTTAACGATCCTTCTTGCCGCACTGACGATCATTTTTCTCTTCGTGATTGTGACTCTGAAGCCTTTCGGCGCTTATGCGGAGACGTCGTTTGCCGTTCTGGTTCTTGTCTCATTGCTCGTTTGCCTCATCCCGACCACCATCGGCGGGTTGCTCAGCGCGATAGGCATTGCGGGCATAGACCGGCTGATTCAAAATAACGTGCTCGCCATGAGCGGCCGTGCGGTTGAAGCAGCAGGAGATGTGGACGTGGTCTTGCTCGACAAGACCGGGACAATCACGCTGGGGAATCGGCAGGCGGTGGAATTTTCCCCCGCGCCCGGGGTCGAGGTGGCAGAACTGGCGAACATCGCTCAGCTTGCCTCGCTTGCTGATGAAACTCCGGAAGGGCGAAGCATCGTTGTTCTTGCCAAGCAATTTGGGATTCGTGAGCGCCGGCTGGGTGAATTCGATCAAGCGCGGTTCATTCCTTTTTCTGCCAAGACGCGCATGAGCGGAGTTGACCTCGACGGCAAACAGTACCGCAAGGGTGCTCCTGATGCGGTTCGTGAGTTTGTGGGCGCCAGCCCGCCCGCAGAAGTCAACGCCCAAGTTGAGCGCATCGCCTCTCTCGGTGGCACTCCCCTGCTGGTCACAGACGGGCGGAAGGTAATGGGCACCGTTCACCTCAAAGACATCGTCAAGGGTGGTCTCCCTGACCGATTCAAGCGCTTTCGTGCCATGGGCATCCGAACGATCATGATCACCGGGGATAATCCTCTCACTGCTTCGGCGATCGCCAAGGAAGCAGGGGTGGATGGCTTTCTGGCCGAGGCAAAGCCGGAGGAAAAGCTTGCCCTCATCCGCCGGGAGCAGGCGGCAGGTCATCTGGTAGCCATGACCGGCGACGGGACAAATGACGCTCCTGCCCTCGCCCAGGCCGACGTGGGTGTAGCCATGAACACTGGTACACAGGCGGCCAAGGAAGCGGGTAACATGGTGGACCTGGATTCCAACCCAACAAAACTGATCGAAGTCGTGGAAATAGGCAAGCAGCTTCTCATGACGCGAGGAGCACTCACAACCTTCAGCGTCGCCAACGATGTCGCCAAGTACTTCGCCATCATTCCGGCGATGCTGGTAGGCACCTTTCCCCAGATAGGCGCGCTGAACGTAATGAGACTGGCATCTCCTGAGAGCGCCATCCTCAGTGCCGTTATCTTTAATGCGCTCATCATAGTTGCGCTGATTCCTCTTGCCTTGAGTGGCATCAAGTTCAGGCCCCTCGGGGCGGCATCGATTCTTCGCAGAAATCTTCTCATCTATGGGCTCGGTGGTATCATCGCTCCCTTTATCGGCATAAAACTGATTGATCTCATCATCGCTGCCCTTCGGCTGGCTTGAAGCTCGCGGAGCTGGGGTCGAGGAGACGTTTATGAATGCAAGGACATGGTTGAAAGAGGCGAAACTTGTATCGATACCTGCGACCGTTGCCAAGGAAACGAGAGGCTGGTCACTGGTCACACTCCTGCATGAGGCGAGAGTATCGATATTGGCGACGCTCGCCCTAGGGGTCCTTCTCTGCGGCATCTATCCCCTCGTTGTCTGGGGAGTAGCCCAGGGGGTCTTCCCTCGCCAGGCCAACGGCTCTCTCATTGTCCAGAATGGCCGGGTCGTCGGCAGCAGCCTGATCGGCCAGGCGTTCAAGGGTGACCGATACTTCCAGCCACGTCCGTCCGCAGCAGGGAACGATGGGTACGATGCAACGGGCTCAGGCGGCAGCAACCTGGGGCCGCTTTCCCAGAAGCTTATCGATCAGGTAAGAGAGAGAACAGATGCCTATCGGAGCGAGAATAATCTGCCGCCGGATAGGGAAGTCCCTGCTGATGCCGTGACCGCTTCAGGAAGCGGTCTTGATCCCCATATCAGCACAAGAAACGCAGAACTCCAGGCCGCTCGCGTTGCCAGAGCCAGAGGCATGGCGGACGATGAAGTGAAGAAGTACATTCGTCAGTATACCGAAAGCCCACAGCTTGGTTTTCTTGGCGAGCCACGGGTACATGTTCTCAAGCTCAACCTTTCGCTCGACGCGCAGCAGGGGGAGTCCGATGCCCGCCGACAAGGCTCTTAGTTTTCTTCAAGTCATCCGCCGCTCTCAGCGCGGTAAGCTCAAGGTCTATCTCGGCTACGGCGCGGGTGTGGGAAAGACGTGGCAGATGCTTCTTGAAGGGCATAGACTGAAGCAGGAGGGCATCGATGTCGTTGTCGGGCTCGTCGAAACCCACGGACGCGCCGAAACGGCGAGGCTTATCGAAGGCTTCGAAGTCATTCCCAGGAAGCGGATTCAATACCGCGGCATCACCATCGAGGACATGGATCTCGGCGCGGTGCTGGCTCGCAGGCCCGAAGTCGCTCTGGTAGATGAATTGGCCCATACCAATGCTCCGGGGATCGAACACGCCAAGCGTTACGAGGATGTGCAAGATCTCCTTGCCGCGGGGATTCATGTGATCAGCACGCTCAACATTCAGCACCTGGAGAGCCTCTATGATACGGTGGAAGCACTGGTCGGCATCAAGGTGCACGAGCGCTTGCCCGATTCCATGCTGGCGGAAGCCGATGAGGTCGTGAACGTGGACCTGGCTCCCGAAGACCTTCAGCAGCGGTTGCGGGAGGGCAAGATCTACTCTCTCGAACGGGTGCCGACAGCGCTCGAGAATTTCTTCAAACGCACGAACCTGGATGAGCTTCGGGAGTTGACCCTCCGGGAGCTCGCCTCGCAAATCGACCTCAAGCGCCGCACTGCCCCAGATGACGAGCATGGTGTTGCTCCGGATCAGGTCATGGTATGTTTAAGCTCTCGCGGCCCGAATTCGGCAGCCCTGTTGCGCTACGGCTCAAGGCTCGCAGGCCGTCTCAACCGCAACTGGTATGCCGTCTATGTTCAGACTCCGCGCGAAGCGCCTACCGCCATTGATGCCAAGACGCAACGCTCCATTTCCGAGACCTTGACTCTTGCAAATCTGCTCGGTGCCATTGTCTTCCCTTACAAAGGCGAGGACGTAGTCGATACCATCCTTCATTTTGCCAGGGAATATCGGGTGGGCCATATCGTCATCGGTCGTCCGGGCCCGCTGCCTTTTTGGAAGAGGCTGCTTCGCAGAAAGACCCTTGTCGAGCGACTGATCCTCAAGGCGTACGGTTTCACGGTCGTGGTCGTCGATGTGAAGGCTCAACCACAGACGGACGATCAGGATTCGGCCCGACCTTCGCCAATGAGCGAAGAGAGCAAGGAGGTTACCGAAAAAGCCTGAGCCTGCCTCATACTCGCACTGACCTTGCCGCGGATGCGGGGAGGCCGGGCAATCTACTCGGCAAGGCTGCATAGTCGCATGATCGATAGTATAGGGGCAGTCCGGCCCTTTGTGCGGTGTGGCTGTGGAAAGTCCGGGGGGCGTTCCAACCGATCGGAGAGTAAGAGGTGGCTCCAGATGCGCCTCGCCTCCGCAGATCACCCGGCCTCCCTTGGCGGCCTCCTTCGCGATCAGAGACGGGTTTTTCATCAATCTGCTAGGTCAACTTAGGAGCATACAAGATGAGTAGCGGGGACCACATCCTAAAGCCCACGGAAGAAAGGCTCTTGGTGTGCGTAAGCCCAAGCCCCTCCTCCGCCAAGCTGATAAACGCTGCCAAAAGGATGGCCACCAGTCTGAACGCCAAGTGGTTTGCGGTATACGTCGAGGAACCCAAGACGGCGGTGTTGCCGGAAGCAGCGCGCAGCCGCGTCGTCGATAATCTGAGGTTGGCGGAGCAACTAGGGGGGGAGACGACTACCTTGACCGGTCGCAACATAGCCGAAGAGATTGTCGCCTTCGCGAGGCAACGAAACGTCACCAGGATTGTTGTTGGCAAGCCGGGGCGCTCCCTCTGGAAAGGTATCCTCTCAAGAAGCCCGGTGGATCAATTGGTACGAATCAGCGGGGAGATCGACGTCTACGTCATTACCGGGGAGCCGGGAGAACAAAAAGAGGCATCCTACGTCGTCCGACCTAAAACGATGCAGTTGGCTGACTACGGAACGGGCGTCCTCTATCTTATCTTGGCTACCGCGCTCTGCTTCTTGATGTATCCTTCCTTTCAGCTCAGTAACCTCATCATGGTGTACTTGTTGGGCGTGATGCTCACCGCTACCGGCTGCGGGCGGGGGCCGGCGATCCTTACTTCTTTTCTAAGCGTACTGGCCTTTGATTTCTTTTTTGTCCCCCCTCGATTTTCGTTCACCGTGGAAGAAGCCCAGTACATCGTCACGTTCATCGTGATGCTTCTGGTGGCTCTGGTAATCAGTCACCTGGCGACCGGGATGCGGCAGCAAGCCGAAGTCGCCCGTCTCCAGGAGCGGCAGGCGGCCGCCATGCACGGTCTCAGTCGACAGCTCGCCAGCGCGAGAGGGCTCGAGAAAATCTTGAACGTGGCGGTGCGATACATCTCGGAGATTTTCGATGGTGAGGTTCTGGCGCTGCTGCCGGGCGAGAACGGCAAATTGCAGGTCGCCGCCGGCGATCTTTCTTCCGTCCTCCGGAAGGACATAGTAAAAGAAATGAACCTTGCCCGGTCAGCTTACGATACCGGCCAGATGGCCGGATGGGGGACGCAAACCTCGCCGACGACGGAAATTCTCCATGTGCCCCTGCAGGCAGCCGATACGACCCTCGGGGTATTGGCCTTGCGGCCGAGAGATCCCGAACGCTTCCTGCTCCGCGAGCAATTGCGCCTCCTGGAATCACTGACGAAACAAGTCGCCCTGGCGTTGGAAGTGGAGCGCCTGACCGGAAGCGGGGTATCCCACCGAGCCTAGGCGTGAATCGGGTCGAGGCGAACTACTGAATTTGTCTGTAAGGGCTAACCGCGGCTTCACTGGACACATCTCCTCTCGCTATACTATCTTAAAGGCTAATGCACAGAATGAAGGGAGGCTTGTCATGAGGAAAGTGGTTCTGCTTTCCGCCGTAGCCCTCTGGGCTTGCCAACCCCAACTCCAGCCCTTGCCGCAAGTCCCGGGGTATCAGACCAAAGTTGCGCGGGAATGCGCCAAGGGATGTCAAGGCCAATACAATCAATGCCTGAATGCCGCACGTCCGGCTGACTATTCGACTTATGGTGTTCCAGATAATGACGCAATAAATGCCTGTAGACAGTTGCTTCGCGAGTGTTATGGCCTCTGCTCACAGGATGATAGCCAGTCAAAGCAATAGTTCGAGCACCGCATCGAGCCTGGCACCCTCCGCCCCGGTGGAGTAGTCAGTCTTGGCGGGGCGGCTCTCCCAGCCGCTGCTCGCAAGTAGGGTGGGCACCGCCCGACGGACAGCTACTTCCCTCTATCCCTCCTCCCGCCACTGAAGCCCCAGTGCCTGGAGCTTTTCCAGGAGGTCCCGGCTTCCCTTCTCCACATCCTCCGGCGTTCCCGAAATCCCCAGCTTCACTTCCGTTCCACCCTCCACATACTTGGGAAGGCTCGAGAGGGTAAGGGACTGGTGGGAGCGGACGAACTCCTCCATGAGGGGTGTGAGGTCGGCCTCGCGTGCCGGAACCACGAAGGCCCGATGGACGGTCACCTCGCCGGGTTCGTAGTAGGTATCGAGCACCCAAGCGGTCATCGGCTCGGCCATGCTGGGGAAGCCGGGGAGGAAGTGACCGTCCCCGAGGGAGAACCCCGGGATCTGGTTTACCGGGTTGGGGATGAGGGTTGCGCCTTCGGGAAACAAGACCAGGTTCAATCGCGCTTCGGTCAGGTTGCTCCCTAACCGCCTCTCCAGGATCTTCACGCCCTCGGGGTTGTGCTCAAGACCCAACCCCACTGCCTCGGCTGCGCACTGGCGCGTGTAGTCGTCGGGCGTGGAGCCGATGCCACCACAACAGAAAAAAGGCTCTGGTTGCGCCATGGCCCACTTGAGTTGCGCCAGAATCAGCCCCGGTTCATCGGAGAGAACTATCGCGTATCGTAGCGGATGGTTCCGCTCTTTGAGGAGCCGCCTCGTGTTCTCGAAGTGCTTGTCCTGGATCCTCCCGTCGAGAATCTCGCTGCCGACAATGATGAGGCCGAAGCCGCTTTGTATCCGTTTTCGTTTCATCATGGTCCTCAAGCGTCTGAGACACTAAGGCTGTTCAGTGACCGATCCGACTCGCAGGCCCGAAAGCATAGCTTTTTTCCAGACCAATCGCAATGGCCGCCCAGGCGACTTTCTCGTACCACATCTTGTTGGTTCCGAATTTCTTGTCTGACGGCTCCTTGTTGATCGCGGGTTGTGCATTGTTTATACTGGCCACCTGGCGAAAGGGCGGGCCTCAGACAATTCCGCTTTACGGAAAGAAGAGATCAACCATGAACCAGAGAACCTGTGCAGAAATCAACCTTCACAATCTCGCCGATAATGTGAAAGCAATCGAGCAGAAAGTCTTGCCTGCGAGGGTTATCCCCGTTGTCAAGGCGGACGCCTACGGCCACGGGGCCATTCCCGTGACGCGGCGTCTCGTCCGGGAAGGCTTCGATATGTTCGCCGTAGCCCAGTTCCAGGAGGCTATGGAGCTCCGAGAGAGCGGCATCGAGCAACCCATCCTGATCTTCGGCAGGCTTTTTCCTCCCCAGTTTAGCGAGGCCATCAAGGCGGGATTCCGGATCACTTTGTTCGGGAAAGAGGACATCCGCGGGATTGAGGCGGCTGGAGTGGATCTGCCGGCACATGTCCACGTAAATGTCGAGACCGGGATGGGGAGAGTCGGGGTGCTCCTCGACCGGGAGCCCGACTTCTTCGATGCCCTAGTGCAATCCACCCGCTGCCGGTGGGAAGGCCTCTACAGCCATTTCAGCACCTCGGACGAGAAGGACAAATGCTACGCGAATCTTCAGCTTTCACGGTTCCGGAAGATCGTCTCCCGGGTTCAGTTACTCGGCAAGAGACCTTCGCTGCTCCACATGGCCAACAGCGGCGCTATTCTGGACATTCCCGAGAGCTATTTCGACGCGGTACGCCCGGGTATCCTCATGTACGGTCACTACCCGTCCCAGGAGACGTCCCACTCCGTCAAGCCCCGACAGGTCATGACCCTCATGACCTACGTGGCACACCTGAGAGACATGCCGGAGGGCCACCCGATCAGCTACGGCAGGCGTTGGGTAACCCCGAGGAGAACGAACATTGCCGTGCTCCCCATCGGCTACGCCGACGGGGTGAGACGGGGTTTGACCAACAAGGGCGAGGTCCTGATTCGGGGGCAGCGGTATCCCATAGTGGGGACCGTGACCATGGACCAGATCATGGTGGATGTGGGCGACGACCCCATCCGGCCGGGAGACGAGGTCATCTTCTGGGGCGATTCGCCCCAGGGAACGATCCAGGTAGCGGAGGTGGCTGAGAAGGTAGGCACCATCCCCTACGAGTTGACCTGTGGCGTCTCCCAGCGCGTCAAACGGGTGTATGTGGGAGAGTAGCGGCGTAGGATGGCCGGGATGAAGGCGATACTGCTCCAGCTTCCGGTGCAGAGCCACGATTACCTCTACTCACGGGAGAACATTCCTCTTGCTCTGGGGTACCTCGCGGGCTGTGCACGGAAAGCGCTCAGCCAGGTCGACGTTGCTATCGCTCCACAGGAGATCATGAGTTACGGGGGTGATGCCCGCATCCTCCGCTGGCTGGAAGACGAGGCCCCGGACCTCATCGGCTTCAGCGTCTCGGTCTGGAACCTCGACCGCACCCTCTATCTCTGCCAGGAGCTGATAAAGAGGCTCTCGAAGACTTTTTTGGTCCTAGGGGGACCTGAGGTCACCGGGGACAACGACTACCTGCTT
>Ga0187774_10000208_pt1 | contig 19538 bp, 15 predicted proteins | sample 0216_BV02_MP05_2_FD_133152 | JGI IMG/M metagenome (GOLD analysis project Ga0187774, IMG submission 133152) | Tropical peat soil microbial communities from peatlands in Department of Meta, Colombia - 0216_BV02_MP05_20_MG | ecosystem: Environmental > Terrestrial > Soil > Wetlands > Peat | place... | reverse complement strand
TATCCGTCAACGTTCTCCTGTTGCTCCGGCACCTGACGCTCGGTAACGGGCTTCGGGCTTTTCACAGTGGCGCAGGCGCAAATAATTAAACTGCACGTCAGCAGCGCCATTTTTCCAAGAAGTTCAGCAGACGATTTCATTCTCCCGCCCGTCTGCAAGGCAAAGTCACGCGGAAATGTGCGCCCCCATTTGAGTCATCTAGGATTTCTATGCTTCCGCCGTGCGCGACCACATGCTCCTTGGCAATCGCCAAGCCCAGGCCGGTGCTTTTTATGTGGCCGCCGGGTGCGCGCGTGCCTTGGAAGAACTCGTCGAAAACCCGGCTTCTCTCTTCCTCCCTAATGCCCGGACCGCTGTCAATCACATCCAGCAACAGCGCTTTTTCATTCCGTTCGAGATGAATTCGTATGGCCCCATTCGCAGGGGAAAACTTGATCGCGTTGGAAAGCAAATTATCCACTATGACCCTCAATTTCCCCTCATCGCCAAGAACTGAAGTCTCACAGCAGTGCGTGTTTAATTCCAGACCCTTTGCCACCAGCGCCAGTTTCTGGTCTGCCGCTACCCTGTCGATGATCGTTTTCAAATTTACCGGCTTGAGATCAAGTGCGGAATTGCGAAACTTGCTGGTATGGTAACTCAATAAATCTTCGATCAACGTCTGCAATTGTATGCTGCTCGTGCGCAGGATTTCAGCGATCTCCCGTTGTTGCACGGTCAATTTACCCCCAATCTCGTCACTCAGCAATTCGCTGCCTTCGCGAACCGCGGTAAGCGGCGTCTTTAATTCATGAGAGATATGGCGCAAGAACCGCGTTTTCTGCTGTTCCAGCTCGATCAGTCGTGTTCTCAGCCAATCGAGCCGTTGTCCCAGATTTTTAAGATCTTGCGGCCCGCTTACTTCGATCGGGGAGGAGTATTGTTCGCTGCCAAGCTTGCGGATCGCAATATCCAGCTGTCGGATAGGGCGCGCAATTAAAATCGTGAAACCCACCGCCAGCAACACGGCGATCGGAACCGAAGCCAGAACTTGCCACAGCAGGATTCGTTGCGCCTCATATGCGGTCCGCTCCAGAACGTTGACCTCGCGGTCTACCAGCAGATTACTCTGGGCGAGGATCGACTGGGCCAGGTCTGATAGCAGGATGTACTCGACCACCATCGACTTGCTGTTGCGCGGGTCCCGTGGATTTTTTTGCACGCTCGCAAATAACTTCTGCTCGCGCTCAACCAGTTCATCCAATTTTTTCCTTTGTTCGCCCTCGAGCGGCAAGCGGCCAAGTTCCGTAGCCGTTTCGCGAAAGTTCCGGTGGGAATTGGCATAATCTTCAAGCAAACTCTCGTCACCTAAAATGACAAACTGACGTATGGTGCGCTCCATCTGCGTAAGTTGTTCCACGAGAATACGGCTCCCCTGTGTTGCCTGAACCGCCTGATACACGGCTTTCTGGCTTTGATTAGCGAGCCGGTCCACGTAGACTGCCGCATTAAAAAACGCGTAGAACAAAGGCAATGAAACAAGCGCGAAGCCGATTAAGATCAGCTGCAAAAAAGATTTCGGATAATAGATCTTCACTAAAACACCTGCGCACCTGATTTATAATGCACCGATCTTTGCTTTTCTGAATACGATAGCATAACCATGCTGGACCGCGCTGCTGCAAAATCCTCAGCTCATTTCCGCAAACCCGGCAAACATATCTCGATTATTGCCGCGATGTCGAGGAACCGCGTGATCGGCAAAGGAAACCGCGTACCTTGGCGATTGCCTGGCGAGCTGCAACTCTTCAAAAAGATCACAATGGGCCATCACATAATCATGGGGCGGAAAACCTACGAGTCCCTCAACCGCCTACTGCACGGCCGCACCACGGTGATTGTCACCCGCAGTCGGGATTACATGGTTTCTGGCGCGATTGTGGTGAATTCCCTGCAGGAAGCAATCTCAGCGTGCGAACCTGACGACGAGATCTTTATCATCGGTGGCGCAAATTTATTTGAACTGGCGCTGCCTGTCGCCGATCGTCTTTACCTCACCACCGTTCAAGCGGAGATAGAGGGCGACACGGTCATGCCGGATTTTGATTTAGCGCGATGGAAGCAGATATCTACGCAAGTATTCAAGGCCGACGAAAAAAACCCGTACGACTTCCATTTTGCCGTTTATGAAAGAGCCTGAAGCTGTCGCGTAAATGAAAAGCGGATTACGCCACCTGCCGTAATCCGCTCACCGTGCAATCGGCTAAATTACAATTACTGCCGGTAATGGAAAGCCATTGAAATTGCTAGCATAAGAACTAGTGTAGGCACCGGCATTGGGGATATAAATATAATCCCCCTCCTGGACATCCTCTGGCAGGAGATGGTCGCGCATCAGGACGTCCATCGAATCACAAGTCGGTCCGGCCACAACCCACGGGATGAGTCTGCCCCTGCGGTCGGTACGGACTTCGTAAATCAGGCCTTCTTGGGTTTCGATGATGCCACCAAATACGCCAGCATCCCAATACATCCAGCGTTTGCCCGCGCGGGTCGCAGTTCCAATGACGCGGCACACGAAGTACGCCGCATCACTGACCAGGTACCGCCCCGGCTCGGCCATGATGCGTATGTCATCTGAAACACAGGCTATCGCTTCGTTCACCACCTCGCCGATAACCTCGATAGAAGGTATGGGTTTAACATGGCGCACCGGATAGCCACCGCCGATATTCAACAGGCGCGGACTCAGGCCCGCGATCCGCATTTCCTGGAATATTTTGAGGGCGCTTTCGATACCAACTCTCCAGTTCTGCGGGTTGCGGCACTGCGAGCCGACGTGGAAAGTTACGCCCGCTAGATCAGACTTCAATTCCACCGCAGCCGCGATTATTTCCCGAACTTCCGCTGGATGCGCGCCAAATTTACCCGAAAGCGGCCAGTCGCTGCCTATGTTGGGCGTGTCAATTCGCAAATATAACTTGGCATCGGGCTTGACCGACACTATCTTGCGCAACTCTTCCACGCTGTCTACCACGAACCACTCTACTCCTTTGGCAGATGCATACCTCACGAACTCGCGCGACTTTATTGGATTACTGTAATAGATTTCCTGCGCCGCCACGCCAAAATCGAGCAGGAGGTCGAGCTCGGCGATGGAGGCGATTTCGAATCCCGCGCCTTCCTCAATCAATGCCTTCACCACGTGCGGGTGGGGATTGGCCTTAACCGCATAGTGCGGGTGGACGCGAGGCATGGCGTTTCTGAAACGGCGGATTTTGGTGCGGACTATGTTGGAATCAACCAGGAGAAACGGCTTGCTGTATCCCTTATTCAGGGCGTGCCGGACGTGTTCAAAGTCCAGGCTGACTTCCGGATGAGTATCGAATATGTTTTCGTGTTTGACTCTTCGTCGTGCGACGGTGCGCATTTGCATCTAAATCTCCTTCAGGCGAGGCACTACGTAACTGGAACATGTATGTTTATGAGACCAACAAAAACCGCGCCGAAGTATTTCCCCTTGCTTGTCATGATGACCTCCTATTGAGCCTGGTGCTGTGCAATAAAAAAATCGCGAATTATACTTCCCACGTCGAGTGGTGCAAGACAATTTTTTTCCCGCGAAACTTTTTCGAATACTAGGTGCGGGATTAAGAAATAGCAAGGAAAATTTTCACCAATTGCATTACTGCAACCCTAACAGCGAAACTCGGGGGGCCTTGGCAATCAGATTTTCGGCAAAGTCACGCCGCGCTGGCCTTGGTATTTGCCGGCCCGGTCTTTGTAGGACGTCGCGCAGATCTCGTCCGACTCAAAGAAGATTACCTGTGCAACTCCTTCATTGGCATAGATTTTTGCTGGCAAGGGTGTCGTATTGGAAAACTCCAGCGTCACGAATCCCTCCCATTCCGGTTCCAGCGGGGTCACATTGACGATGATGCCGCAGCGGGCGTAAGTGGATTTGCCCAAGCACAAGGTGAGCACATTGCGCGGGATTCGGAAGTATTCAACAGTGCGCGCCAACGCGAAGGAATTCGGAGGGATAATGCAAACATCGCCTTTGACGTCGACAAATGAATTGGCATCGAAGTTTTTGGGGTCCACGATGGTGGTATTGATATTCGTGAACAGCTTAAATTCATCTGAGCAGCGAATGTCGTAGCCGTAACTCGACGTGCCGAAGGACACGACTCGATGGCCATTGATCTGATTTACCTGATTGGGTTCAAACGGCTCGATCATGCCGCGCTCTTCGGCCATGCGTCGAATCCAATTGTCTGATTTTATGGACATATTAACGACTTTCTAGGTATTCTGAATTACAATTTTCGGGAACAACGCGCTCCGGTCCTGAGCTTGGTCAGCGATTCTTAGCGCCGCCTTTCTGGCAATGTTTCGGTAAATCCGGCTGACGGGGCCGTCCGGATCCATGACCACGGTCGGCTTGCCTGAATCCACCTGCTCGCGAATGTTAATATCGAGCGGAAGTGCGCCAAGAAATTCGACCTTATAATCCTTACACATCTTTTCGCCACCGCCGGCCCCAAATATGTGCTCCTCGTGGCCGCACTTGGAGCAAATATGGGTACTCATGTTTTCCACGATGCCGATTATCGGTATCCCGACTTTTTCGAACATCTTGAGCCCCTTGCGCGCATCGAGGAGCGCGATGTCCTGCGGCGTCGTCACAATGATTGCGCCGGTTACCGGAACCTTCTGCGCAAGCGTCAACTGAATGTCGCCGGTGCCGGGCGGAAGATCTACCACCAGATAATCCAGCTCCCGCCAGCGGGTCTCGGTAAGCAGCTGCTCCAGCGCCTGGGTCACCATTGGCCCGCGCCACACCATAGGGGTCTCCACGTCGATCAAAAACCCTATGGACATCGCCTGCAGGCCGTAAGCCTCCATGGGTTCCAGACTCTTGCCGTCGCGCGATTCCGGGCGGCCTTGTATGCCGAGCATCATCGGCTGCGAAGGGCCATAAATGTCGGCATCCAATACCCCTACCGCGGCGCCTTCCGCCGACAAGGCCAAGGCGAGATTGACCGCGGTGGTTGATTTTCCCACCCCGCCTTTGCCCGAGGCCACGGCGATGATGTTTTTGACATTGGGAATGAGCTTCACACCGCGCTGCACGCTGTGCGAGACAATTTTGGTGGTAACGTTCACGCTGATATTGCCAATGCCCGAGAGGCTCTTGAGCCTTGAGACAACCTGCTTGCGGATCTGGTCGCTCACACTCTTCGCCGGATAACCGAGCGCAATCTCGAGCGACACGTCGTTGCCGTCCACCTTGATGTTCTTCGCCGACTTGCTGGAAATGAAATCCTTATGAGTGTAGGGATCTGCGATTTCCTTTAGTGCGAATTGAACCTGTTGCTCTGTAATAGCCATTAAACTTCCTGCAAAAAAATGGGCCCGACACTGTTAAAAGCTTAAGGGATTATACCTGTAGCAAATACTATTCGTGGCTTCGCTTTGATACAATTCACCATTTTTAGCCCCGTCAGGTCTTGTGAAGCCCAAAATCCTGGTCACCTCCGCCTTGCCCTACGCTAACGGAGCGATCCACTTAGGACACTTGGTCGAATACATCCAGACCGATATTTGGGTGCGTTTCCAAAAAATGCAAGGGCATGAATGTTATTACGTTTGCGCCGACGACACCCACGGCACCCCCATCATGCTGCGTGCAGACGCTGAAGGCGTTAGCCCCGAAACCCTGATTGAACGCATGCACGGCGAGCACCTGCGTGACTTCAAGGGTTTTCACATTGACTTCGACAACTATTACTCGACCCACTCGGCGGAAACGCGGAAACACGCCAACGACATTTACGCCAAGCTTAACAAAGCCGGGCTGATCGAACGGCGAAACATTGAGCAGCTCTATGACCCGGTCAAGGAACTGTTCCTCCCCGACCGCTTCATCAAGGGCGAATGCCCAAAATGTCACTCACAAGACCAGTACGGTGATGCCTGCGAAGTCTGCGGCTCGGCTTATTCGCCAACTGACTTGATCAACCCCTACTCGGCCGTTTCCGGTGCAAAGCCGATACACAAAACATCGGAACATTATTTTTTCCTGCTCAGCAAATGCGAGCAATACCTCAAAGGTTGGACAATTGGTAAGGAAACGGGTGAACCACCTCTCCAGCCTGAAGCGGCGAATAAACTTAAGGAATGGTTCGGCGCCGGCTTGCGCGATTGGGATATTTCGCGCGATGCGCCTTATTTTGGCTTTCCGATTCCCGGTACGGACAAGAAAAAGTTTTTCTACGTCTGGCTCGATGCGCCAATTGGCTACATGGGAAGTTTCGAGAATTTTTGCCGGCGCAAAGGCATCAATTTTGACGACTACTGGAGGAAGAATTCCCAAGCAGAGCTCCACCACTTCATCGGCAAGGACATACTTTACTTCCACGCACTGTTCTGGCCGGCGATGCTTGAATTCTCCGGCTACCGTACGCCGAGTAAGATTTTTGCCCACGGCTTTCTCACCGTGAACGGCGAGAAAATGTCCAAGTCGCGCGGAACTTTCATTACTGCCGAAAGCTATCTCAAGCAGGGATTAAATCCCGAATGGCTGCGCTACTATTACGCCGCCAAGCTGAATTCAACGATGGAGGATATCGACCTCAATCTCGATGACTTTGTATCCAGGGTAAATAGCGATTTGGTCGGAAAGTTCGTCAACATTGCGAGCCGGGCCTCAAGTTTTATTACTAAGGATTTCAATGGCAAACTGGCTTACCTCGGTGACACTAAACCTTTGACGCAGGGTGCAATTGCCTCTGCATCTTTTGCAAAGGAAGCATATGATGCTCGCGAGTTCGGAAAAGCCGTTCGCGAGGCGATGCGAATTGCGGACCGCACCAACGAAGAATTTGATCGGCAGCAACCGTGGAATCTTGCTAAAGATCCGGATAGACGTACCGAACTCCAGGATCTTTGCTCGCGTTGTATTCACGGTTTTAAGCTGCTCACCGTCATCCTGGCGCCGATTCTTCCGAAAACCGCCGAGCGAGTAGCCCGGGAGTTTTTCGGGTTAAAACACGCATTCAAATGGGAAGATGCCGAAGGGTTGCCAGAAAGGATCAACGCTTATTCGCATCTTATTACCCGCGTCGATACCAAACAGATCATCGCCCTCGTTGAAGCCAACAAAGAAACCATGCAGCCAGTACCTCAGCCGCATTCGCAGCAGCGACACGCAGAGCATCAGCAACACATCCGCCAAGAGGCCGCCATGAGCAATACCATCTCAATTGACGAATTCAACAAGATCGATCTGCGTATAGCGCGCATTGTCAAAGCCGAACATGTGGATGGAGCTGATACATTGCTCAAGCTAACGCTCGACGTCGGCAACGAGACGCGCACCGTCTTTGCCGGAATCAAGTCGGCCTACGAACCGGCGAAACTTGTGGGACGGCTTACCGTGATGGTGGCAAACCTCGCGCCGCGCACAATGAAGTTCGGTGTCTCCGAAGGCATGGTGCTTGCCGCTTCGGGTACCGAACCAGGCTTTTATTTGCTCTCCCCCGATTCCGGCGCGCAACCGGGGATGAGGGTTAAGTGACCGCGTCGGATTTTATTCCCTCACCGCTTGCAGGCTCGCTCCTCGCCGCCGTTTCCTGGCTCGCTATTTCAGTTCTGGCTCTGATTCCCGCCGGCAATGCATTCATCGCCCGGCGGCTCGCATTTCCGATCGGCGCCCTGGTCGGCCTTGCGCTTGCCATGTTCGGACTCCAGGCAATATGGCTTTCTCCGAATCAGTTGATACTGCCGCTGGGTCTTCCTGACCTGCCGTTTCATTTGCGCGTTGATCCATTGGCGGGATTTTTCTTGTTGTTGCTCGGCTCGGTTTCCGCCGGAATCTCGGTCTACGCTGCGGGTTATTTCCGTACCGAGACCGCACCGCGGCTCACCCTTATTGGCCTGCAGTACCACGTTTTTCTCGCCAGCATGGCTTTTGTGATTCTGGCCGACGACGCGTACTTGTTCATGGTCGCGTGGGAAACGATGGCGCTGTCCTCTTACTTCCTTGTGACGACTGACCACGGGCTTCCTGCGATCCGAAACGCAGGTTTTCTGTATTTGCTGATCGCGCATCTAGGCGCAATCGCTATCCTTCTGTGTTTCGGTGTAATGAACGGTGGCCACGGTGACTATACCTTCAACGCGCTGCGTGCAGCGCATCTTCAGCCGCTGTGGGCGACGGTGGCGTTTTTGCTGGCCTTCTTCGGCTTTGGCGCGAAAGCCGGAATGATTCCCCTGCACGCCTGGCTGCCCGAGGCACATCCTGCCGCACCGTCCCCGGTCTCGGCGCTCATGAGCGGGATCATGCTCAAAACCGCGATCTATGGCATGGTGCGGGTGATTTACGACCTGATCGGCGGCGTGCGTTGGGAATGGGGCATGCTGGTACTGATAATCGGCGCCGGCACCACCTTGTTCGGCGTGCTGTACGCGCTGATGCAACACGATCTAAAGCGTTTGCTCGCTTATCACTCGGTCGAGAACATCGGCATCATTTTGCTCGGCCTCGGCATGTCCATGGTATTTATCGGCTTCGGTCACCCTGCCGCGGCGACTCTCGGTCTCATCGCCGCGCTTTACCACACGTTCAATCACGCCGTGTTCAAGGGACTGTTGTTCCTCGGTGCGGGGTCGATCCTGCACTCCACGGGGTTGCGCGACCTGAACGACATGGGCGGACTGATCCGCAGGATGCCTAAGACGGCTTTCTACTTTCTTATCGGCGCACTGGCCATCTCGGCGCTGCCGCCTTTGAATGGCTTCGTATCAGAATGGCTCACATTCCAGACCGCGCTGCAGGCGCCGGTTCTACAACACGGCGTGGTCAGAAGCCTGGTGCCGCTTTTCGCCGCGATGCTGGCGCTAGCCGGCGCCCTCACGGCAATGTGTTTTGTGAAGGTATATGGGATTGCTTTTCTCGGCCAGCCGCGCAAAGCCGAACATCTCTCACGCTCGCCGGCCGTCGGCCATGACATAGATGCGGGGGAAATGGAACGCTTTGGAATGGCTTGGCTCGCTGCCAGCTGCTTCGTATTGGGACTGTTTCCAACCTCGTTTCTACTGATGCTTAACCGCATTTGTGCCTATCTGACCGGCCGCGGCCTGTCGGAACAGGCATTGGAATCCAGCTGGCTATGGCTGGTTCCTACTTCGAGCGAGCAAGCGAGCTATTCGCCAATAATTTTCCTGGTTGTAATCGTTGCCGTAACTCTGCTCACTTTTTTGCTGGTGCGCCATTTCTACCACGGGAGAGTGCGCTTCTCCGACCCGTGGGACTGCGGCTTTCCCGATCAGACGCCGCGCATGCAGGACACCGCGGACGCGTTCGGCCAACCCATCAGGCATGTGTTCGGTCCGATATATTTGATGGAACGTCACATGCCTGAACCCGACGATCCCGCACCAAGATTCTCGCTCAAGATCGAAGACCGCCATTGGTATTGGTTTTATCTGCCAATAGCAAGGTTCGCAGAATATGTTTCGTCGAAGATTGCGCTGTTGCAGCAAGGCAGGATCAGCATTTACCTGCTCTACAGCTTTTTCACGCTGATTGCACTGCTGGTATTCGTGCGATGACCTATTTACCCGGAATCGCGTTCCAGATCCTACAGTCCGTGTTCGTGGTGCTCGCCGCGCCGGTACTCGTGGGTTGGGTAAACCAATGCCGGGCCTGGCTGCAAAACCGTTCGGCACCGAGCATTCTGCTGCCGTATTACACCTTGGCGAAGCTGTTTCACAAGGACGCAGTTATCGCACAAAATGCATCGCCGTTATTTCGCATAACGCCCTATGTCCTGTTTGGTTGCATGTGGCTCGCTGCAGGAATTGTTCCGGTGCTGGCGACCGACCTGCCATTCGCGCCAGCCGCCGATATCATCGCTTTGGTCGGAGTATTTGCGCTGGCAAGAGTGTTTTCGGCACTGGCTGCGATGGACATCGGCACGTCATTCGGTGGCTTGGGCGCGCGGCGCGAGATGCTGATCGGCTTTTTGGCCGAGCCCGCGATGTTGATGACTCTGTTTACCGCCGCGTTTATCTCCGGCTCGACGCAGCTTACAACCATTGTGGAAACGCTGGCGCACCGGGAGTTTGCGATTTACCCGAGCCTCGCCTTCGCGGCGGTGGCCTTCCTGATGGTACTGCTGGCGGAGAATGCCCGGATTCCGATCGACAATCCCACCACGCATCTCGAGCTCACCATGATCCATGAAGCGACGATCCTGGAGTACTCGGCGCGCCATTTAGCGCTGATCGAGTGGGCCACCGCAATCAAGCTGTTCGCGTATATGACCATCGGCATAGCGCTGTTCCTGCCATGGGGTATCGCCGAGGCCGGAGACTGGGCGGCGCTGCCACTTGCCTTCACGGTTCTTGCGGTGAAGCTCTTATTCGCCGGAGCCGGGCTCGCCCTAATCGAGACACTGCTCGCCAAATTGCGCTTATTTCTGGCCCCAGAATTTCTTTCCACAGCCTTCCTGCTGGCAGTCCTGGGGATGCTGACCCACTTCCTGATCCGAGGATGAGCCAGACCCTTTCAAGCCAGATCGTGAACCTGCTGGCCGCGTTTTTGCTGCTGCTCGCATTTGCTATGCTTTCGCAGCGGCGCATTTTGACCTTAATCCGCCTGTTCGCGTGGCAGGGCGTGGCACTGGCGCTCTCGACTCTGACCGTCGCCCATTTCACAGGCCAGACCCATCTTTACTACTCGGCGGCGCTGACGGTGCTGCTCAAAGTGATAATGATACCCTGGGTGCTGCACCGCCTGATCGACCGACTTCATGTGCGCTGGGACGTGGAGACCTTGATCAACATACCGGCCACGATGTTGATCGGCATCGGCCTCGCAATCTTCGCATTTGCTCTCGCTGCGCCGATTTCGCAAATGGCCAGCGCACTCACACGCTCGACGCTGGGCATCGCGCTGGCGAGCGTGCTGCTGGCTTTCCTGATGATGATTGTGCGGCGCAAAGCAGTACCCCAGGTTATTGGATTTTTGGCAATGGAGAACGGTCTGTTCTTCGCGGCCACCAGCGCGACATACGGCATGCCCCTGGTAGTGGAACTCGGGGTTGCGCTCGACGTTCTGGTGGGTACGTTTATCTTCGGCATTTTCTTTTTCCATATTCGCGAGCAGTTTGACAGCCTCGACATTCGGCATATGGAAAAGCTCAAAGAGGATTGAGATGGAAATCGTCCCGGTTCTCGGCATTCCACTGGTGGGCGGACTTTTACTGGCACTTCTAGGTCACCGACGCTGGGCTCCGGAGTTGAACTCGCTAATGAGCCTGTTGACCTTCGGGGCAGCTGCGCTGCTTACGGTACGCGTCATCACCGCTGGTCCCATGATGGCGGCCGGTGAGCAGTTTTTTGTTGACTCCTTCAATGTTTTTCTGGTTGCGCTTACTGCTTTCGTTGCTTTTACCACATCTGTGTTCTCGCGCCGGTATATGCGCATCGAGGAGCATCATGGACGCGTGAACCCGCTTCGACTGCGTCTCTATCACAGCATGTACCAGTTGTTCTCCTTCACCATGGTGCTGTGCTTGCTTGCCAACAACGTGGGCATCCTGTGGGTGGCGCTGGAAGGTGCGACTCTTTCCACCGTGCTGCTGGTGAGCCTTTACCGCACTCCCGCGAGCCTGGAAGCAGCGTGGAAGTACTTCATCCTGTGCAGCGTAGGCATCGCGCAAGCGCTGTTCGGAACCATACTGCTTTATTTCGCTGCCGAAAAAGTGCTCGGGCCCGGCGGCACATCGCTTTTGTGGACACACTTGTACGAGGTGCGGAATCAACTTGAGCCTACTGTACTTTCGCTCGCCTTTGTGTTCCTGCTGGTGGGCTTCGGGACCAAGGTCGGGCTGGTCCCGCTTCATAACTGGCTGCCCGATGCGCATGCCGAGGGCCCAACGCCGGTTTCAGCAGTGCTGTCAGGGCTTCTGCTCAACGTCGCCCTGTACGCCGTGGTGCGAAGTAAGGTCCTGGTGGACGGCGCGTTGGGGCGCGGTTTTTCGGGCGGTCTGATGATGAGCTTCGGCTTATTGTCGGTCGTTGTGGCGGCGTTTTTCCTCTCGCGGCAGAAAGATATCAAGCGCATGTTCGCCTATTCTTCGATCGAGCATATGGGCATCATGACTTTTGCCTTCGGCATGGGCGGCCCGGTCGCGGCATTTGCAGGCCTGCTGCACATGACCGTGCACTCTCTCACCAAAAGCGCAATTTTCTTCACTGTCGGGCACGCCGCCCAAAGCACTGGCACTCAGGTGATGGACCAGATCCGCGGTCTGATTGTACAGAGCCCGACCATCGGCTGGGGGCTCGCGTTGGGAAGCCTGGCGATCCTCGGCATGCCGCCGTTCGGGGTATTCACCAGCGAATTCATGATGCTTACTACAGCGATGCACGAACACCCCTGGGCGACACCGTTCCTGCTGATTGCGCTTGGCGCAGCATTCGCAGCAATATTCGGGAAAGTGCAGCCGATGGTATTCGGCGAAACGACCACCGGCCGCTTGCCACATCCGCCGGCACTGGTTCCGGTGTTCGTCCACCTGGCGCTCGTTTTGATGCTCGGCTTGTATATTCCGCCCTACCTCGTGAACTGGTACCGCCAGGCGGCAGCGCTGATCGGCTAGGGAAATAAGCATGCGACTTCCGGAATTTTCGATCGACGCCCAGGTGCTCCCAGGCGCTATGCCCGCATTCCGCGCATCGGTCAATGCTGAGGAACTGCGCGCTCTATGCGAAACCGCGCGTTCGCAGAAAGCGCGGCTGGTCGCCCTGTGGGGCAGCGACGAAATGGAACGCGGGGAAGGATACGCTTTGCATCTTGCGTTCGCCGTTCCTTCCGGATTGCTGTGGCTCACTGTGCCTCTTCCGCGGGAGCATCCAATCTACCCGGGAATCGCCGACATTTGTCCGAGCGCGGACCGCATGCAGCGCGCCGCCTGTGATCTTGTCGGCATCCGTGCGCTGAATAATTCCGATCAACGCAAGTGGCTCCGGCACGGCGCCTGGCCCGACGGCACATTCCCATTACGCAAGGATTTCAAGATCGCTAGCCGCTTCCCGGCAGCGGACGATCGCTATCCATTTATCAAGGTGGAAGGCGAAGGCGTGCACGAGATTCCGGTGGGACCGGTTCACGCCGGAACGATTGAGCCCGGTCATTTCCGCTTTTCCATTGTCGGGGAAAAAATCCTGCGTCTCGAGGAGCGTCTAGGCTACAAGCACAAGGGAATCGAGAAGCGCTTCGAAATCATGACCCTTGAAGAAGGCGCAAGACTTGCCGGGCGAATCAGCGGTGACTCGACCGTCGCCTATGCCTGGGCCTACGCCATGGCAGTCGAAGGAATTAGTGAAGCGACCGAGTTTCCGCCCCGGGCGCTCGCATTGCGCGGCATTTTCCTCGAGCTGGAACGCGTAGCCAATCATCTTGGAGACCTCGGTTACCTGGGTAACGATGTCGGGCTCTCATTCGGCTTTTTCCAGTTCTGGCGCCTTAAGGAAGACGTGTTGCGGCTTAACTCGGAATTGTTCGGTCATCGTTATTTGATGGACCTAGTGGTCCCTGGCGGGGTCGCGCGCGACCTCCCGCGCCGCGAGGCGGTTCTCCTGCTTGATCAGCTGGAAAAAATCCAGCGCGAGGTTGTCACGCTCAAGTCCATTTATGACGAGCATGCCGGTGCCCAGGACCGGTTCATCATGACCGGAAAGGTGTCCCTGGAACTTGCGGAAAAATTGGGGCTGACCGGATTCGCCGGTCGCGCTAGCGGCATTTGTCGTGACCTGCGCATAGATTATCCGATTTCACCCTATCAGGGGCTCGGCGTGCAACTGGCGTCCCACCCACGCGGTGACGTTGCCGCTCGCGTTTCGGTGCGGTTTGACGAGCTCGCCGAATCGATACGGCTCATCCAAACGCTGGTGCAGCAGCTTCCATCAGGAGAGACTAGGATTGCGCTCGCCAATGCGGCTAAGGGCAGGGCTGGAATGGGTTGGGTGGAAGGCTGGCGCGGTGAGATATTGGTCGCTCTGGAGGCTGGCGAAAACAACACAATACACCGTTGTCATGCGCACGACCCTTCGTGGCAAAACTGGCCGGTATTGCAGCACGCGATCATCGGCAACATCGTTCCCGATTTCCCCCTTATTAATAAATCTTTCAACCTGAGTTATAGCGGTCACGACTTGTAAGCATGTACCAGCTCTTGAAACAGATTGCAAAGACGGGCATCAAGACCGAAGCCGCGCCGCAAGCTGACGAGACAATGCGCGTCCTGCAGCAGCGCCTGCAGGAAGGAATTTTGCGATACTTGGGTCGGGCGCTCGCCATCCGGCACGTTGATGCCGGCTCCTGCAACGGCTGCGAGCTTGAAATCCACGCCACCAACAGCCCTTATTACAATCTCGAGCAGCTCGGCATCAAGTTCGTGGCTAGCCCGCGCCATGCAGACATGCTGCTGGTAACCGGGCCGGTATCGCGCCACATGGAAACGGCATTGAAGCGCACCTATGAAGCCACTCCGGATCCCAAGCTGGTGGTCGCAATCGGCGATTGCGGATGCAGCGGCGGAATTTTCGGCGAAAGCTACGCGAGCTGCGGAAGCGTGGCAAATGTAATTCCCGTGGATGTTGCAGTGCTCGGCTGCCCCCCGTCACCCCTCGCCATTATGCAGGGCATACTCACCGCGATCAGCAAATAACGCGGAAAACCAAGAGTTCGATCGTCGATCCTCGTAATTCCGCGTCGCTCTCCTGCAGCGGCCGGAAAACGACTCGGATTCCGCGATCAGGACCGCCATGATTTCTTTCGAGGTGACCTAAGAGAAGCCAAACTCGCGGCGTTATTTAGCAGGAAGTTCGTCGTAACACGGCAAATCCGCTGCCGATTTGTACCATTCCGCTTTTGATGCGAAGAAGATATTCTGGAACGGCTCTATCCCAGGATGCTTATCGAGGGTTCCTGCCGGAACAACGACCACCTTTCCGCGCTTGTCTTTCCAGGGCAACGATGAGCCACATTTTTTGCAGAACGAGGTGGAAAAATATTTGGTTTGTTCGGGAACGTAGACGCCCACAAATTTTTCTCCTTTGGTCCACGAAAACTGTTCTGGCAGGACAAACAGGTTCGCGGAATGGGCGCTGCCGGTGAATTTCCGGCAGCGCGAGCAGTGGCAATATTGAAAGATTCCAATGTTGCCGGCGATTTCGTAGCCGACTTCTCCGCATAGGCAGCTTCCAGTTACATGTTCTTCCTGCATATTTTTTCTCCTAAATACTAACGGCTTGACGTCTCATCGAGGTTGCCTAGATTTAGCCGATGGAGACAGCAAGCGTTCACGCGCTCGGGCTGCTCGCCAGTATGCTCGATCAGTTGCGCGCGCGCCGGCTCCGGCTGCAAACTAGGAAAATGGTCAAACATTTGCGCATTCATGGCCGGGTGCAAGGCGTGTTTTTCCGTGAAACCATGCGGCGTCAGGCGGAAATGCTCGGCATCACCGGTTGGGTACGCAATTGCTTCGATATGAGCGTAGAAGCCATGCTGCAGGGAACCCCGGAAGCGTTGGATACCATCATCGCCTGGGCTCATCATGGGCCTGAATCCGCACAGGTCGAGCGCCTTGAAATAAAGGAAAGCGAAGGAAACTTTACGGGCTTTGAGATTTTGCGCACACGGTAATTCAGTAGATTACCTCCACGTTCTCGGGATTTAGCCATTCGCACAAATCGCGCAGCAAATTATCATCGAGATTGACCCGCCATTCCTCGCCTAATTGCACCTCGCATGCCGCTTGCGCGTTGTGAAAACGTATCGCCACGGGACACGCGCCTTTCCGGTACGGCCCGAGCAGCGTCCGCAGCCTGACTGCGCTTGCTTCTCCGTTGAGACTGATGCGCATCACGCGCGCGTACTGGTTGCGCGCCGCGGTCAAGTCATAGATTCTTTCAGCGGTGACTCGCAGGCCCCCCGAAAAATCGTCGCGGCCAACTTTGCCCTCGACGATGAGCAATTGGTCCTCTTTCAGCAGGTCGCGTTTCGCCTCGAACGATTCACTGAACACTACGCAATCGACCTGGCCGCTGCCGTCATCCAGCGCCACGATTGCCATTCTCCCGCGACGCGTCTGCTGGATGCGCACGTGATGGATGATTCCGGCAAGCAGAACCGGCTGCTGCTGGGGCGTCAGTTCGCTGAGTCGGGTTTTTACGAAACCCTCTATGCTTCTCCGGTAGCCGGCAAACGGGTGGCCGCTGAAATAATAACCCAATGCCATCTTTTCATTTTGCAACCGCGACGGCTCCGGCCATTCCGGCACATCAACCAGTGCTACGTGTTGTGCGGCCGCGGCCTCTTCTATTTCGCCGAATAGGCTTACCTGATTGATTGAACGTTGCGCCTGCTCGGCGTTTTCCATGGCGATGCCTACTGATGCCAGCAGGCTTGCGCGTCGTGGGTTAAGTGAATCAAATGCGCCGGCGCGTATCAGCGATTCAATGGCCCGGCGATTGACGAGGCGCTTGTCTATGCGCCGGCAAAAATCGAACAAGTCGCGGAACGGCCCCGAAGTTTCACGCGCGTGCACGATCGCGGCAACCGCCGCCTCGCCGGTCCCCTTGACCGCGCCGAGCCCGTAGCGGATCTGCTGCTCGCCGACCGGCTCGAAACGATAGCCACTCAAATTGATGTCCGGCGGCAGCAGCTCAAGACCATTCGCAATACAATCCTGGTAGGAAATCTGCACCTTGTCGGTGTCATCCATTTCCGCCGACAAAGTTGCCGCCATGAAAGCGGCAGGGTAATGCGCCTTTAGATAAGCGGTCTGGTACGCAACCATGGCATAGGCCGCAGAGTGCGACTTGTTGAAACCGTACTCGGCAAATTTTTCCATCAGCCCGAAGAGTTGCTCCGCCTGTCGGGTCCGCACCCCGTGCTTGACCGCACCCAGGATAAATATACTGCGGTGTTTGGCCATTTCTTCCGGCTTCTTCTTGCCCATCGCACGGCGCAGCAAGTCGGCCGCGCCCAGGCTGTAGCCGCCCAGCACTTGGGCGATTTGCATGACTTGTTCCTGATAGACGATTACGCCGTAAGTGGGCTTAAGCACCGGCTCCAGCTCGGGGTGAAAATATTCCGGTCTTTCCACGCCGTGCTTGCGCTTGATGAAATCGTCCACCATTCCAGATTGCAGTGGTCCCGGGCGGTTCAGCGCCATTAACGCAATCAGGTCCTCGAAACAATCCGCCTTCAGCCGGCGCTCGAGGTCCTTGGCGCTTTTCGATTCCGATTGGAATACCGCCGTGGTATTCCCCGAAGCAAATATTTCATACGTAGCCTTGTCGTCGAGTGGCAAATTGTCGAGGGAAAAGTCCTTGAGCTCGGGTTTAAGGCGACGCAGGTACCGTACCGCCCAATCCAAAACGGTGAGCGTGGTAAGGCCCAGGAAATCAAATTTGATAAGCCCTATTTGTTCGACGTCGTCCTTGTCAAACTGGCTCACCACCGCGTCCGATCCTTGCGCGACGTAAATTGGGCAATAGTCGGTAAGCTTGCCCGGTGCGATGAGAACGCCGCCCGCGTGCATTCCGACGTTGCGCGTAAGGCCCTCGACGCGCCCGGCAAGCGCAAGGAGTTCGCGCACTTCTTCTTCTTTCTGCTCTCGCTCCCTGAGCTGCGGTTCCATGGCGCGCGCCATCTGCAGGGTGATGGTCTTTCCCGGTTGCACCGGAATGAGTTTTGCCACTTGATCGCAAAAGTTGTAAGGCAAATCCAACACTCGTCCAACATCGCGCACGGCCGCTTTTGCCGCCATGGTACCAAACGTGGCAATCTGCGAAACGCTGTCAGCACCGAACCGTTGCTTTACATACTCGATGACCTTCTCCCGGCCGTCCTGGCAAAAATCCACGTCGAAGTCGGGCATGGACACGCGTTCCGGATTAAGGAAGCGCTCGAACAGAAGGTCGTAGCGCAGCGGGTCCAGATCGGTGATTTCCAGCGCGTAGGCGACCAAGGAACCGGCCCCGGAACCGCGGCCAGGACCAACCGGCACGCCATTTTGCTTGGCCCAGTTGATGAAGTCCGCGACAATCAAAAAGTATCCCGAATAGCCCATCTGCACGACGGTGTGCGTTTCAAAATCAAGCCGCTTTTGATAGAACGGTGCCTGCTTCGCTCGCTCCACGGGGTCGGGAAAAATGGCCTCGAGCCGTTGCTTGAGCCCGGCAAGCGCGCGCTCGCACAGATATTGGTCGAGGCTCAAATTGTTGGGCGTGGGAAATTGCGGAAGCCGGCTCGTTCCCAGCTCCATTTTTAAATTACAGCGCTTGGCGATTTCTACGCTGTTTGTGAGCGCTTCCGGAATATCAGCAAACAGTTCCGCCATCTCGGCCTGTGATTTGAAATATTGCTGCTCGGTAAACAGCCTGGGTCGTCTCGGATCGCCCAGCATATAGCCTTCGGCAATGCATATTCTTGCCTCATGCGCCTTGAAGTCGCCAGCTTCGAGAAACTGTATAGGGTGAGTGGCCACTACCGGCAGGTTCAGGCCGGTTGCAAGTTCCATGGCCTGGTGAACATAGTTTTCGGAATGCGGGGCGCCCGCACGCTGGAGTTCAATGTAAAAGCGCTGCGGGAACAGCGCTGCCCATTCGCTCGCTAATGCTTGCGCGTGCTTGCCATTGCCTTGCAGGATCGCCGCGCCGACATCGCCAAGCTGCGCACCCGAAAGCGCGATCAACCCTTCTGTTCCGTTTTCCGTGAACCAGTGCTTTCTGATTTCTGCGCGGCCGCGGTGCTGATTGCCGCGGTAAGCACGCGAAAGCAACCTGCACAAGTGCAGATACCCTTCGTGCGATTGGCACAACAGCAGCAGGCGGAATAGCTGGTCACGGTCGCTTTCGTCGCTCAACCATACGTCGCAACCGACAATCGGTTTGATTCCGGATTTACGCGTCGCCTGATAAAACTTCACCATGCCAAACAGATTGTTAAGGTCGCTCAGCGCAAGCGCCGGAATACGGTCCTCAGCGGCTTTGCGGACCGCGTCGTCAAGGCGCACGATGCCGTCCACAATTGAATATTCGCTGTGCAAGCGAAGGTGTACGAAGGCAGGCTGAGGCATGATGATATAATGCAGTTTCGTTCGGGATTTTACCACCAACCCGACGCGGCGAAACCCTGCGTATATTTCTCCAGATGAAACAGTCTTGCGCCGTATTGATAGGCTTGCTGCTCGCGGCATGCGCGCATGAGCAGCCCAAGCCGGCGCAAACGCCCAATGTCAATTTGTCGGGTTTTCCCAAGACTTATCAGGACGGATACCGCGACGGCTGCGCTACTGCCCAATCGATGCTTACCACGAAAGACCAAACTCGTTACAAGTCCGATGTGCAATATGCAACCGGCTGGCAGGACGGTTATAGCGTTTGCAGAAACCGATAAATCAGTAAATTCGTGTGACCCGGTAGCCGCGGCTTTTTAGCAGGTTCAAGACGCCCTTGTCTCCATAGAGGTGCAG
>Ga0187774_10000207_pt1 | contig 19624 bp, 13 predicted proteins | sample 0216_BV02_MP05_2_FD_133152 | JGI IMG/M metagenome (GOLD analysis project Ga0187774, IMG submission 133152) | Tropical peat soil microbial communities from peatlands in Department of Meta, Colombia - 0216_BV02_MP05_20_MG | ecosystem: Environmental > Terrestrial > Soil > Wetlands > Peat | place... | reverse complement strand
GTTGTGGCCGCATAATTCCTTCGATTACCGTCGAAGGCGGTCCAGCGCCGCTTGACCGTTCCGACCTCAATCCCACTGCCGGGTAATACAGTCCTGACAATTGCCGCACCCACCAGTTTCCTTCGCGTTTTTTTTGTTCTGGGTTTGAAAACCGATAGTCGTAAAGCAATGCGCGTACGAATCGGGGAGGTTTATCGGGAAACGGATTGCCATCAAGCAATGCAATGACATCCGGAGAATTTTCCAGCAGGCACCGCAGCAGGTCGGAGAACCAGGGGTTGTCCTGCGGTGTCCCTAAAGCGGCAAACCACATCTGCCAATCGAGCCGTGGCTGATGTGGAATATTCCACGGCGGTCGCCGTTTCACGTCGCCCGGCTTGTACTTGAAGGCGTACTCCTTCCATTGAACGCCGTCATCCGAGCCTTCGATTATAATTTCGTGCCGCTCTGTGGTCATTACCGCGAACACACCGTAGATGTTAACCACGCGCAGCGGCGCAATGGCGTATTCCGCTTTCGCTACCAGCTTAGGCATGCGGCCGCTGAATCTAGTGTAAAGTTGACCGCTGCTTACGAACACGATCGCCAGTGCAAGCGAAAATGCGACAAAGGAAGCGCTTTTCCCCGGTTCGATGCGTGGAGTGCGCTGCTGCAAGGACTGGGCGACGCGCTGCGGAAATATCTTTTGGAACGCTGCGTCGTCGAATAGCGAAATGCATAAAATCATGGTGAGGAGATTGAAAAAGTTGTAATTGCCGGTTAGTGAAATGCAGATCTGAAGCAGAAGAAAACCGAATGCAGCGACAAAGCGCAGTCGTCGAGGACAGAAAATGAAAAACGGTAACAGCAGCTCGATGACAAAGGTCGCAGCGGTTGCAACCATGAGTGTGCCCGGCGATAAATGATCGGCATACCAAGCAATCGGGGTCGGCAGCGGCTGGGTTTGAAAGTGGTAAGAAAGTGCCGACAGGCTCCACCACGTGGGGTCTCCACTCAACAATTTTACCGCGCCCGAAAGGAACATAAAGCGGAACAACAGCCAGCGCAGCAGCCAGATGCCAATTTGCGGAGTAAAGCTCAGCAAAAGCGCGACAAATCCGGATTCGAGCAACAGCAGGTCCCATTGAAAGGTCAAAAAATCCTGGCCCGCATAGAAAATCGAGAGGTAAAGCGCATAGAGCAAAAGCAGGCACAACCGCGGCAGGACGTTGAATACCAGCAGCAAAGACAGCGCAGCGCCGGCCCAGCATATAAGTTGTATCGCTAAATCCCCGGACGCCAACCAGAACACCATCGGAAATAGCCAGTAGCGCTCTGCCCCGAAATGCTGTTTGATCGCCTCGACAAAATCGGAAAGCGGCAGTATCCCGTGGCTGCCGATCAGTCCCAGCGCCTGCATGCCGAAAGAAGCAAACGCAACGAAATAAATCAGTCCAATGGCACGGAGGAAAAACCAGGAAACCAGCTCGAAGCGCGGCGGCCTGAAATCGCGTCCCCATAGCCATAGGCTCAAGCGGTAAAATGCGGGGCGACGCGAAGCAATAAAGGCGTAGGTCCGCTCGCAGACTGCGGCGAAGCCGGGAATATTTCGATAAAGCGCGAGCCAAAATCCTTTGCCGCGGGCGTGACTTAAAGTAAGAAAACTGGCCTCCGCCGCGCTGGCCACTTTTCCGTCCGGCGCAATGTATTGGACCGCTCGCTGGAATTCCGGGATGGATATTTGCGGGAAGCGCGCGGCCGCCTCCTGGTAGGGTGCGTAATTCACCCGGTCCTGAGTCAGCTTTTGCCAATAGCGCGCCCAATAAGCGCAAAACCCGCAATCGCCATCATAAATCAAGGTTGGCTTGGAGTTGTCCGGTTTGCTTGTTTCCATGGCAACAGATTATGCCTGAAGAAAAAAACATAGATAACTTCGTAGGTGCGTTTGGCTTACAATCCAGTTCACGGTTATTAGGTTGAAGACTTTGCAGCAGCGATTGCCACGCACTGTGATCATTCTCGGCTTAGTCAGCTTTTTTAACGACTTTGCTTCGGATATCGTCGTTCCTTTGATTCCAATCCTGATTGCGACGGTTTTATCGTCCGGCCCCATTGCGCTTGGCCTGATCGAAGGTGTTGCCGATGCTGTAGCAAGCTTCTTGAAGCTGTGGTCGGGGCGTCATTCTGACCGAATGAATAGCAGGCGCAAAGGACTAACGCTGCTTGGTTATCTCATATCCAATCTTGCGCGACCGTTGCTGGGTCTGGCAGGCAGCTGGTACGTGGTCCTGGTATTGCGCAGTCTGGATCGGGTTGGCAAGGGCCTGCGCAGCGCGCCTCGCGACGCGCTAGTAGTGGACGCCACGCCCCCTGCTATGCGCGGTCATGCATTCGGGTTTCACCGCGCGCTCGATAATGGCGGTGCAGTGGCCGGGAGCCTGGCCGCGGCCGGAGTACTTGCATACTCTGCGCTCGCACTGCCGCAAGTCATCTTGCTTTCCGCGGTTCCGGGATTGCTCGCCGTATTGCTTCTCCTGTTGGGTATCAGGGGAAGAGCCGCGCCTGCGGTTCCGCCGCGTGTGGAACTGGCGCCGCTGTCATGGCGCGGGCTATCAATACCCATGCGGCGCTATTTAATAGTCCTGGGCTTATTCACCCTGGCCCGCGCTTCCGAGACCTTCATCCTGTTGTTCGGTTTTCAATTGCACATCGGTGTGGTCGAATTGCTGTTACTGTGGGCGGCCCTGAATCTAGCAAAATCCGCGACCTCGACCTGGGGAGGCAAGCTAGCCGACAAGTTTGGACGCGGGATGCTGATGCTGGTGAGTTGGACTGCTTTTGCGCTGAGTTTTCTTCTACTCGGAAAAGTCACCGGGAACTTGGGCCTATGGGCAGTGACTATTGGATATGGGTTGTTCGCAGGAATGAGCGAAGGCGCTGAGCGGGCTTTGGTCGGCGATTTCTCGGGTACCAGCGAGCACGGCAGCGCGTTTGGTTGGTATCATTTGATAATTGGTTTAACCGCGATACCCGGGGGAGCAATGTTCGGCGGAATTTGGCATTTTCAGAGCGCGGCGATGGCCTTTTTCTTTGCGAGCGGCCTGGCGGCGCTATGCGCGCTGCTGTTGCGCTGCTGGGTATGGCCGCATCTCAACGTGAAGAAATCTATGTCATGAAACTCGTGATTTTGGCGCTGGTGTTGGCGGCTGGCGTGGTCGTGTGGAACAATTTCGCGCGCGCCGCCGATACCCCGAAGGAAGGCGAGGCGGCTCCGGATTTCAGCCTGCCCGACCAGAATGGAACGGTACACACGTTGAACGAGTTCCGCGGTAAATGGCTGGTGCTGTATTTTTACCCCAAAGATGATACGCCGGGATGCACTCAGCAAGCGTGCACGTTCCGCGACGACTTGCACCAGCTCAGCGCAATGGGCGCGCAAGTGGTAGGAGTGAGTGTGGACGATTCCGCGAGCCACGCCGATTTCGCCAGGAAATACCACTTGCCTTTTCCTTTGCTGGCGGATCAAAATGGAGAAATCGCTGAACGCTACGGTTCAATCTTAAATCTGGGCATCGTCAAATTTGCCAAACGCAATACGTTCTTGATCAATCCCCAAGGCAAAGTTGTTAAGGTTTATCTCAAGGCCGACACCGCGAACAATTCCAAGCAGGTTATAGAAGACCTGAAAGTGCTGGCCACGAAATAAGGGATATTTTTGCAGTTGTCGGTGATGCTGTATGATGTCCGCCATGAGTGGCTCACCTGTCCGGTCTGAGCCGCAAAGTATTACCTTATAAGAACCGATATATAGTCGTTTGCCTAGACCGGTCCCGGGCTTTGCCCAGGTAGGCCGATTTAGGAGAATGAACGATGCCTTTCAGTAAACTCGGCCTTTCGGCCGAAATTCTGCACGCAATTAGCGACCAGGATTATAGCGAACCCACGCCGGTGCAGGTGCAAGCGATTCCGCCGATTCTATCCGGGATGGACGTGATGGCCCGTGCGCAGACCGGCACCGGCAAAACCGCCGGCTTCACTTGGCCGATCCTGCAGCGCCTGAAAATCCACTCCAGCGCCAGTACGTCTCCGGCACGACATCCGATTCGCGCGCTGATTTTGGCGCCAACGCGCGAACTGGCGATACAAGTCGAGGAAAGCGTTCATACGTACGGCAAATATCTGTTGCTGAAACCGGCCGTGGTTTTCGGCGGCGTCAACATCAATCCGCAGATCAAGGAGCTCCAATCTGGCGTGGACATACTGGTAGCGACCCCCGGACGGCTGCTGGACCATGTACACCAGAAAACGGTTAATCTCTCGAAAGTGGAAATCCTGGTTCTGGATGAAGCAGACCGGATGCTAGATATGGGCTTTTTACCGGACATCAAACGAATCTTGGCTCTGCTGCCGGCAAAAAGACAGAATCTGCTGTTCTCAGCGACTTTTTCAGAAGATATCAAGAGACTTGCGGACAGTCTCCTGCACAAACCGGCGTTGATAGAAATCGGTCCAAGGAATGCCGCGGCAGACATGGTGCAGCATGTTGTGCACCTGATTGATCACAACCTCAAGCGCGATTTGCTCGCACACATAATCAAATCGCAAAATCTGCGCCAGGTATTGGTTTTCACACGCACCAAACATGCTGCGAACCGGCTCGCGCACCAGCTCGAGCGCGACGGCATCCAATCTGCCGCGATTCACAGCAACAAGAGCCAGCCAGCGCGCATTCAGGCTTTGGCGGATTTTAAGAGTGGCAGAGTGCGCGTGTTGGTCGCAACCGATATCGCGGCGCGCGGTTTGGATATTGATGAATTGCCTTATGTGGTGAATTACGAGCTGCCGCATGTCGCCGGAGACTATGTACACCGCATCGGCCGCTCCGGCCGGGCGGGCCGCTCCGGCAACGCCATATCGCTGGTATGCCCAGACGAGATGGATCAGCTCAAGGACATCGAACGCTTCCTCAAATTCAGGTTGCCCGTCAAACCGGTGCCTGGTTTTGATCGGTCTCGGAGAGCGGCTCGGCACGATGGTCACCCGGGCATCGCGAAGCAGCGCGAATTTAGAAACGAGCACCCCAATGTCGTACCGATTGCCCCGGCAAGCAAGCCGCCGGTTCCGCGCAAGCCGCATTCGGAGAAGCAGACTTTTCTGAAAAAATCCGTGCCGGCATTGTTTTTGCCGCCCGCCAAGGTCAAGCACAACGCTTGAGCGCGGATCGTCAAGATGGTTGATTTCTGGAGCAATTGCGGCTTTCATCAACTAAAGCGCGACCCGGGGGGCAGACTGGTGCTCACCGATGATTTCCTGCGCAGTTATTTGATGCGCCCGGAACTGCACCCCATTGAGGGCTCGTGCGAAAACGAGCGCGCCTTGCATCGGGAATTGCTGGCCGATCCACGGGCCAAAGTGGAGGAAGCGCGTCTTGCCGCGCTCGCTGACGAGGATTTGCGGGAAAATTATCGCATCATGCTGCGATTCCGCGAACGCTTGACGTCAGCCCCATCGCTGGAAGCGTGCTACGCCGCAATCTTTCAGGAAGCCGACGCCGCCGTGCCGCTGCTCTTCATCAATCATCTGGTGCAAGTGATCTTGCGCCACATTCTTGAGCGACATTCTGACCCGTTGCAGATTCGCGCAGCCGAAATGCTATTTCGCGATCAGAAAATCAGCATTAATAACGGTACTGTTTTGGCGGCAGACGCTGAAACAGTAGATGCTCATGCGCGAAATGGCGGTCTCGGCAACCTCGGGCGCTTTCTCGTGCAAGCGCAAGCGCCCTTGAGGGGCGCTAAGCTAACGGTGCTGAACGACGACAATGCGGAAGTATACTGGGGGCAGTCTGAGGTTCACGATACTGTGCTTGCCTTAAATCCGTCTCATCCGGGATGCACTGCGCTGTGCCGCGTTCTCGAAGCATGGGTTGAGCACTTTCATCAAGTGCGCGTGAAGATAATCCCGGTGCCCAAAATCGAGAGCGAGGAATGGTATTGGCACGTCGGTCTCGACGCGGAGGCGAGTGGAATTCTGAACGATGTGTATCTGGGCAAGGAAGTGCCGGATGACCGTCAGCAGCGACTGTTGTGCTTGCTCCGTTTGGATTTTATCAATGCTCAGGATATGTGCGAAGAAATCGCTGGACGGCCGGTGTTTCTCGGCATGGCGATGAGCGGGAATAGTCTGCTACGCATGAAACCCCAGAACTTGCTGATGAATCTCCCGCTCGCGCGGCGCACATAAAGCGTAGCCCGGACTCGTAGTGGGTCCTCTGCCGCCAGGGTTTCGCTCAAGTTCCAAACCACCGTCCGCGTAACGACTTGATGCTGTCAAGTATGCCTTGGCCAAGGGGTGAAACACGTTTTTCATCGGACGGTGCCACCTGGTGCTCAGCTGCGAGTTGTGGCGCTTGCCGGTAGGTGAGATATCGCTGCAGCGCTGCGTGCACATGCGCTTTCAGCAGGCGAACGCTCACCGGCTTGTTGAGAAAGCGGAAGATCTGCGCCTGGTTTATGAGCTCGATCACGAATTCCGAATCGGACGCCGTGGTGATCACGATGGTCAGGATCTGCGGATGATCCTGTTTCAAGAACTTCAGCATCGCGGTCAACTGCCGCTGCGCAAAATCAACATCGGCAATCACCACCGCGATTTCCTGCGACTGCATGGTCACGATGGCCGCCTCGAGATTTGCGGCGTAGCTTACCGGGCACAACCCGCCGATCAATTCGCGGGTCACGCGGAAGATCTCCTCGTTGCTGTCGATTACCAGTATACCTGCGTCGATTTTGTCTGGCACTGCTGCGACCTCAGCCTTGGTATCGGCGAGTTCCAGGGCGATGGTCGCTGCCTCGGCGACGATCCTTTGCAGCTCGCTGTTGTCCCACGGCTTGCTAACGAAGCGGTAAACCTCGCCATCGTTGATCGAACCCACGATCGCCGCTAAATCGGAATAGCCGGTCAGCAGGATGCGCACGCTGCGCGGCGAAATCTCCCGCGACCGGCGCAGCAGCTCTACCCCCGGCATCACCGGCATGCGCTGATCGCTGATGATCACGTGCATCTGATACCGCCCCAGGAAATCGAGCGCCTTATTACCATCGGTTGTGGCGAACACGTGGTAGCGGTTGCGGAACAGCGATTTGAGCGCGCTCAAAATCCGTTCCTCGTCATCGATTGCCAGCAGCCGCGCTTTCTTGACGCCGGTGTCGACGCTGATGGCACTGTCGCCAGCCATTTCCAAAAACAAATCAACCTGCTCAATCGCCGGCTTCGCCACTTGGGTATTAAGCAGCCTCGCCGCATTTAGCAGTGCCGTACTGTCGGGTGCGGCGGGAATCGCGGCACGCTCATCGCTGTTCAAGGAGAGCGATGCATCGAGCGCTTCGCGGAACGCCTGTGAGAACTCGGGCGCGCTTTGGAAACGGTCTTCGCGCCGCTTGGCGAGCGCTTTGTGCAGCACCTCATCAATCAGCGGCGACAGCTTGGGGTTGAGTAACGATGGATTAGCCGGCTGATCATTCAACACCTGCTGCATCACCATGGCTTTGCTTCCGTAAAACGGTTTACTGCCGGTCAACAGTTCATAGGCGATAACGCCAATCGAATACAAATCCGCGAGCTTGTCCACATCGGCGCCGAGAAACTGCTCTGGCGCCATATAGTGCAGCGTCCCGAACACTTCGCCGGTTTTTGTCAGATTCGAGGACTCGATGTGCGCGATTCCGAAGTCGCTAATCTTGATGCGGCCGTCAAAGTTGATCATGATGTTTGACGGCTTGATGTCGCGGTGCACGATGCCCTCGTTGTGCGCGTGGCCTATGCCATCGAGCAACTGGCGGATGATCTCGCCGACTTCGCGAATTTCGTAACAGACCTCCTGCATCAAATGTTGCTCCAAGGTCTTGCCGTTGACCAGTTCCATAACGATATAGGCGGTTTCGGGGTCTTCGCCGTAGTCGTAGATCTGCACGATGCGCGGATGGACCAGGCGGCCAACAGCCTGCGCCTCGCGCCGGAAGCGATCCATCACCTGTTTAAGTTCGGAGGCGTCGAGTGATGCCTTGGTGATTGCCTTGATTGCCACGCTGCGCGAAATCGCGGGATCCCACCCCTTATAGACGATGCCCATGCCTCCTGTTCCAAGTACTCCTTGGATTTCGTATTTACCGATCTTGTCTGGATGATTTTTTGCCATCGCGAGCCACTATGTCGTGGGTTCCGTTTCCACCGGCGGATTTACCGGCAACCACACCGTAAATTTGCTGCCGACGCCGACCTGGGATTGCACGGAGATACGTCCCCCGTGTTGCTGGACAATCTTGTAGGAAATTGACAGTCCGAGACCGGTGCCCTTGCCGCTCTCCTTGGTAGTAAAAAACGGGTCGAAGATCTTTGGCAGCACTTCGGGCGAAATGCCCTTGCCGTTATCGGCGATATCGACCCGCACGCCTTGGTCTTCACCATGCGTAGTCAGGGTGAGCACGCCCTTGCCGACCTCCATGGCCTGGGTTGCGTTGGTGATCAGGTTGAGGAATACCTGATTGATTTGCGATGGCGCGCAGATGATCTCAGGGATATTGTCGAACTGTTTGTTGACCGTGACCGATTTCAATAGATGCTTAGCGAGCAACAGCGTGCTGTTGAGTCCATCATTCAGATTGAAGCGCGTTACTTTGCTTCTATCCAGGCGGCTGAAGTCTTTCAGGTTACCGACAATTTCCGCCACCTGTCCGGTGCCGTAGAGGCCGTCCTTGACTAATCCATTCAGCTCTTCTATCAGGCGCTGCTGCTTCATTTGCGCGATTTGCCCGGACAGCAGAGCGAATTGGCGGTTCAATGCCTCGGGGTTGGCATTCCCGCCGGCTTTCAACAGCGCCAGCAGATGCGCGCAGCGCTCGATTGCGGTACCGAGGTCGGGCAGCTTTTCGGCAACTGTGCCGAGGCTATTCTTGACGTAGGCCAGCGGTGTATTGATCTCGTGCGCGACACCCGCGACCATCTGGCCGAGCGAAGACATTTTTTCGGACTGGATTAGCTGTGCTTCTGATTCCTTCAGGTGCTTGAGCGCTTCTGACAGCTCGTATGTGCGCTTTTCGACGCGGATTTCGAGATTCACGTTGGCAGCCTTGAGTTTGGCGCCAAGATAGGCAAGCAGGATCAGAAGCGCGCTGGCATACGCGATTAAGTAAACACGGTAACGTTCCTTGTCCTGCAGCGTAGCCTCGAGCTCACGACCGAACGAAGAAGTTAAAGTATCGAGGCGCGGGCCGGAGGTTAGGAACTCGAGTTTGGCGAACAATGCTTGCTCGGCCGGCTTATGCCGAAGCAGTGTTTGCACCGCTGCCTCGAGTTCGGTCGCTTTGCCGCGCAAAGGATCCGGAATCATGTGCAGTTGTGCGGCACCAGCTTCCAGGCTCGCGCGCTGGGCATCTTGTGCCAGCCAGTAATACAAAGGTGCCGCGGCGGTCAATCGGCTCAACGCTTGTTCGAGCTCTGGCGCGCGCGTTTGAAGTTCGGATGCTTGCGCATTGATTTCCGATGCGCCTTTGAGCACGGCTTGCAAAGAATCCTTCGCGCCGCGGTTTTCCACCTTGAACTGCTCGACCAAACCGGCCTTCTCCTGAATCGCCTTTTTGAGCTCGGGGAAACCGGCACTCAATGCCGCGCTATGGGTTTTTTGCAGCGCCGCGCTCAGATCCTGTATTGCCTTGGCAGCGGCGGCCGCACGGTACTTCGTCGGCATGTCGTTCGGGCCAAAGTCGAGACGCGCGCGCAACACATCCACATCCCAGCGGCCGTCAATTTCCTTGAGGCTGCGCAGAAAACCCAAAATGTCATTCTGTTCGCGCAGGTCGACAGCTTGGGTCTTATCGTACAGAAAGACCAGCACGCCCACCAGCAGCAGCGCGACAAGGCCGAGGAGCACATTGTGCAAAACCCCAATCCTGCTCATTTCACAGCCCGTAAATTGCGGTGCTCTGAGGCTCCCGTTCTCAGCAATTCGATTCGCATTTGGCCGGGACTAACGGTCAATTTTGAAAATCGTTCCCCCAGGTAATTCTTTTGCGATCTAAAAGGGATTTCCAACCAATTACCGGGCAATCTACCTGAACCTCAAAAAAGAGGCAATTCGCTTACCGCGAACATGGCGGAGGGGAAAGCTGCGCGGAGCATGAAACGGGGAATATGTATACAATGATATATGCCGCCGATTTTTTTTTAGGGCGGTTCAGACCGCCCTAATTGATTTACTGAATACTCGAATTATGGTTTAGACGCCTCATGAATGCTCCAAATAATATCGCTGGACCCAAGCTTAACAATGCTGCGCTTTTCCGGCAGCAGTGCTTTATCAATGGTGAATGGGTAAACGCCGACAGCAATGCGGTTTTCGCGGTCACTAATCCGGCTAATGGCTTGCAGCTTGGTAGTGTTCCTGACATGGGCGCGCAAGAAACGCGACGCGCTATAGAGTCAGCGCACGCTGCCTGGCCTTCGTGGCGCGCGAAGACTGCTAAAGAACGAGCGCTCATTCTCCGCCGCTGGTTCGAGCTGATCATGGCACACCAGCAGGACCTCGCCATGTTGATGACTGCGGAGCAGGGCAAGCCGCTGGCCGAGGCGAAAGGCGAAATCACATATGCCGCGTCCTTTATCGAATGGTTCGCGGAAGAGGGGAAACGCATTTACGGGGACACTATTCCTCAAAATCACTCCGACAAGCGTCTGATTGTCATCAGGGAGCCGGTGGGTGTGTGCGCAGCGATTACGCCGTGGAATTTTCCGGCGGCCATGATTACCCGCAAAGTTGCTCCAGCCCTTGCAGCCGGCTGCGTCGTGGTGCTAAAGCCGGCTGAACAGACACCTTATTCCGCGTTGGCTCTAGCCGTGCTCGCCGAGGAAGCGGGTATACCGCGAGGCGTATTGAATGTAGTAACCGGCGACGCGCCCGCCATAGGCGGGGAAATGACAGCTAACCCGCTGGTGCGCAAGCTTACGTTTACCGGTTCCACTGAAGTCGGCAAGCTGCTGATGAGCCAGTGCGCGAGCACCGTTAAGAAAATCTCGCTGGAGTTGGGGGGTAATGCGCCATTCATCGTGTTCGACGACGCCGATCTCGATGCGGCCGTTGAAGGCGCGATCGCGTCCAAGTATCGGAACACCGGGCAGACTTGCGTATGTGCGAACCGAATCCTGGTGCAAGACGGCGTCTATGATTCGTTTGCTGCCAAGCTGGCGCTGAAAGTTAAAGATTTCAAGGTCGGCAGCGGCATGGAAGCGGGGGTCAACCAGGGTCCGCTAATCGATATGCAAGCATTGAGAAAAGTCGAGAGCCATATCGCCGATGCCACGGCCAAGGGGGCGAAAATCCTCTTGGGCGGCGGGCGCCATGCGCTAGGTGGCACTTTTTTCGAGCCCACCGTGCTGATAGACGTTACCACCGACATGCGGCTTACTCACGAAGAAACGTTCGGCCCGGTGGCGCCGCTGCTGCGCTTCAAAAGCGAGGAGGACGCGGTGCGCATTGCCAACGATACTGAATATGGTTTAGCCGGCTATTTCTACAGCCGCGACATCGGGCGGGCGTTTCGCGTCGCAGAAGCGCTTGAATGCGGAATGGTGGGTGTCAATACCGGAATCATTTCCAATGAAATTGCGCCTTTCGGGGGCGTGAAACAATCGGGAATCGGTCGTGAGGGATCCAAATACGGCATAGAAGAATTTGTACAACTGAAATACATTTGCCTCGGCGGTGTCGACAAATCGGCTTCGTAACTAAGATTCGGGTACCGCCATTTATCGCGCGCCCAATGGCCAGATACTCTGGCAGAGTACGAGCAGATGCTTCAATCTGGGGCTAGCAGAAAATCGCGCGCAACCTTGATCTGGTCTGAAGACATCAGCATCGGCGCGTGACCGACTCCGGGGAATTCCACTAACTCAGTACGGGTTTTGCGCTCGCGCATCTTTAGCGCGGTTTCTTTAAGCAGCAGGTCGGACTCCGCTCCACGCAGAATTAGCACCGGGCAGCGCACCTTTGACCAGATCTCCCATAAATCCAGGTCTCGATAGAATCCGCGTTTAAACGGTTCGCCGATTTTCGGGTCGTATTTGAAGCCATAGCTTCCGTCTTGAAACTGTTTCACGCTGTGGACGACGAGATGATGCCATTGCGCGTCGGTGAGTGGTCCAAAAGTGGCGAACGTCTCGCGAAGGTTCGATTCGAATTTCTCGAGGGTGGGAAAGCGCGGGTCCTTGCCGACATAATCGCCCAGGCGTGTGAGTGCGTCCGCGGGAACGAGCCAGCCGACATCGTTCATTATCAGGCGCCGGATCGGAGATTTCGATTGCGCAGCCAGCATCATGCCGATCAAGCCTCCCATCGACGTACCCACCCAGTCGATATAGCGCTCAGCGGGGCGTCGCAATAGCCGCGCAATGAAACGGGAAACTCGGGTGCCGGGGCCGATCCGCGCGAACAGCGCGGCCATGTCTGAAAGATAAACCGGATAAGTGTAATCCTCGCTGTGGCTTAGCCAGTCGCTTTGTCCTCGGCCAACGATGTCGGGGCACACTACGTGGCAATCGTTTTCCAGCGCCATCGCGAGAAAGTCGAAATCGCGTGAGTTGCGGGTAAGGCCGTGCACACAGACTACTGCGTGCGGATTATTGAAATTTCCCCAATCGGTGTAGGCAAGGCGATGAAAACCGTGCGGGCCGAGACTCAGGAAACTGTTTTCCCGCATTTTTTGTTCCTGGTAAATCCGGTTATGGTTTTGCCCGACATGCGGTAATCGCCGTTTTTATCCACTCGCAGTCAATGCTTACTGTGCTGAATCGATAACCTTTTTCCCGTCCGCTCTCTTGTTTCGCCATTTTCTTGATTTTCTCAGACTTGATATTTGCCGATTGCGGAGTGAGTCCCATGCGTTGGTACTTTTGCTGTTCAATGATAATGTCTTCAAGCGGACTTTGGGAAAACCAAATCCATTCATCGAGGAAATCCTCCGCCAATGCGCCTAACATCTCGTACAGTTCAACATCGATCTTTGCGCCCGGTATCAGCGTCCGGAAATTACTTTTGCCGCTTTCTTGGTTATAGGTCCAACATTCAGTCCACTCGGCTTCCAAACCGTTACTTGAGTAAAGCTCGGCTTGGTTGTCCTGTTTGCTTATTTTGAAATAAGCATTTAGTCTGCCGGTGAGCATATATCCTGCGTATTCACTGGCGCTAATATTCCTGAAAGCTAGCGCATGCCTGAGATAGCCGTTTTCTTCGACCGCGATGTCTAATTGCGTTGCGCTGCCCGGGCGTTCGAACTCAGCAAGCGCCTGGACCTGTTGCTCGGTAAGCTTGCCGCTTTGCAGCAGCGCGCTGCCGCACACCGCATCACGGTAATTGGTCCATTGCAGCTTGATCGTCAATTCGGGAAAGGCCTGCGAGGCAGCGAGAAAGGTCGGGAACGGGATACCTTCATTGGTTTCGAAGCGAAACATCAAATCCCGCGAGATCGGAAATTCCTGGAAATTCTGAATCGAGCTATCTTGGGGCAGCAGGATAGCGAACTGCTGCTTGAATGCCTCCAGAAGTCTTCTGTCCCCACTCACTATTATGCTGGCCTGGAATAATGCAATCATCTTGGTTTTGTTTGATATACTAAACGGGACGTGCGCGATGGCTGTTAGTACCGTCCGCATTATCGCACTGCCAAGCGGATGAAGTCTAAGCAATTTCCTCGGGTGCCCAGAAACACCAGGTTTACGCGGGTGCGGAACAAAACTGATATAGCAAAGTCTGGACGACAATATTCTCCCGCCGATCTCTCGCTGGCAACCGGAACCGTCGTGGGCCTCGCCCAGGAGCACAGAATAGATTGCCCGCCAAAAAGTTTGAACTAGCCGTGGCCGCGCTCAATGCGTAGAGGAAGCTAAAGCGGATTTTGGGGAAATAAAAATGAATGGGCAATTGCAGGCTCGGGTGAGCAGAAAAGTTCTGGAGGTTAGTCTTTCTGGATATGACCTGATTAATTCTCCCCGATTAAATAAGGGAACAGCGTTCTCCGATCATGAGCGCGACGTTTTTGACCTGCATGGTCTGCTCCCTCCGCACGTGGGGAATCTTGACGAGCAGGTCGAGCGCAGGTTGCACGCACTGGCGGAAGAGCCGACTCCTTTCAATAAATACGCATTTCTACGCGACCTGCAGGATACAAATGAGACCTTGTTCTATGCGCTTGTGGTTCGGAATATTGAGCAGATGCTGCCGTTGGTGTACACGCCGACGGTGGGTGAAGGTTGCCAACGATTTAGCGAGATATGGAGAAAGCCGCGGGGCCTGTTTGTCAGCTATCCATACAGAGATCGTATTGATCAGATCCTGAGCCATTCCCGCTACGACGATATAAGGTGCATTGTATTCAGCGATGGCGAGCGCATTCTGGGACTTGGAGATCAGGGTGCTGGAGGCATGGGTATTCCGATCGGGAAGATGGCTCTTTACACCGCGCTCGGCGGGGTTCCCCCGGAGCACTGTCTTCCGATTCTGCTCGACGTGGGAACGGATAACGATGACCTATTAAAAGACCCCTTATACGTTGGATGGCGAAATCACCGCGTTCGCGGCGAAGCATATGATTCTTTTGTGGACGCTTTTGTCCAGGGCGTGAAGAATCGCTGGCCGCATGTTCTGTTGCAGTGGGAGGATTTCTCCGGTGCGAATGCTGCTCGATTCCTTGCCCGCTACCGAGATCAACTGTGTACTTTCAACGATGACATTCAAGGAACGGCGGCAGCAGCCACGGCGACGCTAATCTCTGCAATAAACGTAACCGGTATTCCACTCGAGCAGCAAAAAATTGTGGTGTTCGGCTTCGGAAGCGCCGGGACAGGTATCACTAACCTTCTGGCACAATTCATGCGCGATAAGGGCATCCCCGAAGCGGAGGCTCATAAGCGTTTCTACGCTATCGATTTGCACGGACTTATTACAGAAAAAAGCAAGGATTTGCGGCCGGAGCAGCTAAATTATGCGCGCAAGGAACAGGAAGTGCGGGGTTGGAGACAACCGAATGGAGAAATTACGCTGCTCGATGTAATCCGGCACGCCAAGCCTTCGGTTCTCATTGGCGTATCGGGCCAAGGGGGAGCGTTTACCGAACAGGCGGTGCGTGAAATGGCGAAGCATACGCCTCGCCCGGTGATTTTTCCGCTTTCAAACCCTACTTCTCGAAGCGAAGCGGCTCCTCAAGATCTCATGGACTGGACCGAAGGACGCGCGCTCATCGGCACAGGCACCGCATTCAATCCAGTGAATGTTGCCGGGAAGAAAGTTCGCATTGCCCAGACCAATAACTCCTACGTATTTCCTGGGCTTGCTCTCGGAATCGTGACGTCCAAAGCGAGACGCGTCACCGACGCGATGATCAAGGCCGCAGCTCAGGAATTGGTGCGCAACCTACCCACACAAACGGATAAGAGCGCGAGTTTACTGCCGCCACTTTCGGAGGCACGTCAGCTGGCCCGGTTGATAGGCTTGGCCGTAGGAAGGCAGGCGATTCGCGATGGGCAGGCTGAAGTTCCGGACGAAAATGCTCTCGAGCGAGAACTCGAGGCGTATTTTTGGGAACCCGTGTACGTGCCGTACGAACCTAAACGGTAAATCTATCCGCAACAGAACTTTCGGTCTCCGGGGTTCCCGGGCTGTCCCCCGGCAACATGTTTCAGCCGATCGCCTTCTCCGGTTCTTCGGCTTCCAGTTGCGTCTCGTGTTCGAGATGTTTGCGCATTCTTTCTTTGTCGAGTTCTTTATCCCAGTTCGCAACCACCACAGTGGCAACGCCGTTGCCTATCAAATTGGTGAGCGCGCGGGCTTCGGACATGAAACGGTCGATTCCCAGAATTAAAGCTAATCCCGCAACGGGAATCGCGCTGACCGAAGACAAGGTGGCGGCAAGCGTGATGAAACCGCTGCCGGTGACGCCTGCCGCGCCTTTGGACGTGAGCATCAGCACGCTTAGCAGGATTATCTGGTCGCGCAGGGTCAAGGGCACATTGGTTGCCTGAGCGACGAAGATGGCCGCCATAGTAAGGTAAATCGCGGTGCCATCGAGGTTGAACGAATAGCCCGTCGGGATGACCAGCCCCACGACCGATTTCGCGCATCCAAGGTTTTCCAGCTTCAGCATCATGCGCGGCAGCACCGATTCGGACGAAGAAGTGCCGAGCACGATGAGCAGTTCTTCCTTGATGAATTTGATGAATTTCCAAATGCTGAAACCGTTGAACCGCGCAATTAGTCCCAGTACCACGAAGATGAACAGCAGGCACGTGAGATAAAACCCGCCCATCAGTTTGCCCAGGGATGCCAGAGTGCCTACGCCGTATTTGCCAACAGTGAAGGCCATTGCTCCAAACGCACCGAGTGGCGCCACTTTCATGATGATGCCCACGACTCCGAACAGGGCGTGGGATATTTGATCGATAAAATTCAGCACCGGCTTGCCTTTCTCGCCATAGGCAAACAGCGCAAATCCGAACATCAGGGAAAAAAGCAGCACCTGCAGAATTTCGCCTTTGGCAAAGGCATCCACCACTGTGTTGGGGATGATCTGCAGCAGAAAGTCCACCGTGCTTTGTGACTTGGCTGCCGCAGTGAAACCAGCCAGCGCCTTGGTGTCGAGGGTAGCGGGATCGACATTCATCCCGACGCCGGGACGAAACAGATTGATAATTGCCAGCCCGATAAAAAGTGCGACAGTGCTCACCACCTCAAAATAAATCACCGCGAACAGGCCCACGCGGCCGACTTTCTTCATGTTTTCCATACCGGCGATGCCGCTGACCACGGTGCAGAAGATAATAGGCGCAATCATCATTTTGATGAGCTTGATGAATCCGTCGCCTAACGGTTTCATTGCAGCGCCGGTTTCGGGAAAGAAGTAGCCGAGAATGACGCCGCAGACGATGGCGAAAACAACTTGCGCGTACAAGTGCTGATAGAGTTTCTTCTTCATTTTGCGCTTCCTCCCCTTTGTGGTTCCCATCGCTGCGGTGATTCAAACAAGAAGACTAGCACGAACGACCACTTTTGGCCGAAACCGGACCCTAGACTAGAATCCTTCTCATTCAGCGCTGCCCTGACTTGCGCTGGTTGGCGAACTGAGCAGGACTCGAACGTCCTAAGCAAGCGATCAAAGCCGGCCGGTCAATTTAACGGAACGGACTCCACTCAGTGCCTGGCATTGGCGCCGGAGAATGGCTTGGGAGCTTAGAAGCGCAGACAAGACGATGCGGTTTAAATACTGCTATTAATTTCATCTTGGAGACGCCAAGCCGCCTGCCTTAAAGGTGGTCGTTCCTGCTAAGGTGTAAGCTTAGAACTAAACGCCTTGCTTTGGTGCAAACCATGCGGACTGCGAAGGGCTTTTCTTTTCCGTGTTGGCACTTTCCGAGACAAAACAGCAGGTAGAGGAAGCTGGAAACGGAGTACTTTCCCGGCCTCTGGCGGGTTTAGGGTGGTCTAAAGTACACCCTTGATTGGTGGAGGCGGGGGGAATCGAACCCCCGTCCGCAGGCCCTCTGCGTGCAGTTCTACATACTTAGTCAGGCTATTTGATTTTGCCGGAACGTCGCCAGCCGACGGGCTGCGCTACGGCGAGTTACCTATGATTTAATGCTGCCCAAAGTAACCCTGAGCAACACGATCTCATGTAAATGACTCTGTTGTCGGTTGCCCGACCCGGCCCATGAGCGATCCGGTGCAGAGTCCGGCCGGGATTAAGCGGCCAGAGCGTAACGCATGTCGTTCGCGTTTAATTGCTTTCCAGTGGATTTGCGAGGGAACTGGTCCTCGGTATGCTCCGCGCTGCATTGCGACCTACGTCGAAACCTGGTCGCCCCCATGTCGGAAAAAACTAAAAAAAAGCAGCAGTAATTATCGCATAATTGGGTACGCTCAGAGAAATTGCAAGATTTCGAGAGGGCTAAAAATATAGGCATCGGCGCCCCAGGTTTCGGGGCTGACACCGTTTCCCAGATAGCCGTAGCGCGCGACTATGGACTGCATGCCCGCGGCGCGTGCCGCGAGCACGTCGCGTTCGTCGTCCCCGACGTAGACGCAAGCCGGCGCGGGAACGCCGATTTTGCCGCTCGCTAGTAGCAGAGGCTCCGGGTGAGGCTTTGAGTTGATGCCGGTATCGCCGCTCACGATGCACGAAGCGCGTCGGTCGAGCTTGAGCGTTCGCAGCAATGGCAGGGTGAAGCGCTCCATCTTGTTGGTAACTACCCCCCACGGCAAACCTCTCGCTTCGAGTTCCGCCAACACTTCTGGAATGCCAACAAAAAGCCGGGTGTCGTGGCAAAGACGTTCCTCATAGAAATCGAGAAACTCATTGCGACGGACTTCGTACCCCGGGTCTCCGGGGGCAAGATCGAAACCGATTTTCATCAGGCCGCGGCCGCCTTGAGAAACATAGGGGCGAATGCTCGACAAGGGTAGAGCGCTCAAACCAAGCTGTTCACGCTGACGGTTCAGCGCGTATGCGAGATCGGGCGCAGTGTCTGCTAGAGTGCCGTCCAGATCGAACAATACTGCCTTAATCATAGTGAAAACGGGCGTGGAAAAAGAAGAAGCTCCATGGATTCGAGTTAGTCTGCCACGGCATGCAAGATGTAATTGACGTCGGTACTGCCTCCCAGGACGTAAATTTTACTTAATGGATTGTAGTTGACCCCGGTGATGTGCTCCACGGTTAGACCAGCGCCACGGCAGAAACGCGCGAGTTCGGATGGTTTAATAAATCGGGCGTAATCATGCGTGCCGCGAGGCAGTAGCCTAAGTACGTACTCCGCGCCAATGACCGCGAATAGGTAGGATTTCAGATTGCGGTTAATGGTTGAAAAAAATACGTGACCGCCAGCTTTGACGAGCTTGGCACAGGCTTGCACCGTACTTTCCGGTGCCGGGACGTGTTCCAGGATTTCCATGCAGGTGACAAGATCGTAATGTCGGGGCTGCTCGCCCGCGAGTTCTTCCGCGGCTATCTTGCGGTAGTCCACCTCGTTGCCGCTTTCGAGCAGGTGCAGCCGCGCGACCTTGAGCGCCTGCTCTCCCAGGTCTATTCCGGTGACATGCGCTCCCAGGGCTGCCATGCCCTCTGACAAGATGCCGCCGCCGCAGCCTACGTCCAGCACGACCTTGCCGTTGAGGCCCGCGAGCTTGTCGATGTAATCGAGGCGTAGCGGGTTTATGTCGTGCAGGGGCTTAAACTCCGCTTCGGGATCCCACCAGCGGTGTGCAATATCACTGAATTTTTCAAGCTCTTGCGGATCGACGTTCATGCTTTCATGCTACACCGATTTTTCCCTGCCAGTAGCGCGTCTTCGCTGCGATATCGTCCGCGTTCAGGGTGGTCAGTTGGTAATTATCGAGCAGCAGTTTTCCGTTCACCCACACATGGCTCACCTGGTCGCGGCTCGCCGCATAAATGAGATGCGACACAGGGTCAAAGCAGGGCGATAGCTCGAGCCTGGAAAAATCTACCGCAGTAATGTCCGCCGCCTTGCCGAGGGCCAGCGAGCCGATTTTTCCTTCGAGGCCCAATGCCTGGGCGCCATTAAGGGTCGCCATTCGCAGGGCCTGGTG
>Ga0187774_10000205_pt1 | contig 19645 bp, 16 predicted proteins | sample 0216_BV02_MP05_2_FD_133152 | JGI IMG/M metagenome (GOLD analysis project Ga0187774, IMG submission 133152) | Tropical peat soil microbial communities from peatlands in Department of Meta, Colombia - 0216_BV02_MP05_20_MG | ecosystem: Environmental > Terrestrial > Soil > Wetlands > Peat | place... | reverse complement strand
CTCGAGGTCCTTGATGCCGTTCCACAGCCGGTCGCGCAGGCGCCGGATGCGCTCGTTCTCGGTCGCCATCTCGAGCTTCGCCAGGCGGAAGGCCTCGCCCATGCCGACGATCTGGTGCGTGGCGAGGGTCCCGGAGCGGAAGCCTCGCTCGTGCCCGCCCCCGTGGATCTGCGCCTCGATGCGCACGCGCGGCTTTCTGCGCACGTACAGCGCGCCGATGCCCTTGGGGCCGTACACCTTGTGCGCCGTCACCGTCAGCAGATCGACCTTCAGCTTCTGCAGGTCGATCTCGATCTTGCCGGCCGCCTGCACCGCGTCGCAATGGAAGACGATGCCCTTCGCTCGGCAGATCTCGCCGATCTCGGCGATCGGCTGGATCACGCCGATCTCGTTGTTGACCATCATGATCGAGACGAGGATGGTGTCGGGGCGGATCGCGGCCTTGAATTTCTCGAGATCGACGAGGCCGTTCTGCTCGGGGTCGAGGTAAGTCGCCTCGAAGCCCTGGCGCTCGAGCTCGCGCACGGTGTCCAGCGTCGCCTTGTGCTCGGTCTTCTGGGTGATGATGTGCTTGCCCTTGCTCTTGTTGAAGTTCGCCGCGCCCTTGATCGCGAGGTTGTTGCCCTCGGTCGCGCCGGAGGTCCAGATGATCTCCTTGGGGTCGGCGTTGAGCAGCGCGGCGACGTGCCCGCGCGCTTCCTCGACCGCGGTCTCGGCTTCCCAGCCGAAGGCGTGCGAGCGGCTCGCCGGGTTTCCGAAATGCTCGGTGAGGTAGGGAATCATCTTCTGCGCGACGCGCGGGTCCACCGGCGTCGTCGCCGAGTAGTCGAGGTAGATGGGAAATTTCATCGCCCGCCCGGCCTCACGCCACCGCGGCTTCCTTGCCGCGCCGGTCCTGGAGCACCCTGACCGATTCCTTGCGCGCCGCCTGCTGCGCGACGAGATCGGAGAGCTTCACCGAGTCGAGGTACTCGTACATCTTGTCGTTGAGCGTCGCCCACAGCTCGTGCGTCATGCAGCGCCGCTCCTCCTGGCAGTTCTCCTTCCCGCCGCACTGCGTCGCGTCGAGCGGCTCGTCCACCGCGGTGATGATGTCGGCGACCGACACCTTCGCGAGATCGCGCGCGAGCGTGTAGCCCCCTCCTGGGCCGCGCACGCTCTCGACCAGCGTGTGGCGCCGCAGCTTGCCGAACAGCTGCTCGAGATACGAAAGCGAGATGCTCTGCCGCTGGCTGATGCCGGCGAGCGTCACCGGACGCTTCCCGCCGTGCATGGCGAGGTCGAGCATCGCGGTGACCGCGAACCTTCCCTTGGTAGTCAGTCTCATTGTTGGCTCCAGGCACAATACCTGAGAAAACTGCTCAACTATACGTATCCCGACTAATCAGGTCAACTATTTCGCGGCCGCCTTGCGGTCCCCCCAGCGGGTGGCGGCCAGCGCGCCGTCCTTGTCCGCCTTCAGGGCTTCTATTTCTTTCAGAATCAGGTCGATACGCTTGTCCAGGTCGAGGCTGTGGTCGAGCAGTCCCTGAACCGCCTTGGCGAAGGGATCGTCCTCGCCCTTCGAGGTGATCGCATACGCCGAGAAACCGAGCTTCGCCGCCTTCTCTTCGCGCGTCTTGTCCTGCTCGTCGAGAATGATGCGCGCCGGGATGCCGACGGCAGTCGCGCCCGCGGGAACGTCCTTCACCACCACGGCGTTCGAGCCGATGCGCGCGCCGTCGCCGACGGCGATCGGCCCGAGCACCTTCGCGCCGGCGCCGATGACTACGCCGCGCCCCAGCGTGGGATGGCGCTTGCCCTTGTTCCAGGTCGTGCCGCCCAGGGTCACGCCGTGATACAGAGTGCAGTCGTCGCCGAGCTCGGCGGTCTCGCCGATCACCACGCCCATGCCGTGATCGATGAACGCCCGGCGCCCGATCTTCGCTCCCGGGTGGATCTCGATGCCCGTGAGAAACCGCGACAGATGCGAGGTGAAGCGCGCAAGCCAGCGCAACTTGATGCCCCAGAAGGCGTGCGCGACGCGGTGGATCAGCAGCGCGTGAAATCCCGGGTAGCAGGTGACGACCTCCCAGGTCGAGCGCGCCGCGGGGTCGCGGTCGAAAACGCAGGCGATGTCTTCGCGGATGCGGGCGAACATGGGCGAATTATCGGAAACCTTAGTGAATCGGTCAACTATTTGCCGCGGGGACGGTCCCAGGCGGCGAGCATGCCCCGGAGGATATTGACCTCCGCCTTTTCGAGCCTCGCCTTCGCGAACAGCCGGCGCAGGCGCTCGATGAGCTTGCGGGGGTCGCGCGGGTGCAGGAAGCCGCTCGCCCTGAGGCTGCGCTCGAGATGCGTGTAGAGCTGCTCCAGGTCCGCGTGCAGCGCCAGATCGGACTTCGCCACGGCGGCCGCCGGCGCGCGGGTGGCCATGCGCAATTCGTAGGCCATCACCTGCACCGCCTGCGCGAGGTTGAGCGAGGCGTACTCCTCGCTCGCCGGGATGCGCGCGAGGCGGCTGCAGCGGAGGACATCCGCGTTCGACAGGCCCACGGTCTCGTTGCCGAAGACCATCGCGACCTCGCCTTCCCGCGCCGCTCCGAGGGCCTCCTGCGCCGCCTCGCGGACCTCGAGCGGCGCGTGCGACAGCTCGCGCGGGCGCGCGCTCAGCGCCACCGAGAAGATCGTACCTGCGAGCGCCTCGTCGAGGTCCGCGCACACGCGCGCCGACTGCAGAATGTCGAATGCGCCGCTCGCCATCGCCCGAGCTTCCGGATCGGGAAAGCGCCTCGGTCGCACCAGAACGAGCTGCGCGAGGCCCATCGTCTTCATCGCCCGCGCCGCCGCGCCTATGTTGCCCGGATGTGAGGGGCGGGAGAGCACGACCCGGATTCTGGACAACGGTCCGCGCGCTTTCATACTAGAATTCGCCGCTTCGGCTGCAATCGCTCTTTTCGCGCTCTTTTCGAATCGCCCGGACGAAACATGCACCCGATGCTCGGAATCGCGGTCAGAGCCGCCCGGCGCGCAGGCGCAATCATCAACCGCGCCGCGCGCGACGTCGAGCTGGTGTCCGTCGCGCGCAAGCGGCACAACGATTTCGTCACGGAAGTGGACAAGGCCGCCGAAGCGGCGATCATCGAGATACTACACCGCGCCTATCCCGATCACGCGATTCTCGCGGAGGAGTCCGGCGCGACGTCCGGGTCGGCGGGCGAGTCCGAGTACACCTGGATCATCGATCCGCTGGACGGCACCACCAACTTCATCCACGGATTCCCCCAGTACGCGGTATCGATCGGCCTGAAGCACAAGGGCGTCCTCGCCCAGGGCGTCGTCTACGACCCGACCAAGAACGAGCTGTTTACCGCGACGCGCGGGCGCGGCGCCTACCTGAACGAGCGGCGTATCCGCGTCTCCAAGCGCGTGCAGCTCGGCGAGGGTCTAATCGGGACGGGATTCCCGTTCCGCGAGCTCGACAGGCTCGACGAGTATCTCTCGATGTTCCGCGAGATCACGGCTCGCACCGCGGGGATCCGCCGCGCCGGCGCGGCTGCGCTCGACATCGCCTACGTCGCCGCGGGAAGGCTCGACGGCTTCTGGGAGATGGGCCTTTCGCCCTGGGACATGGCGGCCGGGGCGCTCATGGTGCAGGAGGCGGGCGGGCTCGTCGGCGATTTCCACGGCGAGGCCGATTATATGGCGTCGGGACGCATCGTCTGCGGCAACCCGAAGATCTTCGCCCAGCTGATCCAGGTCGTCGGGCCCCTAGCCCGCAGGTAGGCGCCATGCTTCGCGCGCTGCTCGCGGCCACGGCTCTCTGGATCTCGGCCGCGCACGCGGCCGAGCTGCGCATCGGGATCGCGGCCGACGTGACGTCGATGGATCCCCATTTCCTCAACCTCGCGCCGAACGTCAACGTCTGCTGGCACGTGTTCGACGCCCTCACCCACGTCGACGAGAACGCGCGCCTCGTGCCGGGCCTCGCCGTTTCGTGGCGGACGCTCGATCCCCTGACCTGGGAGTTCAGGCTGCGCCGCGGGGTGCGCTTCCACGACGGGAGCGAGTTCACTGCGGCCGACGTGGCGTTCTCGATCGAGCGCACGCAGGCGGTCCCCAATGGCCAGATGCGCACGTTCACGCAGCGCATCGTCGCCAAGGACATCCCCGACCCGTACACGATCAGGCTCAAGACCTCCACGCCCTACGCGATGGTGCCCTACGATCTCGACTCGGTCTTCATCGTGTCGAGAAAGGCCGCGGCCTCGGCCCGCCCGGAAGACTTCGATTCGGGGAAGGCAATGGTCGGCACGGGGCCGTTCCGCTTCGTGCGCTTCGCGCGCGGCGACCGCGTCGAGCTCGCGCGCAACGACGCCTATTGGGGCGGAGCTCCCGCCTGGGACAAGGTCACGCTTCGCATCGTGCCCGGCGACCCGGCGCGGCTGGCGGCGCTGCTCGCGGGAGACCTCGACCTCATCGAGCAGGTCCCGACAGCGGACCTCGCCCGCGTCCGGGCGGACGCGAGGCTGGCGACGGCCCAGAAGGTCTCGTGGCGCACGATCTTCTTCCATCTCGACCAGCGCGAGCCCGCGCCGGGGGCTGCGCGCAATCCCTTCCGCGACCTGCGGGTGCGCCGCGCCCTGTCGATGGCGATCGACCGGCAGGCGATCGCCGCGCGCCTGATGGACGGGGCGGCCCTGCCCGCCTCGAATCTCGTCTCGCCTCCGGTGTTCGGCTATGCGGCCGATCTCAAGCCCGACGCCTACGATCCGGAAGGAGCGAAGCGCCTGCTCGCGCAGGCCGGCTACCCGGACGGATTCACGACGACCCTCTCGGCGCCCAACAACCGCTACGTCAACGACGAGCAGATCGCGCAGGCGGTGGCGCAGATGCTGGCGCGGGTCGGCGTGCGCGCGCGCGTCGAGACGATGCCCGTGAACGTCTACCTCCCGAAGGGATCCAGGCGCGAGCTCAGCTTCGCGATGCTCGGCTGGGGATCGTTCTCGGGAGACCTGGCGCTGCGCGCGCTCGTCGCGACGGCGAATCCGCAGAAGGGGTTCGGCGCGTTCAACTGGTCGGGTTATTCGAACCCGAAAGTGGACGCCCTGCTCGATCGCGCCTTCGCGACGGTGGACGACAAGGCGCGCGAGCCGCTCGCGCGCGAAGCGATGCGCGTCGCGATGCGCGACGTCGCGGTCATCCCCCTGCATCATCAGGTGGCGACCTGGGCGATGCGAAAGCCGCTCTCCTACGCTCCACGCACCGACGAGTTCACGCTGGCGCGCGACGTCAGGAGGCCGTGATGGGTCTCCTCGAGCGGCTGCTCGCGCCGCGCAAGGCCGCCGCGCTTCTCGCGGAAGCCGAGGCGGCGCTCGCCCAGGGCCGGCGCGAGGACGCAGTCAGGCACCTCGAGGCCGCGATCGCGGCGCGCGACTCCGATCCGGCGCCGCACGCCAGGCTCGGCGAGGTGCTGCGCGACCTGGGCGACCACCGGGGCGCAATGCGGCATTTCGCCGGGGTCCTCGAGCGCCTCGCTCCCGCGGATCCGGACCGGCCGCGCGCCATGCTGCGCCTCGCGGGAGCGCTGCTCGATTGCGGCGAGCAGCGCGAGGCCGAGCGCTGGTACCGCAGGATCCTCGAGATCGACCCCGGGCACGCCGACGCCCTGCTCTGCCTCGCCGTCATCCGCGAGGACGCCGACGTGGCCGAGGCGCGGAGCCTCATGGCCCGCCACATCGCGTCCCGGCCGGGCGCGGCCGGACGCCTGCGCCGCGCGTTCATGCTGCCGACCATCGTGCAGACGTCTGCGGAAATCGACTCGATCCGGGCGGGCCTGGAGCGGGAGCTGGAAGAGCTGGTCGAGGCAAAGCCGCCCCGGATCGAGCACCCCGAATTCGAGGTCGGCGCGACCCCGTTCTTCCTCTCCTACCACGGCCGCAACAACGCGCCCCTGCTGCGGAAGGTCGCCCAGGCCTGCCGTACCGTCTACCCGGGCCGGATGGAATGTGCGGTCAGGCCGCGGCCGGGGGATAAGCGGCTGCGCGTCGGCTTCATCTCGACCTTCTTCTACGCGCATTCGGTCGGACGCACGACCCTCGGCCTCATCCGCGACCTCCCGCGCGAGCGCTTCGAGGTGATCGTGTTCGCCATCGCCCCCCAGCCGGACGCGCTCGCCGAGGCGATACGCGGGAGCGCCGACCGCTACGTCGCGCTGCCGCGAGATCTCGACCGCGCCCGCGAGACGATCGAGTCGGTCGCGCTCGACGTCGCCTTCTTCGCCGACATCGGCATGGAGCCTCTCACCTATTTCCTCGCTTTCTGGCGCCTCGCGCCGGTCCAGATGGTGACCTGGGGGCATTCGGTGACGAGTGGCGTCGACACCGTCGACTACTACGTGTCGGCCGACGCGATCGAGGCCGAGGGCAGCGAGCAGTACTACACGGAAAAGCTCGTGCGGCTGCCCGGCTACTTCATGCCGCGCTATCGCCGGCCCGTGCTCGACGGGCCGCGCCGCGCGCGCGCGCAGCTGGGACTGCCCGAGGGCAGGCACCTCTACTGCTGCCCGCAGAATCTCTTCAAGTTCCATCCGGATTTCGACCCGCCGATGAAGGCGATCCTCGAAGGCGACCCGCAGGGGGAGCTCGTGCTGCTCGAGTTCGTCCGGGAGGGCGTGAAGGAGCAGCTCATGCGGCGGCTCGGGCGCACGCTGGGCCCGCTCGCATCGCGGATACGCTTCATCCCGCGCTCGGCCCACCGCGACTTCCTGCAATACATCGCCGCGGCCGACGTGATCCTCGACCCGTTTCACTTCGGCGGCTGCAATTCGAGCTGCGACGCCCTGTCCGTCGGCGTCCCGGTCGTCACCCTGCCCGGCGCGCAGCTCCCGGGTCGCTTCACCCTGGGCCTGTACAGGGAGATCGGGCTGGAGGGCTGCGTCGCGCGATCCCCCGAGGAGTACGTCGACATTGCGCTGCGGCTGGGCCGGGACGCGGACTACCGCAGGGCGGTGTCCGAGCAGATAACGGCGCGCTGCGCGCGGCTGTTCGACCGGCCCGACGTCGCGCTCGCGCTCGGCGGGGAGCTCCTTCGCATCGCCGGGCAGGCCGCTGACCGTCGATGATCGCCTTCGGCCTGCGCCGCCTCGCGCAATCCATGGCCGTCATTGTGGTGATGTCGCTGCTCGTGTTCGCCGGCGTCCACGCGATCGGCAACCCGGTCGACATCCTCATCAATCCCCAGGCCGACCAGAACGAGATCGCGCGGGCCACAACCGCGCTGGGGCTGGACTTGCCGCTAGCCGAGCAGTACTGGAGGTTTCTGAAGGGCACCGCGACCGGAGACCTCGGCAATTCCTTCGTCTACAACGTGCCGGCGATCGGGCTGATCCTCGAGCGCATGCCCGCGACCCTCGAGCTCGCGACCGCGGCGATGCTGATCGCGCTGGTCTTCGGGATCCCGCTGGGGCTGTGGGCCGGAGTCGCCCCGCGCTCGGCCGCCGGCCGGGCCATCTCGGCGGGATCGATACTCGGATTCTCGCTTCCGACGTTCTGGGTCGGGCTGCTGCTCATCCTCGTGTTCTCCGTGTGGCTCGGGTGGCTGCCGACCGCCGGGCGCGGGCCCACGACCGACCTTCTCGGCATTCCGGTGAGCTTTCTCTCCGCCGACGGCCTGCGCCACCTCCTGCTTCCGGCCGCCAACCTCGCCCTGTTCAATCTCTCCCTCGTCGCGCGCCTGGCGCGCTCGGGAGCGCGCGAGGCGCTGCAACAGGACTACGTGCGCTTCGCCCGCTCGAAGGGACTCGCCGAGGGCCGCGTGGTGGGAGTGCACGTGCTGAGGAACGTGCTCGTGCCGGTCGTAGCCGTGACCGGAGTCCAGTTCGGCTCGGTGATCGCCTTCGCCGTCGTCACCGAGACCATCTTCGCCTGGCCCGGCATGGGCAAGCTCCTCATCGATTCGATCAACGTACTCGACCGGCCGGTGATCGTCGGCTACCTGTGCGTCGTCGTGGCGCTGTTCGTCGCGATCAATCTCGCGGTCGACCTCCTGAGCGCGTGGCTGGACCCGCGCGTGCGCGTGCGAGCGGGAATGTGAGAGGCGCGCTCGCGCTGCTCGCCCTGCTCGCGCTCGCCGCCGCGCTCGCGCCCTGGATCGCGCCGCAGAACCCCTACGATCTCGCCCAGCTGCAGCTCATCGACTCGCGCCTGCCGCCGCTCGCGCACACCTCCGCCGATGCGATCCGCTGGCTGGGGACCGACGACCAGGGGCGCGACATGCTCTCGGCCATCCTCTACGGGCTGCGCACCAGCCTCGTAGTCGGGCTCGCGAGCACCGTGCTCGCGTTTGCGATCGGCGCGACCGCTGGGCTGGCGGCAGCGTGGTTCGGCGGCTGGATCGACGCGCTGGCCATGCGCCTCGCCGACCTGCAGCTCTCCTTTCCCTCGATCCTGATCGCGCTCGTGTTCCTCGCCATTCTCGGCCAGGGACTGGACAAGATCATCGCGGCGATTGTCCTGGAGCAGTGGGCCACCTATGCGCGCGCCGCGCGCGCCGCCGCGCTGGTCGAGCGCTCGAAGGAATACGTCGAGGCCGCGGTCGCGCTCGCCGTTCCCGACTCGCGCATCCTGTTCCGCCACCTGCTGCCCAACTGCCTGCCGCCGCTCCTGGTGCTCGCCGCGGTGCAGATGGCCGCGGCGATCACGCTCGAGGCGACGCTTTCCTTTCTCGGCCTGGGCCTGCCGATCACCGAGCCCTCTCTCGGGCTGCTCGTCGCGAACGGTTTCAACTATCTGCTCTCGGGCGCCTACTGGATCAGCTTCTTTCCCGGAGTGGCGCTGCTGCTCGCCGTCGTCGCGGTCAACCTCGCCGCGGACCGCCTGCGCGACGCCCTCGACCCGCGCGCGCGGCGCTGAGCCCGTATACTGTCGCGGGACCTTTCAGAGGAGGAAACCCATGCATCCGAGAATCGCGGCCGCGGGGGCGCTGCTTGTCGCAGCCGGTGCGGCATTCGCGCAAGGCGGCAGGACGCTCGAGCTCGTGGCCTTCCCGGGAGGCGGGAACTGGCCGGTGTGGGCGGCCGAGGAGAAGGGCCTGTTCGCGAAGAGCGGCATCGCGGTGAAGCTCTCATTCACGCCTAACTCGGTCGAGCAGATCCGGAACATGATGTCCGGCAAGTACGACCTCGGCACGACCGCCTACGACAACGTCGTCGCCTACCAGGAGGGACAGGGCGAGACCGAGCTGCCGGCGCAGCCGGACCTGTTCGCCTTCATGGGCGGCTACTCGGGCTCGCTGCGATTTGTCACCTCGCCCGACATCAAGACCTACGCGGCGCTCAAGGGAAAGACAGTCGGCGTAGACGCCGCCACCACCGGGTTCGCGTTCATCCTGTACAAGCTCGCTGCGATGAACGGCCTCTCCCAGTCGGACTACCGGATCGAAAAGCTGGGCGGAACGCCGGCGCGCGTGCAGGCGCTCATGGAAGGCCGAATCGCGGGCACCATGATCAGCTCGCCCTCCGAGATCCTGCCCGAGTCGAAGGGATTCACCCGCCTGGGCGACACCACTTCGACCTTCGGCCCCTACCAGGCCTCAGTCGGCTTCGCGCGCCGGGCGTGGGCGGCCAAGCACGGCGAGGAGCTGGTGGCGTTCATCCGCGCCTACGCGGCGGCGATGGACTGGCTCCAGGATCCGGCGAACAGGGACGAGGCGGTCGCGATCTACGCCAAGCACATCCCGAACGCTCCGCGCCCGGCGGCGCAGAAGGCCTACGAGATCATGTTCGCCGCGAACGAGGGCTTCCAGAAGAAGGCGAAAATCGACCTCGACGGCTGCCGCACCGTGCTCAAGCTGCGCAGCGAATTCGCCAAGCCGCAGAAGAATCTCGCCGACCCCCTGAATTACATCGACGAGAGCTACTACCAGAAGGCCTTGCGCTAGCTACTCGTACAGGCCGGGACGCGCCTTGCCGCGGAACACGCGGTAGGCGAACGCGGTGTAGGCGACGAGGAAGGGCAGCACGACGATCACGCCCGCGAGCATGAACCGCAGCGACGAGGGATGCGCGGCGGCTTCCCAGATCGTCATCCGGTCGATGATGACGAAGGGGAACAGGCTGTAGGCGAGCCCCGCGAAGGCGAGCACGAAGATCGTCACGGCGGCGGCGAACGGCACCCAGTCGGGCTGCGGCTCTCCGCGCTTCAGGCGGCCGGTGCTCGCCCACACCCGCCAGCCCGCGGCGAGCGTCGCGACGGGAAGCAGCATCAGCGCGAGCGTCCGCGGGAAGTCGAACCACTTGATCCGCACCGACTCGCTCACGAGCGGCGTGGCGAGGCTCACCAGCGCGACCGCGAGCGCAACCCAGGCGAGACCCCAGCGCGCCCAGGCGATCGCCTTGCCCTGGAGCACGCCCTGGCTCTTCAGGATCAGCCAGGTGGCGCCGAGCAGCACGTAGCCCCCGCACAGGCTCGCGCCCACGAGGAAGGAGAACACCGTGTAGCCGAAGCCCGCGTGGAAGCCGGTGATGTAGCGCCCGAGCATGAACCCCTGAGCGAACGAGGCGAGGAATGACCCGAACCAGAACAGGTTGTTCCACAGCTCGCGGTGCCATCCTTCGGCCTTGACGCGGAATTCGAACGCGACCCCGCGCAGCATGAGGCCGATCAGCATCCACGCGACCGGCAGATAGAGCGCGCCCAGCACCATGCCGTGCGCTACGGGGAAGGCGACGAGCAGGATGCCCACGCCGAGGACGAGCCAGGTCTCGTTCGCGTCCCAGAACGGCCCGATCGAGGAGACCATCAGCTCCTGCTCGCGCGCGTCGGCCGCGGGCATGAGCATGCCAACGCCCAGATCGTAGCCGTCGAGCACGACGTACATCAGCATCGCGAGTCCCATCAGCGCGGCGAAAACGAGCGGCAGGTCGATCATGGCTGGGCTCCCTTGCCTGCGAGGTGCGTCAGGACCACCAGGTAGGCGAGGAACATCGCTGTATACGTGATCACATAGCCGGTCAGGCTCGCTCCGAGCTGCGCTCCCGACGCCGCGCCCGCCGCGTCGGCGGTGCGGAGGATCCCAGTGACGAGCCAGGGCTGCCTGCCGATCTCGGTGACGAGCCAGCCGCACAGGGTCGCCGCCCACCCCGAGAACGTGAAGCCCGCCAGCACCCACAGCATCCAGCGCGGCGCCACCCGCCCGCCGCGCGTCGCCCAGGCTCCGCCCCACGCCGCGGCGAGCATCAGCGCGCCCAGCCCGACCATCGCGCGGAAGGCGAAGAACACGGGCGCGACCGGCGCCGCGTCCGGGGCGAAGGAATCGATGCCTCTCAGCTCGGCCTCGGCGTCGTGCTTGAGGAGGAGGCTCGCGGCCTTCGGGATCTCGACCGCAAAATCGTTGCTGCGCCGGTCCTCGTCGGGGATCGCGAACAGCACCAGTGGCACGCTCTTCTCGGTCTTCCAGATCGCCTCGATCGCCGCGATCTTCGCCGGCTGGTGCTCCAGGGTGTTGAGCCCGTGCTGGTCGCCGACCAGGGCCTGCACCGGCGCGAGCGCCGCGGCGAGCACGAGGCCGGTGCGCAGCGTCGCCCGCGCCGAGGCGTCGTCCGGCGCGCGCAGCATGCGCCAGGCCGACAGGCCCGCCACCACGAAGGAGGCGGTGAGCCCCGAAGCGAGCAGCATGTGAGTGAAGCGGAACGGAAAGGACGGGTTGAACAGCACCTGCCACCAGTCGCCGGCGATGATCTGCCCGCCCTGAACGATGTGCCCGGCGGGCGTCTGCATCCAGGAGTTGAGAGCGAGAATCCAGAAGGCCGAGAGCGTCGTGCCGATCGCGACCATGGCCGACGCGAAGACGTGCATCCAGCCCGGCACGCGGTTCATGCCGAACAGCATGATGCCGAGGAAGGTCGCCTCGAGGAAGAACGCGGTCAGCACCTCGTAGGCGAGCAGCGGCCCTGCGATGTTGCCGACCTTCTGCATGAAGCCGGGCCAGTTGGTGCCGAACTGGAACGACATGGTGATGCCGCTGACCACGCCCATCGCGAAGGACAGGGCGAACACCTTGGTCCAGAGCTTGTAGGTGGCGAGCCAGCCGGGGTCGCCCGAGCGCGCGTAGCGTATGCGGAAGTACAGGAGTATCCAGCCGAGCGCGATCGTGAGGCTGGGAAAGAGAATGTGGAAGCCGATGTTCAGCCCGAACTGGGCGCGGGCGAGGAGCAGGACGTCGGAGGTGTCCATCAGCACTATCATACGGCTTCCGATCCGGTCGGGAGGCCCCCCGCGGAAGCCGCGAAACAGGGGCGGGTCGCCCTTGAAGCCCGGCTTAGATTTCGACCGCCGGGAATAGCAGGGTGATACTCGTCCCGCTCTCGCCCGCGCCCGAGCCGAGGTCGATGCGCCCTCCATGGCGCCTGGCGATCTCGCGCACGATCGCGAGTCCGAGGCCCGCGCCGGATCCCGGCGTCCCCTTGACGCGGTGGAAGCGCTCGAACACCCGCTCGCGTTCCGCGTCGGGTATCCCGGGCCCGTCGTCTTCGACCTGCAGATAGGACGCGCCGTCGCGCCGCCCGGTGCGCAGGGTGACGACGCCGCCTTCGGGGGCGTACTTGAGCGCGTTGTCGAGGAGGTTCGCCGCGGCTTCGGCGAGCAGATCGGGCTCGCAGCGCAGCGGTGCCCGCTCGAGCTCGAAGCCTAGGTCGATGCGCCGCGCGTCGGCGCGGGAGATCCAGTCCGACACGTCGCGCTGCAGGATCTCCGCCAGATCCACCGGCTGCGGTGAAAACGGCCTCTGGGCGCTCGGGTCGACGCTCGCGAGCATGAGCAGCTGCCGCGAGAGGTGAGCGGCTCGCCGCGTCGCGGCGCCGAGCTGCTCAACGGTGCGCGCGAGCGTCGGCGGCAGCGGCTCTCCCCGCGCGGCGTCGATCTGCGCCTGAAGCGCGGCAAGCGGCGTGCGCAGCTGATGGGCGGCGTCGGCCACAAACTTCTGCTGCAGCTCCATCGACACGGCGACACGGTGCAGGAGCTCGTTCAGCTCGCGCACCAGCGGCCGGACTTCCTCCGGCGCCTGGCCCTCGGGAACGGGGCGGAGGTCCCCGAGCGAGCGCGTCGCAATTTCTGCGCGCAGCTCTTGCAGAGGGACGAGCCCGCGCTTCACTCCGATCCAGACGGCAGCGAGCGTCACGCCCAGAAACAGGAGACCCAGGGCGCCGTGCGAGAGCAGCATGTGCTGCACCAGGCGATCGCGCTTGACCAGCGTCTCGGCTGCCTGCACGAGCACGGGACCGCGGGGCGACGCCACGGCGAGCGCGGCGACTCGGACCGGCTCGCCGCGATAGACGGCGTCGTAGTAGACCGGCGCGCCGGACAAGGGCAGGGTAGGCGGCGGCGGCAGAGCGTCGAGCGCTGCGACGTAGCGCCCGCGCTCGGTCACCGAGAAGAACAGGCGGTCGCTCGTGTCCACGCGCAGCGCGTCGATTGCCTCCCGGGGCATGTCGAGCTCGATCCTGCCGTCGGTCCTGAGCCGCTCGGCGATCGCGAGCGCGGCGTCCAGAAGCGAGCGGTCGTAGGCATCGGTTGCGATGGTCAGCGCGATCCGGTAGGCGGCGACGCCGCCCGCTGCGAGCAGCACGGCGAGCGGCCCGAGCAGCCAGAAGAGAAGCCGCCTGCGCACGCTGCGTTCAGGGCGCATTCGGGGCCTCGAGCATGTAGCCGTAGCCGCGGACGGTGCGGATGTGCAAGCCGACCGGCTCGAACTTGGCGCGCAGCCTGGACACGTAGACCTCGACGGCGTTGGCCGAGATCGTCTCGTCCCAGCTCGACAGCGATTGCACAATGCGCTCCTTCTGGAGGGCGACGCCAGCCTGTGTGACCAGCATCTCCATGATCGCCCACTCGCGCGCCGTCAGCTCCACGCGCTCCCCTCTCGCCCGCGCCTCGCGCGCCGCGAGATCGAACGTGACCGCGCCGAAAGTGACCTGCGGCGCCGTCGGCGTGGCGCGCCTCCGTATGAGCGCGCGCACCCGGGCCTCCAGCTCCTCCACCGCGAACGGCTTGACCAGGTAGTCGTCCGCGCCGAGGTCCAGGCCTCGGACACGGTCGGGCAATGCGTCCCGGGCGGTGATCACGATCACGGGCACCGTGTCGCGGCTGCGCAGGCGGCGCAGCACATCGAAGCCGTCGTGGTCCGGCAACCCCAGATCGAGGAGCACCAGATCGAACGCCTCGTTTTCGAGCGCGAGCAGCGCGCGCTTCGCGCTGGCGACGCAATCGACGGTGTGCCCGGAAGTGCGCAGCGCGCGGGCGAGGCCGTCCGCCAGCATGGCATCGTCCTCGACTATGAGAAAGCGCATGAGTTTCCGCGAAAACCATGATCTTAGACCCCTCTCGCTTGCCACACCACATGACGTGCTGCAACATGGCGGCCTGACTGTCAACAGACACCGATAGTCCTGGCGCATGCCACTCTAGATTCAACGCTCGATGCCGATATCAGATCAACGCACTTACAGAAAGGCGTTGGGGGTTCTCGAACTGGTATGTCTCGGCCTTGGAGGCACGATCGGATCTGGAATTTTCGTTGTGCCCGGCGTGGCTGCGCAACTGGCGGGCGTGTCGTCGCTTATTGCCTGGCTGGTCGTCGCAGTGTCGGCCTGCGCAGTGGCATTTGCGCTCGGCTCCCTTCAGGCACGCTCACCGCTGGGCAGGTCGCTCATGAACTTGTTTGCAAGTACCTTCGGCGATCGCGTTGCAGCGCTGCTAGTCTTGATCTACGCCATCGGTTCGGTTTTTGGCGTCGCCACCATTGCTGCCGGGCTCGGGCAATACCTGTCGTATCTCGGCATCGCCTACCTTACCCTGACCGAGGCTCTAATCATCGGGGCGATGTTGGCGATGAACCTGCGCGGGATTTCGCTTTCCGGGGCCGCAGAAAACTTGCTATCGATTCTGAAGGTCGCCGGGATCCTCGCGATCATTGCACTATTGGCGCCACTCGTGCGTCTTCAATCGCTCGTTCCAACGAGCTTTGCACCGCTGCCGACTTTGATGCAGGTGGTCGTAATCGTCTACTGGCCGTTCACGGGCTTCGAGATCAGCGCGATCCCGGTGGGAGAAATGAGAAATCCGCGATCGATCGTCCCGGCACTGATCTCGGTGATGGTGCTGGTATGCGCGATCTATTTGGCCTTGAATCTCGCCCTCTTGGGCGCCGTTGGCGCGCCGGCATTGGCGGCGTCACCGGCCCCCGTAGCGAATGCTGTGGGTCTTGTGCTCCAGGGTAGTGGGCCCTGGGTTGCTCTGTTGGCGATCGTCACCATGCTGTCCGCGCTCAACGCGTACATCGTTGGGGCATCGCGGTGCGTTCATGACATTCTGCAATTGAAGCAACTGACCTGGCTTTCCCAGCTCTCGACACGCGGAGTTCCCACCGTGGCGCTGTTGGTCACCTGCTTGGGCGCTGCAGGGCTGTTGATGTTCTCCAATCGCTTCAGCGACCTTGCTGCGGTAGCGGTACTGATGACACTCGTCCCCTATGTAGCTCTCTGCTGGGCGGCTTTCACAAGCGGGGGGTCCATGCCAGCAAGGACGATCGCGCTGTTCGGCGCGATTGTGACGCTCGGGATTCTTGTGATGTACTTCGCGCTGTAAATGGAAGCCCGCTGGGGCTGCTCGGGCGCGGTTCAATCGCATGCGTCGATGCCGCGCTCCGGCTTCGCGCGCGCGAGGCCGGGTGCCTTGCGGGCAGGTCTCATGCCGCGCTGGGCCGGCTTTGGATTGCATCTCACGGCCTCCTCTTCAATTCCTCCGCGACCGACTCGATCTCCTTGCGAAATGTCGCGTTGATCTGCTCGTAGCGCTTCTGTGCGAGGTCGTCGTCGTAGACGCTGACGACATCCGTGTCGAAATAGGAACGCACGCCGCCGTTGAACGCGACCGCCATCTCCGCGATGGAGCCAGGCGGGCCTTGTATGTGGTATTTCGGCACGATCGGGAACAGGCCCCGCTCCATCGCGATGCGCTGGCCCCGTTCGGAGAGCAGGAACTCGACGAAGGCACGCGCCGCCTTCGGATGCCTGGCGCCCCTGAGGATCGCGGCCGGGCCGGAGGTGATCCACGCCGTCCTGGGCGCCACGTACTTGATATCGAAGCCGGCCAGGCGATCCTCGAAGGCAAAGTAGCTCGGAACCGCGAAGCCAACGGCAAATTCTCCTTTCGCCACCAAGGAGGGCACATCGCGGCTGCGCGGCGCGAAAATGCCCGTGTTTGCGGCGAGCCGCTTTAGAAATTCCCAGCCCTTCGCATCGCCGTCGCGCTGGAGGATCACCTCGTACGCCGCGTGGCTGCTTGACGAGCGACTGGGGGGCGCCTGCACAACGTTGCCCTTTAGCCGCGGGTCGAGAAGATCGTCCCAGTCCTTCGGCGGCGGCACCCCAAGGCGCTCCAGCAACCGCGGGTGGTAGGCGATGCCGCAGGACTCGAGCAGGGTCCCGACCCAGAATCCATGCGGGTCCTTGAGCGAGACCGCTTTCGGCCTCCCGATCGTCTGGGGAATGCTGTCCAACACTGCTCCCGCCAGTTCGAGCCGCGCCAGGAGGTTCTGCTCGGCGAGCCGATCAAAGAGCGCGCTCTCCCCGCCCCAGAAGAGGTCCGCCTGCGGCCGGCCGTTCCATTCGACGATCTGGCCGTACGCGATCGGGGTGCCGGCCGAAAGCGCGCTCGTCTTCACGACGATGTTCCAGCGCTGCTTCGTCAAGGTTCTGAACTCGGCGAGCGCCGGGTCCGAGAGGCTCTTCCCGACCGGCGTGATGATTACCAACTCGTCTTCGATGGGCTGCGCCAGCACCGTGCCCGCGGCAGGGAACGCACCTGCAAGAGCCGCTGCGAAAACAAACAGCCACCGAGTCAAGCGATTTCTCCCGTTCGTATCTGCAATCAGGCCGTACTACGCCACCCCCGGCCTGCTTCACCGTGCCCGCCGAGTGCTACCGCGCGTCCTGCTGCAGATATTTGTGGACGAAAGCGATCGCCATGCTGCCCTCACCGACCGCGGAGGCAACGCGCTTGACCGGGCTCAACCTCACATCGCCGCAGGCGAAAACGCCGGGGACACTCGATTCGAGGAGGTAGGGATCGCGGCCGTGCGACCAGCGCCCCGCCTTCACTACGTCGTCACCGGTCAGGACATAGCCGCGCGCATCGCGTGCGATGTCCGCCGGCAGCCAGCCGGTCTCTGCGTCGGCGCCAATGAAAACGAAAAGGCCACCACAGTCTTGCCGGCGCACCTGCGCGCTCGCGCCATTGCGTATGTCGATTCCTGTCAGGTGCATGTCGCCGTGCGCGGCAACCACTTCCGAGCGCAGTTGCACCTTCACGTTCGCTTTCCCCCCAAGTTGCTCAATCAGGTAGCGAGACATGCTCTTGTCCAGGGAATCGCCCCGGACGACGAGCGTGACGGTTCGTGCATGGTTGGCAAAGTACAGAGCGGCCTGACCGGCCGAGTTTCCAGCGCCAATGAGGTGGACATCGAGCCCATGGGCCGCACTCGCTTCGCTGCGTGCCGCTCCATAGTAAATACCCTTACCGATGAGCCGATCGAAGCCTTCGATCGCGAGGCGGCGCCACGTGACGCCAGTGGCAAGAATAACGGTCCGCGCCTGGAGGACATTGCCGCCATCGAGGGAGATCCGGCGAGTTTTCGGATCGATGCGATCGACGGAGCGCGTGACCAGGATCTCCGCCCCGAGCCGCCGTGCTTGCTTGAGTGCCCGACTCGCGAGTTCGTCGCCTGAGACGCCGCTGGGGAAACCAAGATAGTTCTCGATGCGCGAGGACGTCCCCGCCTGGCCGCCGGGTGCCTCGCGCTCCACCACGAGGGTGCGCAGTCCCTCGGATGCGCCGTATACCCCCGCCGCCATGCCTGCAGGCCCGCCGCCAATGATTACGGTGTCGTATTCCGCGAGGCGAGCGGTCGTTTGGAGCCCGAGGCGCTGGGCGAGGTCGCGCGTCGCGGGTCGACTGAGGAGCGTCCCGTCGCCCAGCTTCAGCACGGGGCATTCTTCATCCGCTGGACGGGTTCCGGGCCAACGCGCTGGCAGTTCGGGCGCATCGGGTGTCATCCAATCATGGGTAATCTGGTTGCGCGCGAGGAATTGGCGCAACTTGCCGCAGGCGTCGTCCCAGCGGTGGCCGACCATGGTGACGCGCGGCTTGGGCGCTTCGGCCGAGATGCCCTGCATGCCGCCGATGCGCTCGCGCGCGAGGGCGGCGACCTTCAGGGCGATCTCAGGCGATGCCGACGCGATCGCGTAGTACTCGCGAAGCTCCACGCGCATAACGCGAGAGGGTTCTGACGCCCGATATCCTCCGAAGAGGGGCGTGCCGAGGGCGATAGGCAGTTCGCCGAAAATGGCCCCGGGGACGCGCCAGCCCAGCGTGCGCTCAACGCCGTCGAACAACTTAACCACCTCCAGCTTGCCAGAGAGAACCGCGAACAGCGCACGCTCCTCCCCGCCCTCGTGCGCGGCGTATTCCCCGGCGCCGAGGTGCAGGTCGGCAGACGTCTGCGCGAGGCGCTCGAGTTCGGGCAACGCGAGTGTCGAGAACAGCGGAATTGCCCGGACATCGTCAGTGGTCAGCATGGTTCGGAGCAAAGCACCACACGTTTACCTCTCCCTTTTTAACGCCCAACGTTCGCGGCTACCGGGCCGACGAGATGACGGTTGCGACAGGGTACGCCGCTTCAGAGGCTCCGGGTGGGCGCCGTTGGGTCAGGTAGCGTACAGTTGTTGTTCGCATCCGCGTATGAAAGCAGGTCATATCGATCGAGCTATGTCCTCGATCATGACGTTCCGCAGATAATGTCAAATAGGCGCCAGCCCTAACTCATTGAATGGAAGACCTGGATTCCCACACCCCGATGATGCAGCAGTACCTGCGCCTCAAGGCGCAGTACCCGGACATCCTGCTGTTCTACCGCATGGGGGATTTCTACGAGATGTTCTACGACGACGCCGAGCGCGCGTCGCGCCTGCTCGACCTCACGCTCACGACGCGCGGCGCCTCGGCGGGCGCGCCGATCAAGATGGCGGGGGTGCCCTATCACGCGGTCGACCAGTACCTGGCGAAGCTGGTGAAGATCGGCGAGTCGGTGGCGATCTGCGAGCAGATCGGCGACCCGGCGACGTCCAAGGGACCGGTCGACCGGCAGGTGACGCGCATCGTCACGCCCGGGACACTCACCGACTCGGAGCTGCTCGAGGAGAAGGCCGACAACATCCTCCTCGCGCTGGCGCAGACGAAGGGCGCGGTGGGCCTCGCATGGCTCAACCTCGCGAGCGGCGACCTGCGAGTCACCGAGGTCGCGCCGCAGCTCCTCGACAGCGAGCTGCGCCGCATCGGCCCGGCGGAGATCCTGGCGACGGACGAGACGGTGCTGAACGGTTTTGCCGTGACGCGGCTGCCGCAGTGGCACTTCGACTTCGACGCGGGGCGCAAGACCCTGCTCAAGCAGCTCGGCGCGGCGAGCCTCGCCGGCTACGGCTGCGAGGACATGGAGCCGGCGATCGCCGCCGCGGGAGCTCTCCTCGAGTACGCGAGGAGGACCCAGGGCCAGGCGCTCGCGCACGTCGTCGCGGTCGTGCCCGAGCGCGCGAGCGAGTACGTGCGCATGG
>Ga0187774_10000204_pt1 | contig 19662 bp, 15 predicted proteins | sample 0216_BV02_MP05_2_FD_133152 | JGI IMG/M metagenome (GOLD analysis project Ga0187774, IMG submission 133152) | Tropical peat soil microbial communities from peatlands in Department of Meta, Colombia - 0216_BV02_MP05_20_MG | ecosystem: Environmental > Terrestrial > Soil > Wetlands > Peat | place... | reverse complement strand
GGTCATTTCGGCCCGTTTAGCAGGAGTTGGGTACCGCTGCAGAACGGAAACACAAGTTACCAGATGGCGGCGATTTTCACAACTGATTTATTCGAAAAAACGGAACAACCGCGACGCGAAATGCGAAGCCAACGCGCAGCGGCCCGCGAGTTGCGGCGAGGCCGATGGATAAACCGCAGAAGACCCGCAGCGACGCCGAGCCTTTGTGGACGATTATTGCCTGGTGATACGTGTCGCACCACCGCGGGCTTGCCGCGGACGTTGCGGGCTCAACCCGGCGCCACAAAGCGGCGCCGCAGCCCTCGAGCGCGACGGGAACTGCGAATTCCCGTCGCGCATGCGGAACCAGCGAAGGCTCAGGCCGGCAACGGCGCGGACAAGCTCTCCTTACTTCCCGTAGCCGGTGACTTCGACCTCGACGCGGCGATTCTTTGCGCGACCCGCGGCGGTTTTGTTATCAGCGATCGGCTTGGCTTCGCCCATCCCGGCAACCTCCATCTTGCTGGCATCGGCGCCGAGACTGACCAGGTAATCACGCACCGCTTCGGCGCGCCGTACCGACAGCTTCTGGTTGTACTCGGCGGGACCGCTGCTGTCCGTGTAGCCGGTAATTTTGATCGTCTTGGCTTCGCTCAACTCTGCTCTTGCCTGTTCGCGGTATTCCTTGATTTTCTCTTTTCCCTGAGCGCTAATTTCTGCCTTGTTGACGGCAAACAGCGCCGCGGCCTCGAACGTCATGACCTTCGGGGTCGGCGCAACCACTACGGGCGCGGGTGCAACCGCCACGGGCGCGGGTGCGGGTTCGGGCGCGGGTGCGGGTGCGGCGACCTTCGGCTCGGGAAACAACTCGGGGTTGCATTCCTTGGTGGCGTTGTCTTTGCTCCAGGCGGACGTCAAAAGGCATTTCCCGTTGCTGTCGCGCGCGACTTTTCCGTTCGCGTCGTAGACATATCCCGGCGACATCTCGGCTTGTGCTGAAAACGCCGTGAGGGCGACAACAAGCAGCGAGGAAAACGTTAACGTGGTCGGGAAAGACTGCATGCGTTTGTTCATAGCTCTGCTCCTCTAAATAAATTTCGTTGAGTGAAGGCCTGCAACTGCCCAGACCGATGGCAAGCCGTGTCATGTCGCCTACAGGTTCGACGTCAGACACTGATATCCGGCTTTCGCTTTTTATACTATTGTGCCGCGAACGGCAACACCGTGATATTGGACCTTGGTCCAATTCTTTGGCGCTCGGACCGCAGCGGCGGTATGGACCTGGGTCCAACAATGCGCCTGGATAGCCGAATGATCGGAAACGTGGTATCTAATGATGCATGAAGGGGCACCCGGCGCCACTTTTCGCCCGGGAATCCTCATTAACTGATGTCGGACCTCACTCTTCTCCGGCAGGTGTCAGCACGCAGCAACCGCCCAAAGGCCCTTGCCCGGGAAGACCTGATTTAGTCCGTTCGTGGTAAGCCCCGTCAAGCCACGAACGGACAGTAGCCCAGTGATCGCGGTATTACCGTTCACCCCTCGACAAGCCCACTCTTAACCAGCCGTCGGGTCTTCGACAAGCTCAGACCGGACGGCGACTCGATGGGCTCAGGACGAGCGACATGACTAATATTAAGAGCTTCCCAGGCGCATCTCGAACAGATGGCGGCGACCGCGGTGGGCAGTTTTATGCCTCGGAAAATCGCTTTCGTCGCTTTCAGAAAGTGAAGCGCGGTCCGAGAAAGAGGTAAAGGCTGTTATCACCCGTGTCCGCGTGACCGTAAGCGAAATAGAGGGGTCCGATCGGGGAATCCACTCCCAAAAACACGCTGCCCGCGGTAATGGCGTTGTCGTAGGACGCATCTTTTTTATCTTGCCACACGTTGCCGCGCTCGAGGGTGACGCCGACATAGGACCTCAATAACTGAATGTCATTGATGCGACGATAGTAGGCCAGTGAGATCAGTGCCGCGTCCTGGCCGCTCAATTGATTCTCCTGCAATCCGGAGAGGCGCATGAAGCCACCCAATCGCACGAGCGCTCCCAAGGGAGCCGTGCCGTCCAAGGTGCTGAAGCCGTCAATCTTGGCGTTCACGGTGTTACGTCCCCAAGTAAAGGCATGAAGGTAGTCCAACTGGGCCTGATCGTAATCCGCGCTGGAGCCGAATCCATCGCGCGCGACGCGGTACTCGGCCCGGCCGATATGGCCCGTGCGGGGAAAATTGACGTTGTCCAGCTTGTCATCGGTTAACCTCAGAAACACATCGCCCAGGTCCACGTCGGTGTCCGGCGCCGGATCACCGATGATGCGCTTGGCCGTGCCGCTTTCCCGATAGTAGCCGAGCCTGACTTCACCCCAGGTGCCGAGCTCCCGGCCCGCGCCCAGTTCCATCTTGCTACTGATCACCTGATCCTGGAATAGCCGGTTGCCGGCGTCGTCGAAAAAGTCCGCATTCGTTCTTCCGTAACCGACCTTGCCGGCAACGAAGTAGCGGGACGCCACATCCAGGGGCTGGAATATATCCGCGGCAATAGCCGGTTCATCGCCCAGTTGCGCGCCCAGGCGCCATTCGCCATTGAGCGCGTTGATCTCGGTGCGCGTATAGAGGACACCCATTTTGAACGTGTTATTGCCCTTCAGATTGTTGGATGCGGCGAGTCCGAACTGGAGGTAACCCGGACCCCAAGTATTTTCCTTGGCATTAATCACCAGGACGTTCTTGTCGTCTTCACGCACCACTTCGTAGCGCACGGACTCGAATATTTGGAGCCCGTAGATCTGACCGATGTCCTGTTCCAGTTGTTTCACGTCGAGCGGCTGGCCCGGCTTGGCCGAGATGCGCGCGGCGATGACGTCGTCACCGACCCGAGAGTGATTTTCGATGCGCACGGAATCGATCACCGGCGGCTCCTGGCGGGGTTGCGCATGTTGTGCGCGATACCGGGCGTAATCCTGCGGGCTGAGCGAATAGCGCCGTAAGGCGTCGATCTCGGCGCGCGCCGCGTTCTCGCCGATCGGGAAGGTCTCGGGCACACGTTCGAAGCTGCCACCGCCGATGTCTCCGAGCTCCGGGCGGATAAGGACATCCCGCGGTCCCAGGGTCTTCAGTTGCTGTTCGGTATTAAGGGTGAACAGGTAGTTGGCGAGCTGTCCGGTGATATCCAGCGCGCTGATGATGTCCTTGCGCTTGAAAAGTCCGCTGCCCACGTCCACGACGATCAGAACGTCGGCGCCCATGTCGCGCGCCACGTTCACGGGCACGTTGTCGGCGATGCCCCCGTCCACCAGCAGCCGACCATCGATCTCCACCGGATCGAATGCCGCCGGCACTGCCATGCTGGCGCGGATCGACTTGCTGAGACTGCCCTTAGACAGCACGACCGCCTTGCCGGTCTCGATGTCGGTAGCCACGGCCCGATAGGGAATGGGCAGGCGATCGAAGTTCTTCACCGCGACCACGGGCAGGGTGAGGCGATTGAGTTCCAGGTCGAACTTCTGACCGCGGATATAGGCGAGCGGGAACTTAACCTTGCCGTCGCTGAAGCCCAACCTGGCCTTGAATGCGTAGTTATAGTCGTCGCTCTTGCGCCTGAAAGAACGGTCCGCCCGACTGGGATAGTCCTGGAACAGGTCTTCCCAGTCCATCGCCTCCATTTCCTTGGCGATCTGGTCCGAACTCATACCGGATGCATAAAGGCCGCCAACGATGGACCCCATGCTGGTGCCGACGACGTAATCGACCGGAATGCGCAACTCCTCCAATACCTTCAGCACCCCCACATGGGCGCCACCGCGCGCGCCCCCGCCGCCCAGCACGAGGCCAATGCGAGGTCGCCGAGCGGCGGCCGATTCATCCGCCGCCTGGACAGGGGCCGGCGACACGAACAGGACGAGCAACGTCGCGGTCAATAGCCGGATCGCCCAGCGATTCCGGTAACCTGCATCGATTGATGATGTTAGTTGCAAGGAAGCCCTCTTTTTGTCAGGACGAACGAGCGCAGCGAGTTGGAATTCATTCTTGGCGCGCGTATTTCCATGGTGATCATGATGTGCTCTCAATGATGAGTCAATGCTTCGTTGGGGGCGGCTGATAACTTCGTTCCCGGCAATCCCGCGCGGATTTGCCGGGAGAAATCCGCGGCCTTGTCTGCCGCCTGGGCGCGCGCATTAATATGCGCGCGCCGCTGAAGCTCGGCGAACGGCAGACTGGTGTCGAGCTTCCCGATCTCGTACAGATATTCGGGCAAGTAGCCGCTCACCAGAACCTTCCAGGAAAGAGGCGGATGACCCGGGTTGATGCGGGTATGCATCCAGATCGCGGTGGTGCAATTGGTAGTGAGCGTGTTGTACCACTCGGGCCGGTCCTTGAGCGCGTTGACTTCGTCCATGTACTGGAGAAACAAACGGCGCCCGTTATCGATCGAGCCGCGCAGGCGATAGATGTACACGTCCTCCGGTGGGTTCTTGCGGTAGTTGGTGCGCAATCGAATCACGTCACGTTCGTCGGCCACCACATAATAGAGTTCGTACTGCCGGAAGAATCCTTGCACCGTCGAATAGCCCTCACCGCGCTCCTTGCGCGTTTCAATGGAGATGGCGAGATGATCACCCTGGAAGTCGAAACTGAGAAAAATGTGGGCGATGGCCGGCCCCATCCAGTAGGTGGCGATAAGGTCCACGCCATCGAGCTTGCGCAGGTCGAAGGTCTTGTCGTAGTACCCGGGAGTGAAATCGGTCTCGGTCCGGTAGTCGAAATTGCGGATGTTGTGCACCGTCACCCGGTCGCCGTCAATACTGGCGTATGGCAGAACCGCGACGTCCGGCTGCCAGTCGCGGTCGTTGGAGGGCTCGATGGCTCTCCATGAGAATAGCACCACCGCGAACAGCGCCAGATAAACCGCGAACGCGCGCCAGCGCCAACGTGGCAGCGCAAACCCGACAAGGCCGATCAGGGACGCCAGCGCAAACGCGGCCGCGAGTCCAGTCCGCAGGGCAAGGCTCTTGTGGTCGAAGTAATAAAGCGCCAGCACACCCCAACCCGCCATGCCGAAAAGGACCAGCCCCACGATTACTGTGCCGGCGAGCGTGGTGACACGTTGCACGGGCGTCGTCGGGGATTTCATGCGCACCGCCGGACGATGCTAATTACATCGCTTAGGCTTGCGCAGACGTGCCCCACCCCTCCTGCGGCGCGGCCATCGCGGTACTCGCCCCACTCAGGGGCGTCCTGTTCTGCTGCAGCTGACGGGCCATCGGCAGCATTGCCAAACAGGCCGGGCTGAGTGGACATGCGCAGGTGCTCCTCAGTATATGTTGTCGTCTCCCGGGCCGGCCCGCATGGTTTGCAGGCACTGATTTCGATGAATCGTGCACGCAACGCGAGAAGCCGCGCGGCTGTTACTCAAACTGAGTCGGACAATGCCGTTAAATATACTCCGCTTGCCTCGCGTGTCAGCATTGGACTTTGGTCCAATGCGCGGTCCGTCGTCGATTCCGTTTTCAGCGGCGCGTGCCATGTTGCCGAGCGTGGCCACGAATAAGCCGACACCGGGCGAACCGGGTCGGGCGATAGGGTTCTGATCGCCGGGCAGTTCATGATCTGCGCCGATTAGGGCGGCTTCCGCGCGTCTCGCCGTATCTCGGGAAAGATGGCACCGAGACGTTGCGCCAGGCAATCGACGTAGTTCTCGGGGAACTTCCATACGACGCGATTCGGCCCGGGGACCAGACAACGCTGAGCGGGGGTGATCGGGTGGCGCAGCGAGAGCGCGACGTCGGTGGCAATCCAGTCGTTGGCGTACCAGTATCCATGCCCGCGCATGCCGCCCATTTCGTGCGCGCCGCGCACGTCGGAAACGTCGATGGCCTGAAAGCGCGGATCGGCCGCGAGGCGCTCGATGTCCTGCACGGTGAGTTCGGCGATGTCGGGCTTCCCGAGCCGCGAGGCGCCGGCGACGACACTGGAGAATCCGAGCGCAGCGTCGTTGCGCGACATATAGACGATCGTCTGGCGCGCAAGATCCATGACCGGCGGCACATATTTGCGCGCGAAAGTCTTGAGATCCACGTCCGAAGCGGCAAAGATCACGTTACCGATGCGATAGCGCTTGGCCAGTTGTGCGCGGTCTTCCTGCGGGTGACGCGCACGAAGCTGGGCCAGCGCCTGGCCCAGCAACGGCGAACCGCAACTATAGGCAATGATGTTGACGTACTCGGCGCGGGTCTCGGACAGCAAGGCGATCAGGCGCTCGATGTCCGGCACGTATTGTTCGGCGCGCGGACAATCGGTGAGGTAATTCCAGAAGTTTTGTCCGGTTGGCCACTGATAGGTGACGAGCGCACTGTGGCCGAGGTAATGTGACCACGACCCCATCATCACCGTCACTTCGTCGAAACGCACGCGATAACCGTGCACATAGAGCACCACTTCGGGATTGCGCGTTTTCGCCAGTTGCTCATTGATTCGAGCGACGAAGGCATGCTCAGCCTCGCTCGCGCCTTCGACTCCGTTCCAACGACCCAGTTCCTGGATGCGCTCGACCTCGCCGGGCCGGGCATGCTCGTAGGTATCGGCAAAGTCCGAGGCCACCAGGTCTTCCCACTTCCAACCGGGGGGACCGAGCCGCACCGAGGCCACGCCCAGCATCACCCCGTCGCCGGCGGCATCCCGATAGTGTCCGGGCTTGCCGGGTTCCACCGGGGCGCGGGTGGTGGCGTAGAACACCGGTACCTGGGTGGTGCGTAACTCCGACGGCAGGCGCACGGTCATGTCGAGCCGGGCATCCCGAAATACCGCCGGGGTAGGAATCATGTGCGGCTGGAACGGGGCACACCCCGCCGCTCCCGCGAACACGAGCAACGATAGATAGGCAACGACTCGATTCATCTCTTCCCTCCTATTGTCGACGGTCGTTCCTGTTACAACAGTATGCACGGCTCAATTCCATGCGGTCGAAGCGTCGCAAGTTGTTGAGAGCGCCTAATAAAATGAAATTCGCCCTTCGACAGGCCCAGGGCGAACGGTTTGTAATAGCTGTTCGTGGTGCGCCTGTCGAACCACGAACGGCGTTCTAAAAAACGAAAGTTTCTTGTTTTGTTAGGCGCCCTAAAATACCTCTGATCAAGTCCGTTCGTGGTGAGCCCTTCGACTGCATTGAATGTTATGGCAATCTCTGTTGTAGTATCAATACGACGCCAGCTCTGGAATCGGGTCATCCGGTGACAAAAGGAGGCAAGGCGATGAAATCGAACATTGCGGTATTGGCTATGTTGACTTGGTGTGCGCTCATGTCTCCGGTGCACGCGAGTAACGTCGAGTTTCTCAGTGAGGCCCCCTATTTCGCGCATTTCACCGACGAAGATCGCAAGATCTTTCATGAGACACTGGATGATCTGCTCATGCACGGCAAGGACCAGGATACCCGCGCCTGGACGAACCCGAAAACCGGCGCCAACGGCGATCTGCGTCTGTTACCGGCCGCCGACAAGGGAGGCTGCCGCAATGTCGAGATCCGCAATTACGCCCGCGGGAGAACCGGCAAAAGCGTGCAGCGATTCTGTCCCGATGACAAGGGTGTGTGGCAGTGGAAGCCTGCTGCCAAATGACCGCATAGCGCGCCTCTGCCTCGCGCGTGGGACACCGCGCACCGGGATACCAACAACATCCGGAGATTTATGCCACACGCATCTTCACCGGTAATGACCGAAATGTGGCACCGCGGCGTTTCTAGAACAATATTCCAAAAAGTTTTTTAAGCAGCTCCTCCAGCGGCATCATGGTCAGTGCCAGCGGCGCGATCGGCACGAGTGTCGCGATTACGAGTTGGAGGATGGCATCCTTCGTAACCGGCGCAACACGCATCGTCTTCACTACCTCGAAACTGTTGCCGAGATCGGCGAGTGACTGAATGTCGCTGCTGCCCACCAGCGGCTCATCGGCAGGCGCTCCGCCGCGAAGCCATTTGGTATCGAATTCGCGCACGTAACGTTCCGCCAGCGTGCCGTAGTCGCGCAGGCCCTTCCGCTTCGCGTGCGCCAGTTGAGGCGCAAACACCAGGAGCGGGCCGAGGATCACACACAGCAGAAAGACGACCAGGACGGCAATCTCGATCTTGAACGCCGGCAGCGCGGCACCGAGGTAAAAAATGCGATTGGCGATCTGGCCGGCCACCAGCGCGCCTTGCGCTGCCGCGAGCAGCGCGAACGCATAAACAACGTTGGCGAGAAATCCCAGACCGCCGACGCGATCCGGATGCGTGGGAACCAGACGCAACTCGATTCGCGACACCTGCCAGAGAAAGCGGCCCCAGATGAACAGCCGGTAATACCAGCGGAGCAGCAGGAACTGGAAGATCGGCAAGCTCACATAGCCATACCACATCCCAGCGAGCGAAAGCTTCGTGCCCTGGCCGGACGGTGTCGCGTACCATGTTGCGGCGTCGAGCGCGGTGTAGTGGCGCCAGATGATCAGAACACCGACGACGTATACAGTGGCGAGCAGCAGCGACTCGGCAAGCACCGAGTTGCGCAGTCGAAATGCCGACGCGATAGCGGCATCGAACCGCGTCTTGGCGCTATCGGGAATCAAATTGCGCCCCAGGAACACCTTCACCACGGAACGCATTCGCTGGTGCACTACAAGTTCGGCCGCGATCAGCAAAGGCAGCGCCACCAGGAAACGGATGTGAACATCCAGGTCCAGCAGGAAGGGTATGGCTGCGCGCCCGCCCAGGAGTTGTCCCTGCAGAGCCGCGAGCACCAGCAGCGGCAGCCATGCGAACAGCGAAATGACGATGATGCGTTGGCGCACCAGCAGCAGCACATCATCGGACAAATGCGCGCGGCGCAGAAGCTGGAACAGCGGCCCGCCCAGTACCAGCGAGAAGTCCTGCGACTCCAGGAGCGTGCTTTCACTGGGGACTGGCACGCGGAGTTTCATTTGCGGTCTCTTCCCGCGCGGGCGATGTTTGTGTCGTCAAGCGGGCTACGCGCGCAAACTGGAAAGAAAACCGGATCGACATTCATTTTAAGTTTCCTCAACTCCGTCGATGCTCCCTCGCTCTCCGTGGGGACATAGGCGTTGGCGACAAACCCCTGGCCAATCAACAACTACATGGCGCGGCGATGGGTGACGTCGTTTTCATGCCTGATCGTCTCGCAGATGACAGTCGTATACCGGTCCGGTCGAACGTCGTACATGGCAGTGTCAATTTCATGAATAACGGGGTGCCTGGGCCGGGTTGTCATCTCTCGGTCTCGGCGATCGCCGCGTTGCGCTGCTCGAACCCGGCTTTTTTTCCCACTTCAAGAACCCGTTTCGAATCCAGCATGCCGTAAAGCTGGATGATCTTGGCCACGAGCCCGGTCCAGCCGGTCTGATGGCTCGCGCCCAACCCGGCGCCGTTGTCGCCGTGGAAGTATTCGTAAAACAGAATGTGATCGCGCCAGTGCGGGTCGGTTTGAAACTTCTCCGTGCCGCCGTACACCGGACGCCGGCCGCGCTGGTCGCGCAGGAAGATCCGCGTGAGCCGATCGGCGATCTCCTTGGAGACCTCGAACAGGTTCATCATCTTCCCTGACCCCGTGGGGCATTCGATCTTGAAGTTGTCGCCGTAGTACTGGTAGAAATTCAGCAGCGCCCGGATGATCATCGCATTCACTGGCATCCACACCGGGCCGCGCCAGTTGGAGTTGCCGCCGAACATTCCGGTGTTCGACTCGGCCGGCAAGTAATCCACCCGGTACTCCTGGCCTTGCACGTTCAAGACGAACGGGTGCTGCTCGTGGAACCTGGAGAGCGAGCGGATGCCGTAGGGGCCCAGAAACTCGTTCTCATCGAGCATCTTCGTAAGGATGCGGCGCAGCCGTTCCGGGGTGACCATGGCCAGAATCCCCCGCCCCGCCACGCCCAAATTACCCGGGCCCGTAGGATGGATGGTTTTCATGAGTTCAGGCATCCGGCGCAAGCGTTCCGCGATATGGGCCATCGCCCGCGGAACACGCTCTCGCTGCCACTCCTCGATTACCGTGGTGGCACACAGGGGCAGGAGCCCAACCATCGAGCGCACCTTAAGCCGGGTGGCGCTGCCGTCGGGGAGCTGCAGCAGGTCGTAGTAGAAGCCGTCTTCCTCGTCCCACATACCGTCCTGCCCGGGCCGGTTCATGGCCGCGGCGATGTAGTAGAAGTGCTCAATGAACTTGATGACCATGTCTTCGTAAGTGGGGTCGTGGACGGCGAGTTCCGCCGCGAGTTCCAGCATGTTCTGGCTGAACAACGCCATCCAGGCCGTGCCATCCGCTTGTTCCAGATGACCACCGGTGGGCAGCGGGGCACTGCGGTCGAAGACGCCGATGTTGTCGAGGCCGAGAAAGCCGCCCTCGAACACGTTCTTGCCGAAGCGGTCTTTGCGGTTCACCCACCAGGTGAAGTTCAGCAGCAGCTTGTTGAACGCCGCCTTGAGGAAATCCACATCCGTTTCGTTGCGCAGGGCCTGCTCGGTGCGGTGCAGGAACAGTGTCGCCCAGGCATGCACCGGCGGATTTACGTCGCTGAAGTTCCACTCGTACGCGGGAATCTGGCCGCTGGGGTGCAGGTAAAGACCGCGCAGCATCAGTTGCATCTGCTCCTTGGCAAAGTCCGGATCCACGATCGAGATCGGAAGTGTGTGGAACGCCAGGTCCCATGCCGCGTACCAGGGGTACTCCCACTTGTCGGGCATGGAGATGACGTCCTCGTTCAGCATGTGGAACCACTCCGAGTTGCGGGAGTTATGGTATCCAGTATGCAGCGGGTTGGAGTGATGCTCCTCCAGCCAGCTGTCACCGTCGAAGAAGAAGAACTGCTTGCTCCAGAGCATGCCGGCGATGGCCTGGCGCATCACGTTGGCTGCATCCGGTGAGACCGAAGGCGGAGTCACCGAGCGATAGAACTCGTCCGCCTCCCTGAGCCGTGCCGCAAAGGTTGCTTCGAACTCCGGACCGAAGGGCTTGGCAGCGCCCTTGGCGTTTGTGCTTTGCCCGGCGGATCCGCGCGCGGTCAGGCGCAGCCGCACGGTCGCCGACTTACCGGGGGCAATCGTTACACGATAGTGCGCCGCAACCTTGGTGCCCTGTTGTTCGGGGTTCACCGCCGCCTGATCGCCCTGCACCACGCAGTTGTTGATGCCGTCCTTGACGTACCGGCTGGCATTGGGCTGGCCGGGGAAAAGCCGGTCGTTGTTCGTGGTGTTATCGGTGAAGAGCAGCGGCACCTCGCCTTCGCAGGAAAGGATGAATTCACCCATCAGCCGATGCGTTGCCGCGACTGCGCTCGTGCCCGCCGCGGCCTTGATCTGCTTGAGGCTGGGGATTTCGGGGGCGCGGTTGGATTCGGCGATCCACGACGCCCAGTCGTTGCGGTACCACAGCGTCGGCAGCAGATGCAATTCGGCCGCTTCCGGCCCACGATTGTGAGCCGTGATCTTCACCAGGATGTCTTCCGGCCCGGCCTTGGCATACTCCACGAAGACGTCGAAGTAGCGGTCGCCTTTGAAGACGCCGGTGTCGAGGAGTTCATACTCCATCTCGTTGCGTGTTCGCTGTTTATTCGTTCTTACGAGATCATCGTAGGGATAAGCCGCCTGCGGGTACTTGTAGAGATACTTCATGTACGAGTGGGTCGGCGTGCTGTCGAGGTAGAAGTAGTATTCCTTGACGTCCTCGCCATGATTGCCTTCGCTGTTCGTGAGGCCGAAGAGCCGTTCCTTGAGGATCGGGTCCTTCCCGTTCCACAGGGCCAGCGCGAAGCAGAGGCGCTGCTTGTCGTCGGATATGCCGGCAATGCCGTCCTCGCCCCAGCGGTAGGCGCGCGAGCGGGCATGATCGTGGGTGAAGAAATTCCAGGCGTCGCCCCCTGCGCTATAGTCCTCGCGCACCGTTCCCCATTGGCGCTCGGACAGGTAAGGTCCCCACTTCTTCCAGGAGACTTTCTGCCCGCGCGACTGTTCGATTCTGACATGTTCACTGGTATTCATGACTGCGACCTCTCTTTCGGCATTGGTCTGCGGGCTAACCGGAGGGTAGCCGGGAACACCGAACGCTTTCTGGCTGTTCACTCGGTCTCCTCATCTTAGGCTCGCGCGCATCGTATTTGTTTCCGTCCGGCTGATTCACTTGGTTAATTCGCACGTCTGATGGGTGCAACCCATGAACAGCACTACCAGTCCCGCCCACATCCATGGCTTCGTTGCCGCGAGGCAAGGGATAGCGCGCGTGGCGGAGATGAGAGTTCATTTGCGTGCGGTTTTCATGGCTGACCCGTTTCGTCAGTCTGCTCGTTTCGCCCGCTCGATTGCGCCCGGGGCACCCGGTCTTGACGAAACGCGCTTCAAGGGGCTGCAGAATCCACGGATGACGCTCCAAGTCGTGCCCGGAACTGTCTGAATCCAGTGGCCTAATTGAAAAACCCTAGCAAGCCGTCTGATGTATAGATATTGGACTTTGGTCCCATGCGGGGCGCGTCGGCGGCAACCGGGGCCAGTCCGCCTGTGGTGGTGCGATGATGCAGAGGTCGAGAGTACTGATCAGGATCTGGCCGAACCGTCCGACCTTCTGATTCTTGCGGCTCGCGCATCGCCGTGCGCGTCGCGGCCACCCTGCTTGAAATGTGCAGCCGATTGTCCGTTGGCTGTCGGCCGCCCCGATGGTGCTGCCTGCATTTCATCCCGTTTTACCGCGCAACATTGGCTATTTGGCTCTGCTTCCACGTCTTGTCGGGGTTGAAACCGGTCATGTTTTCGGCCTTGTCCCGGGTCGAATTCCCCAAGTCCTTTTCGTACACCGTGCCTTCGTAATTGACGATAAAAGTCATGACGCCGGAGACGCCGTATTTCGCGGGATAGGCCACGACGGCAAATCCACCGATCAACCGGCCGTTCACCAGGTAGTTGAAAGCGCCGCCGTGCGCGTCTTTGCCCTGCGCCGCAAGCATGCGGTAATAGTAACCGTGGTAGGGCTGAGGCCGAGTTTGCCCGGCTTTCAGGCGATAGCCCTCCCTGGTCGCCTCGCCCACCAACGGCCCGAGCGGACTCGGCGCCGCACCCGGCGGCGTCGGCCAGTACAGACCGTCCTTCTTGCCCGGCGAAGATATGAATCTGCGAGCATAAGCATCGAAACCGTTATGGTTCGGGTCGGCCGCGGCGTACTGGCGCTGTGCATCGACGATGGCCAGCAGCGTCTGCATGGTATCGAGCTCGTTGTGTCCGATGCGCCGGTTGATGATCTCTTCGCGCCCCGCCGCCGCGTCGAACGCCCAACTGTCGCCCTTTTTCTTGAGCGGCGCGGGGAACGGCCAGTTGTCGTCACCGACGACGAGCACTGCCTGCGTATCGCTTTCCTTGACGATCTTATTCTTCTTGTCATAGGCCGCGAGGAATTTCGCCCAGTCGGCACGATCGGCCACCGCGTCTCCGCTGAACAGCCAGCTCTTGGAAGCAGGCCCCACGACCGCGAGCAGCGGCTGCACGTCCCGGGCACGAACCGCATCGGCGAGCGCCTTGGACGCCGCCTCCGGGGAAGCGAAAGTTTTCTGCACGGCTGTCTTTGGCGCCGGAGCAGTCTGCGCCAAGGCACCGAGCCACGCCACGCCGAATACGAACGCCGCGGCCAGCGAGCATACCCGGCGTCTGAAACTCATGCTTTGTCCGCAGGAATTCATGTCAGCGTCTGCCTCCGCCGCGCCCGCCGCCGCGGCTCATGCTTGCACGGCTCGTGCTCCCGCGCGCGCTCGCCGCACGCGTCGATGCGCCGTGATCCACACCGGAAAATCCGCTCGAGTTCGCCTGCACGCTGGCGTCGGGCCGGCTCTGCGGCTGGCCGCGATCCCGGGCCTGCATTTCCGCGCGCCCGGAGTCCGCGCGGCCGCGATATTCGTCGCGCGATCTCGCGGCCTGATCGTTCACGCCCCGGTTGTACCGCTGCGCCACGGCCGGGTCCTTGTATGGCACGCCCTGGCGGTGCGCGACATCGTGTTTCCAGTTCGGGTTGTCGATGTGGGTGCGGTTAAACGAGTTGTAGTGGCTCACGTGCACGCTCACGTACCCGCCGTGCCAGTGGGCCTGTCCCCAGATCGCCGCGCCCACGATAATGCCGGCATGGAACGCCACGTGGGGCGGGTACACGTAATGCGGTGGATACAGATAGTACGGCGGATACGGATACCACCAGGTCCCGTACACCACGTACGGGTTGTAGGTGGGCACGTAGATGACGTCCGGTTCGGGTGACTCGATCGTGCATATCGTCGAGCCGCCCTGCGGCTCGCATTTGACGACCTGTTCCTTGGAAGACTCAAGATTGCCTTCCGCCTTGGCCTTGGCGCGCAGCGACTGAACCGTGTCCATGACGTCTTTCTGCTGCGCAAGAAACGCATCGCCCAGCTTCTGCGTCCACTCGAGTTTGTCGCTCATCAGTTCGAGCACCTGCGGCACGGCGGTGAGTGCCTTGACGGACGGGTCCCAGGCCTGGTTTTGCATCGCGTCTTCCAGCGCCTTGCTGGTCACGTTCGGGTTCTCCTTGACCCAGCGCGCCGCTTGCACCACCTCGAGTGGATAGGTCGAGGCCATCAGAATCTGCGCGAGCAGCGCGTCGGGGTAAAGCGCGATCGGCGCGAGGATCTGGTCGAGCTCCTCCTGCGAGAAGGTCTTGGCCGCGGCAGCCGCAGAAGCCGGGACCGGCGGCGCCGAGGTCTCTTGCGCTCCGCCCGGCGATGGCGCCAGCAACAGCAACAGGGTCGTTGCCAGCACGCAGATCGGTACGCGTGATAAATTCATCGGAGATGCCGGTCGGTTCCGTTTCCAGTTACGAGTTGGAACGACATCATGTTCCAGACTGACCACCCTCTGCTGCCACTCTACACACCGGGTACGTCCAGATGCAAGCCTGTGCCGCGGCCAAGACTGTTTCCAATGCATGGCGCTGCCAAACCATCAATACCTCACCGCTTGTGACTCGCGGGCAAACGGAAATCTTGGTGACAAACGGATCTTTTTGGCCCGGACCGGAATCCGGATCACCTTAACGACCGAACTCCATGGTCCCCGAGTCTTGTTGCAGCTCGATATGCAGCACGCCGTCACGCACGAAATATCTCGCGATATCTCGCGGCGGCCGCGAGCTCGCGCCGGAAAATCAGCTCCAGCGGGTCCGGCTCGCAGGCGGACATGGTGGAATGCGTGATCTCGATGGCGCCGGCCATGCGGCGGGGGCCGGCTTCGCGCGCGCAGGCAACGCCTTCAGCCGGCGAGAACGCGGCACCGTGGCGGCGGTCCACCGGCATCGCGCGCAGCTGGTAAGTCAACCGCTCGGCCGCATCATTCCCGAGAAACGCCGCCGTCAACCCGATGCTCGGGCCCATGCGGTCATAACAGATGGCGCGTTGTCGATTGCAGACCACGCGTTGATCCGGCGAGGTCAGATCGGCCGGCAACTCCATGGCCGCGGCTACCAGTGGCGCAGCGAACCAGATGATGCCGGTCATGAGTAACGTCGCGGGTTGTTTCACACGCTTTGGCTCTACAAAGAATTCGCTGGCCGGTCGGGGTAGTTCAGGCTGACCGCGGGCCAATATACATGCCATTACCCCCCAAGGAGACTATATATATAGTTCGTCACCACGAACCCTGACCTCCCCTGGGCGGGCCCTGCTCCCCGCTGCGGTTTTGGGCGCTGCGTGGCAGAAAGCCGGAGCGGGAACGTGAAGCGACTCATCAACATCCGATGACACCAACCCCGGCTCGGGTGCAAGGGTGGATACCATGCGTTCCCGGCACTCCCGGCCGAGTATCCGGACGCTGTGACCAGACCCGGAACGCGCGCACGGTGCGCCGAATGGCGGGTGTGTTCGATCGGCAATGCGATGGTGCATCGCCCCGCGGGCCCAGGCTGGACGGTTTATTCTTGCGTGCGCCGTGGTGGCAGCGCCGAGGATTGGGCCACCCGGCCGCCGCTCGCCGCTAGAATGACGCGGTCATGAACGCGATCGGCCCCTGAAAGACCATCTTCGCCGAACCGTGCCAGTTCGTATTGTCGATCGACACATCGATGTTCAAGGAGCGTGCGCCGAACCCGAAGCCAACGTGGCGAAATGGCTGATACAACACATCCAGCGCCGTGTTCCGGATGTCACCCGTATATGCACCGTACGACAACGAGAGCCAGTCGGCACGCATCGACACCGCCCACTCGTTCGTGAGAGCAAATAGTCCGTAGAGGTTCACCACCGGCAGCGGCGCCAGTACGTCCGCCCCCTCGCCTCCGACACCCGCGGCGTCGACGGCCGCCTTCATCTTGGCCACGTGCGCACCAAACCCGAGGCCCAGTTCCTTGTCGCGCGTCTTGAAGAACGAATAACCAGCGCCCAAACGAAGATCGGAGAAGTCGAACGTCGAGTCGAGAGTGGTGCCTTTCGAGAACGTTTGATCGCCCCAGGTGACATCCGCAGCTAGCGTCCGCGTCGCATCCCGCGAGAGCGTGAAGTACTCCGCCTCCATCCGCCACCGTTCGGTAAAGCGCCAGCGGAAACCGCCGAACCCCACCAGATTCCGATCATCAAGCCCGAGTGTGTCCTCGAAATTCACGCCCACGCCCGAGCCGCCGCCGGCTGGCGTCAGGAGCGCGGTGGTGGTGGTTTTTGGAGAGTAGGCGCCGAGAACAAACGTAAAAGGATCGCGGAGCGCCGGATGATTCGGAATCGGCTCGCTGGGCGGCGTTGCATCCGCCGCCGCGGCAATTCCGACATGAAGGCCGCCCAGCGCCGTCAACACCGTAAGCCAGCATCGTGTCTGCGTCATTGCTTATCTCCTTTTTCGATTCGGGTTACGCATGCATTTGGGACACGCGTCGAAAATTGTTGCACAAAATGGCGCAACAGGCGAGCCATGGCATTCCCAGTTCATGAATGATACTCGTTGCAATTCGCGCCGTTGCTCGACGCCAGCCGCCACGATACCCACGCGCGTCTTTCAGTCGTCTTTGCGCGTGCCCACTTGCAGCGCCACCAGGCGCGCCAGCGTAATAGCGAGATAAAGCTGGCCGGCCAGTGCCTCGGCGATGGCCAGCGACCGCGCCACCGGATGAACCGGCGTGATGTCACCATAGCCCGTGGTCGTGAGCGTGACAAAACTGAAATAGATCCAGGTCTGCGGCACATCAGCGGCAGCGGCGAGTCCGCCGGTGAAGGCATCCGGCCGCAGGTGATACAGCAGCTGGTACGCGTTCGCCCACGCAAGACCCAGTAGCAGGTACGCGGCCACCGCCCCCTGGATCCGGTGCGGCGTCACCGCGCCGCGACGATATATCTGACTGGCCACGACCGCGGCGAACAGCATCAGCGTAATCAGCGTCGACAGCTCGCGCCAGGCGGCAACGTCGGCGAAGGTCGCACTGGCCGTGCCCGCCCAGCGCATGACCAGCGCGACCGCCGCCATCGGCGGCACCACCCATCGCATCCACGGCCGCTCGGGCAGGCTCAGTGCGCCGGACACGAGCAGCGCCGAGAACACGACGTCGTTGACGAGTGGCAAGCGCGGTCCGGTGCGGCCGAACGCCGGCAGGACGAAAGCGAAGATCACGAGCAAGACGAGAAATATCGAAAGGCCCCGGTCGTTGGCCCAGAAGCGCAACAGGCTTTCCCAGAGGCGATACCTCATGGCACGCCCGCCGGCTCCCCGGGCATGCCGTGCAACTTGAACGCGTCGGTCGCCATTATGCGCTCCAGGCCATCGCCGCGGGTACGATCGAATGGTCCGCCGCACATCAGAATCCCCAGCCCATGCGCAGATACACGCCGTGATTCTCGCCCTCGCCGTCGGCGTATTCCAGGGTGGCGACGATCTTCTCGACCGGTTTGAGCACGTAGTAGAGCCCGGCCGCCGCGCTCACATAAGTACCGGCGCCGGTATCGCACTGCATGTTGCCGCCATACAGACACGCGGCCCCGGCGTACACGGTGGCGCCCCAGCGCGCCCCGAGCCGATGCCGTTCCTCGAGTTCGAGCGATGACATGTTCTTGCCGAGGTACTGGCCGAAGGTGTAGCCGCGCAACTGGATCGACGCATAGCCGGCTAGCGGCGCATCCACCGTCCACTGGTTGGCGAAGCGCGCGGCCAGGACATGGCCGGCGCCGTGCGGCCAGTAGCCCTGCCATTTGAGTCGGTAGGTGTCGAAGCTGACCGAGCCACCGAGGCTCTCGCGATAGGCCAGATTGTTGATATCCAGAAACCAGCCGCGCGACGGTGAATTCTGATCGTCGCGCGAATCCTGCTGGACGACCGCGCCCACCGCCACCGAATCGAAACCGGTCAGGCCGATGGCATTGAGAAACTCGCCGCCGAGCGCATCGGTCGCCACGATCTGGTAATTGGTGCTGATCGCCTGGGCGCCGAAAAACCAGTTGCCGTTGCCGCGGTACAAGTAGCGCGTGGCGAAGGCCTTCAGGTGATCCTCGGTCGACAGCGGAAAACCGGTGCCGAGGAAATCCTGGTAGTCGTTGTTGATCTGCCCGCCGCCGCCGAAAACGATCAGGCGGTGATGATCCTCGCCGAAATAGGTCTGGGCGAAGGCCGCGCCGATTTTGGAAGACGTACTTGTATAGGTGCCGCCTATGCCGAACATCGATACCGACGACACCGGATCGAACTTGTGCAGATACGCCGCCAGCGCACCCAGTGAGGCGCCGAGCTTCGGGTCGGACGAAACCAGCGGCACCAACAGCCACGGCGATTCGCGCGTGCCGGCCGGCGCCTGCGCATCGGCGCCGGCCGTTGTGTCGGGGGCTGCCTGCGCGTTCAAGATCACCGACGCCGCGGTCAGCGTGGCCCAAAGCACGTGCCGGCCGCATGCCACCACGCCTCCGATCCAGCGCTCCAACCCATGCCGACCGAAAAGGCGTCCAAGGCATTTATTCCTCCCTCTTGCTGTCACGTTCCTGCTCCTGCTTGCGCGTCTCGTCGCTGGACATGGTCGTCTCCTTGCCGTGACCGGCAAACCACGGCCGGACCGCCCTGGTCTGCCAGTTGAAGCGAATGGCCAGGACGCGGAACACGAAGGTCACGGCGATGGCGCTCAGCGCGGACTGCGACGCCGACAGCGACGTGCCGAGGATCAGGCCCACGAACAGGCCACAGCCGAGCAGCGCCGCCAGAATATAGAACTGGCCGGGCTTGAGCGTCAGTGGCTCGACGCGCACGATGATATCGCGCAACAGACCGCCGCCGACGGCGTTGATGGTGCCTATCATGATCGCGGCCGGGATACTCATGTTTGCGGACAGCGCCTTTTGCACTCCGACCACCGCGTAGGCGCCCAGACCCAGGGCGTCGATGTAGGCGATGACCTTCTGGAAGCGCTCGATGAAACCGCCGATGACCATGCCGGCCAGGCAGGCCAGCGCGACCACGACGAGATAGCGTCCGTCGAGAACGACCGCCGGCGGACCCTGCTGAATGAACAGGCCGTCGCGGATCAGCGCGCCGCCGACGCCGGTCACGAACGCCATGATGAACATGCCGATGAAATCGTAACCGCGGCGGATCCCCGCCAGCGCCCCGGTGAGCGCAAAGAAGAACACCGCGCCCAGATCAAAGATCACCGGAAGATGGAACATCTCCCGCAGTGGATGGGCCTCGAGCAGGCCACGCGTCAGT
>Ga0187774_10000203_pt1 | contig 19672 bp, 19 predicted proteins | sample 0216_BV02_MP05_2_FD_133152 | JGI IMG/M metagenome (GOLD analysis project Ga0187774, IMG submission 133152) | Tropical peat soil microbial communities from peatlands in Department of Meta, Colombia - 0216_BV02_MP05_20_MG | ecosystem: Environmental > Terrestrial > Soil > Wetlands > Peat | place... | reverse complement strand
GAACCCGTTTCTGAAAAGGAACTGGAGGGGGCAAAAAGATATCTCGTCGGTAGTTTTCCAATGAAGATTGATACCTATGGAAAGTGGGCCGATTTTCTTGTTCAGATTGAATATTACGGGTTAGGGGCTGGTTATTTTGAAAAGTATCGTTTGCTCATTGATGCTGTCACCGCAGGGGATGTACAAAGAGTGGCAAGAAAATACCTACACTCTGATATGAATATTCTAATTATTGTGGCCAACCTAAAAGAAGCAGGAATGGACTGATTATACATATGTCTATTAAAGGAAATTTCGAGATAGACCTGATCTATACATAGTTACTGGGATATCTCATCTATCATTCGGAATGTTTATCTATAAGAAGTAGAACTAACTTGGAAAGGTTTTCTTTGCCTCTTTCCCGATGGTAAAGAAATCGACAATATACAATAAGACCCCTATAGCAAACCGCCACTTGCCTCCTGCTACTTGTGTATCCAGTTTGTCTTCAAGGGTTCTCTTTGGTATCTGTAAGAGAGAATTATAGGTGAGTGCAAGGAAGATAACTGTTGAAACCAATGTACCCCATATAAATACCCTTTTTGCCTGAGTCTTTGTCATAACCCTTCCTCTATAGTTGGCAGAGAAACTCAATCCTAAGGTTTCTGAGATTTTAATGCATTCTGATAAAACTTCCTTGCATATTCCTTTGCCATTCTGCGGGAACTGAAGAGTGGTGTCGTACTTTTGATCGCTTCCTTCATAACCTTGACCCACTCATGAGGTATGCCGTCGTCACCCAGCTTATAATAGAGAGGAATTACATCTTTCTCTAAAATAGAATATATAGCCTCTGCGTCATTATCATCTCCGCTCCCTGTAAAGGCCCATCCATTTTTACCATTAAACCCCTCTATCCACCAGCCATCGAGAATACTAAGGTGAGGGACACCGTTCAGTGATGCCTTCATACCGCTTGTACCGCAGGCTTCCAAGGGAGGTAAAGGATTGTTGAGCCAGACATCAACTCCGTGGACCATATATTGTGCCAGTTGTTCATCATAGTTTTCGACAAAAGCAATTCTGCCTCCGAGTCCAGGGTCATGGGCAAAATTGAATATTCGCTGGAGTATCCTTTTACCTTCGTCATCTGCAGGGTGGGCCTTGCCTGCAAATATTATCTGAAGAGGTTTCCAGCGATTATTTAGGAGATTTTTTAACCGACTTAGGTTATGAAAGATTAAATCTGCCCTTTTGTAGGTAGCAAAACGTCTTGCAAAACCAATGGTTAAAGTCAATGGATCAAGTAATGTACCGCCTGTTATTACATTGATTGGGTTCATCCTGTTCTCTATCCAACGCTGACGTACCTGTTCACGAATAAAATTAATTAGCTTTATTTTTAGCCAGTAGTGAGTCTGCCATAATTCCTCATCTGGGATGTCGTCTATTAACTCCCAGATAACCGGATTATCATGGTCTGCCAGCCAATTGGGACCAAGATATTTATTGAATAAAAGTTCAACCTTTGGCTCGACCCACGTAGGGACATGAATTCCATTTGTGATAGAATCAATCGGGGTCTCCTCTTCTTTCTTATCAGGCCAGAGTGCCTGCCACATGCGGCGTGCAACCTCGCCATGCTTCTTACTTACCCCGTTGCGATAACTGGACATTTTTAGGGCAAAAGCGGTCATATTAAAGCCGGCTGAAGGTTCTTTGGGGTTAATTCCTAACTGGAGAAAAGTCTCTCGTGTCAGCCCTAAGAGCGGACAGTAGTGGCCAAAATATTTATCCATCAGATTAAAAGGGAATACATCATGTCCTGCCGGAACAGGGGTGTGGGTGGTAAAAATAGAGGTGCTACGTACTTGTTCAGCAGCCTTTTCAAAACTCATACCTTCTTCTACCCGTTCCCTGATCCGTTCCAATATGGCAAAGGCAGAATGTCCTTCATTAAGATGCAATACGGAATGTTCGATACCAAGGGTATTTAAAACCTCGCTGCCTCCGATACCGAGCACTATCTCCTGCCGTAATCGCTGTTCAATATCACCGATATACAGATGATAAGCTATTGACCTGTTCCATGGATCGTTTATGTCAATATCTGTATCCACCAGGTATAGAGATATGCGGCCTATCGCTACTTTCCAAACTGCAATATAGATTGGGGGATCGATGAAGGGGACCTTGATCACAAGCTGTTCACCTTTTTCATTGAGTACTCTTGTAATGGGAGCAGCATCCCTGTCGAGGACTTCGTCAACATTTTCCTGCCAGCCGTCTGCACGAATCTTCTGGCGTAAATAACCTTCTGGATACATAAAGCCAACTGCGACTAGTGGTACACCCAGATCACTGCACTCCTTGAGGTAATCACCAGCTAAAAAACCCAATCCACCTGCGTAAAAAGGAAGGGAATGGTGCAGCCCATACTCTGCAGAAAAAAAGGCAATGGGCAGGCACTCAGGATCTGCAATATTCTCTGAGAACCAACATATCTTTGTCTTTATCTCGTTATGGAATCGCGTAAGTGCAACATCGTAGAGTTGTAAATACTCCTGGTCATTTACTGCTGATTCCAACACTTCTCGGGGGAGTTCTCGTAGCATCTTTACGGGGTTATGACCACTCTCTTTCCATACAATTCTGTTCAATAATTTAAAGAGCATTCTTGCTGTCGGATGCCAGCTCCACCAGAGATTGTAGGCCAGTTCGCCGAGTCCGGATATCCTATTCGGAATATCAGGAAATTTTTCTTTTATGTCATCCATTATTTTTCATTCCTCCAATCCTCAGAGGTCTTTATTGCCTATAGAACATTCCACTTCCCAGTATCTCAAGTATCTCTTCGGTAATCTCTTCCTGTCTGATGTATTTCTGCAGTGAATTAAGAACTAAGATTCGCCTCTTTATGTTTTTTGCAGCTCCTTCCATAAGATGATATTATAGTAAAGTACAAGCCTCAAACGAATTTTCTTGTATATAACAGTAAAACTTTGGATTACCTTTCGATTATTTCACTTTCTTACCACAAGGACAGGGACCTTTGTATCTTTATGTATAACTCCAAATGTAACACTTCCTAGAACTGCTGCCTTTATAGCACTTCTACCATGAGATCCCATAATAATAAGGTCAACTTTTGATTTTTCAGCTTCCCTTATAATTTCCTCCTCTGGATGGCCTGATCTGATAACCTTTTTTGATTGGACATTATTCTCTTTACACAATTTCTCAGCCTTTTCGATATAAGTGTCAGCAGCCTGCCTGAGATAATCTTCGATAGGCTCTGCGAGATGTGTTGGAGCCGCTACAGCAGGGATAGATTTGGTAACAAATAAACTTTTGTCGATTACACTTAGTAACATTATTGTTGCACCTGTTTGCTTTGCGAGTTCAATGGCGTATTCAACTGATTTCTGTGCCGTTTTCGAGCCATCTGTTGGTACAAGTATCTTTGAAATCATAAGGCCTCCTTTTATAAATTATCTTTATCATTCAACTATAACAATCATTGCAGTATTTTAAAAGACTTTTATGCTTTTGTTTGTAGGATGAATACCTACAATATAATGAGATAAAGTCTGATTTACAAATCAATATTTTATTAATATACTTAACACCAATATAAAATAGGTTTTCAAATAGGAGGAGAGAAATGCATAGGTATCAAATCAAAAAAATGGTTCTCATATTAGGGGCAGGTGGCTTATTGCTGTTTTCATTATCAACTCAGGCCTATGCAGTTCCGAGCTTTGCACGCCAGACAGGCTTCTCTTGTAATGAATGTCATACTGTCTTTCCGGAACTAACACCTAGTGGTCGTAACTTCAAATTAGGAGGTTACGTGTTGAGTAAAAGCAATAAACTTTTTGAGTTCCCTCCCCCACTCGCCGGTTTTGCTCTGCTGTCTTTCACGAACATTGATAAGAAACTGTCCTCTGGATTTATCGAGGATGAGTGGTCGAACAGGATAATGTCAACAGGTAACAATGTCCTGAACATCCCACAAGGAGCGAGTATATTCTATGGTGGTCGGATTGTAGATCACATCGGCGCTTTCATACAGGGTACATTTGACGGCACCAGTAACACGTTCTTCCTTGACATGACTGATATCAGATATGCAAATAAGATTACCTTAAAAGGGAAAAATCTTGTCTATGGTATCACAATAAATAATAGTCCGACAGTACAGGATATATGGAATAGCACCCCGTCATGGGGTTTTCCTTTTGATGCCTCAGGTGTTGCTCCAACTCCCGCAGCAGGCACAATAATTGATGGAGCTTTAGATCAGCAAGTGGGTGGTATGGGTCTTTATGCTTTCTGGGATGATCTCATTTATATAGAAACAACTTTGTATCGTACTACACGGTCAGGAATTACGGAACCACTCGGTGTCGGTACAACAAAAGATATGGTAGTGGACGATGTTGCTCCTTATTGGCGACTGGCTCTTCAACAGCAATGGGAAAAACACGCAGTATCTATTGGTACATACGGCATTGTTGCCAGAATTTTTCCTGATGGCAAAAATAGTGGTTTCACTGACAAGTTTACGGATATTGCCTTTGATGCTCAATATCAATATCTTGGTGGGAAGCATATATTTTCAGCACAGACTACCTGGATTCATGAAAAACAAGACTGGGATGCCAGTTATGATTTAGGAAATACCGGAAATAGGTCTGACTCCCTCAATACATTTAAAATTAATATTAATTACAACTATAAAAGTCATTTTGGAGATATAGGCGGAACAGTTGCTTATTTTTCTACCACGGGAGATTCTGATAATTTACTTTATTCTCCTGGCGAGGTAGAGGGGAGCAGGAATGGTAGTCCAGATAGCAATGGTTTCATAATCGATATGCACTACCTGCCGGTAGAGAAGATCAAGTGCACTGTCCAGTATACAATATATAACAAGTTCAATGGCGCACGTTCAAATTATGACGGATCAGGTAGAGATGCATCCGATAACAACACGCTCTATCTTGCTCTTTCAATACTGTTATAATCTTTTGCTAAAAGATTTAATTTTACGTAATATAGTAGTCTTTTGCGAAATAGAGCGCTTTATTATTTGAATGTATCGAGAATATATTCTGCTATCTGCTTTGCGAAATCATCTGGAATTTTATCCTTGTCGAAACTTGGCATACCGGGACCAGGGTTTCTCATAATATTGATAATATCCTCTATCTTTTTTATATTATGAGAGTTTAAGTCATTTCTATGCAGAGATTTTTGAGCATTGAATATGTTACCGCCATCAGGATGACACATAATGCAATATTGGTTAAACAGATTTTCCCCCACACTGCTCTTTGTTTCCTCATTCGCAGAACTAATCTTGTTCAATGGATATGCTGCCACTAACAAAATGAATATGATGAGTAGTAACCTCTTCATTTTTAATGTACCTCCTCTTCTAAATTTACGATCCAGAAGTTGGTTTCAATGTTTCTCAGGAAACAACAGCCTTTGCAACCAGTACTTCTGACGTTATTCCCATGGTTATGACTGTATTGCGGTATATTATTTGCCATTCTTCTAAACTGATATAGTCGATTAATCTAATAGGGCGACATCCGCCTACGAATTTCGGATCCAAACGATATAGTTTATCCCATATCCATGTGATTATTCTACCCAAGGGATTTTTCCCTTGGGTAAGGCTGACATTACAAGCAAATAGTACAAAATCTTACAGAAAGTTTATACTTATTCTGATATTTTTAACTATGATCCTTCTTTAATATTAAGTATGCAAAAGAGGAATTTAATCTTGCTGCGTCACGGACAGAGTCTATGGAATCTGGAGAATAAGTTTACCGGCTGGACTGATATTGATCTTTCAGACCAGGGTATACACGAGGCACATCGGGCAGGTTTATTATTGAGATCTGAAGAATATACATTTGATGTAGCCTATACCTCTTACCTCAAACGTGCCATCAGGACTCTCTGGATTGTTCTTGATGAGATGGACCTCATGTGGATTCCTGTTTACTCTTCATGGCGACTGAATGAACGACATTATGGTGCACTTCAAGGTCTCAATAAAAAATCCACAGCAGAGAAATACGGCCTTGAACAGGTTCATACCTGGCGGCGTAGTTATGATGTAACTCCTCCTCCCTTGGATGAAACAGATCCTCGGCATCCGAGGTTTGATCCACGGTATGCAAATCTGAAGAAAGAAGAATTACCCAATACAGAATCTCTTAAGGATACTCTCAAGCGTGTACTCCCATATTGGCATGAGACAATCGCACCAAGTTTGAGTCAAAATAAAAGAGTTCTCGTATCAGCTCACGGAAACAGCCTTCGTGCCCTCGTTAAATACCTTGATAATGTCTCCGATGACGATATCGTTGAACTCAACATTCCAACAGGTATCCCTTTGGTCTATGAATTAGATGATCATCTGCATGCGATAAACCATTACTACTTAGGGAATAAAGAAGATATTCAAAAAGCTACAGAATCTGTAGCCAGGCAATTATCAGAGCACGAGGAATAACAGAAAAAGTAATTTTTGAAACAGCTATAGAAGGAAAAGTAATGGGTGGCATTTTTAAGGCTTATGATATAAGAGGTTCCTACCCCGATGAACTCAATGAAACAATGTCCTGGAAAATCGGAGTATGCTTTGTGAGTCTACTTAACGCCAAGAAAATTGTAGTAGGGCGTGATATGCGGCTTTCTGCCCTGAATCTCGAAAAGGCATTTATCGAGGGGGCTGTTTCTTCAGGAGCATCTGTCATTGATATCGGAATGACCACTACCCCGAGACTCTACTACGCCATCATAGATGGAAGGTTTGATGGAGGAGTCATGGTTACAGCATCACATTTGCCAGGGGGCATCAATGGTTTTAAACTTTCTCGCACGGAGGCGATACCGCTGAGCGGAGAGGCAGGGCTCCCCGCCCTTGAGCGTTTAGTCAGCGAAATGACGTCTGTGGAACACAACTCAATACAGGGCGGTTCTTACCAGGAGATCAATTTTTTTGATACCTATATTAATAAAATTATCAGTTTCGTCCACAATCCCAAACCATTAAAAATTGTAATTGATGCAGGAAATGGGATGGCAGGGCTCGAAGTGCCTCCACTACTAAATAAAATTCCTGTCTGGAAATATATTCCTATGTATATGGAACCGGATGGGAGTTTCCCCCACCATATAGCGAACCCCCTCATTCCATCCACGACCAGAGATCTTCAGGCTATGGTTTTGAAAGAAAACGCAGATGTAGGGGTAGCCTTTGACGGAGATGCTGACCGATGTGGCTTTATAGATGAGAAAGGGGAAAGGGTACCAGAGGATCTGGTGACTGCGCTCATTGCCGAGTTCTTTCTGACAAAGGAACCTGGTGCAACTATCCTATATGATCTGCGTTCAAGTCGCATTGTCCCAGAGACAATTAGCCGTTTAAAAGGGAGGGCAGTGCGCTCGCGGGTCGGCCATGCCTTTATCAAGACCAAAATGAGAGAAGAAAATGCCCTGTTTGCTGGTGAACTTTCTGGTCATTACTATTATAGAGATATGGGATTTACTGACAACGCCATATTAACCATGATCCATATGCTCAACTTTTTGTCTTTAAAAAGTGAGCCCCTCTCTAATTTAATTCAACCTCTCAAAAAATACTATTCAACAGGAGAAATCAATCTGAAGGTTAAAGATAAAGAGGCTGTTTTCAAAGCATTGGAGGCCAGATTTATGGATGCAAGAAAAGACTACCTGGACGGCATAACTGTTGAGTACGATTCCTGGTGGTTTAACCTTAGGGCCTCAAACACAGAACCGCTTATGCGACTTAATCTTGAAGCAAATGATCCAAGTATTAAAGAAGAAAAGAAGAAAGAGGTATTCAATACCATTCACGATTCAGATCCATCAATGGAGTTATTTATATAGCACCTTTTTCCTTTTTGATTTTGTAAAGAACTTTCTTATCCCCTCTTTTTTGTACAGCTTTATTTCTGGAATGAGTTTTAGAAAATCATCCTTCTGGCACAGCGCTGTCCCAGGCCTTAATGTTGTAGCTGTTCCAGCAGCTACTGCATATATCAGGGATTCCCTAAGAGTCCTGCCATGAGCCAATCCATATACGAAGCCGGCTACGGCAGAATCACCAGCACCGATCGTATTTTGCACCTTCACCTCGGGAGGAGAAGCCAGATATTGTCCCTTTTCTCCGATTAGAAGAATCCCCTTTGCTCCCATGGACACAAGGACGTTTTTCACTCCTTTTTCACGAACGCTGTATGCCTCACTGATGATTTCTTCCATGCCTTTCAATTCTTTATCTACCAATCGGCTCAATTCGTAAACATTCGGCTTAATAGCATCAGGAAAGCCCTGAATTCCAACCTTCAAGGCATCTCCATCTGTATCCAATATAACTTTGGCTCCCTTGCTTTTAGCTATTTCAATGATTTTGCGGTAGATTTCGGGATGTACCCCGGGAGGAAGGCTCCCGCTGATGACTACTATTTCAGGTTTCTCGAGCTTTTCGACCTTATGAATTATCTGCACTACTTCATATGGTTTAATTTCAGGTCCGCTGGCACTGAATATTGTCTGGCTGCGTGTGCTGATATCATTGACAATAATGTTGGTGCGGGTCTCGCCTGAAATCCTTATAAAGTCACAGGTAATTCCTTCATTAAGTAGTCGGCCCTCGAGTTCTTCTCCAGAAAATCCACCGACAAATCCATACGCCCTATTAGCAACTTTTAGGGTCATTAACACCCTGGATACATCTATCCCTTTGCCGCCGGCATACCTTTCCTCTTTCGCAATTCTATTAGACTCATCAGGTTGTATCTTATCAATCCACAGAGTCCTGTCTAAGGCCGGATTAAGCGTTATCGTGTAAATCAATTATGTCTCCTCAGTCATACGCTAACAAAATCTTTCAGACCATCTCCTCCATTTTCTTCATTCTCTCCATTTTCATCTTCGTCATTGAAGTCATGAAAGCCATCTTCCCCATCGAAGGTGGCGTAATCACTTTATACTGAGCAGAGGGACGAGGACGATGCCTATAAAGTCCTGGAGGAAGTGCATAACAACGGGAGCAATTAGGCTCTTTCTCCACATATAGACGAGAGCAAAAACTAAACCCATAAAACCGATGGTTACTACCCCAGCCGATCCCTCATAGCCGTGCCCGAGCGAAAAAATTACCGCTGACAGCAGCATAGCTGTAGCTGGGCTTGCAGTAATGGCTTTTAAACGCAGTATGAGGTACCCACGGAAAATGGTCTCCTCTGCTATGGCAACAATTACTACCAGGATGAGACCCAGCAGAGATTCTGCCATGCCTCCAGTGGCCACTAGTGAAGGTAGAGGTGTGGACGGCCTGGAAAACCCGACTGCCAACAAGGCACTTTCGAGTAAACCAGAAGTAAAGAACAAGGGAATAAACAACCCGATGCCCAGGGCTATTTCTTTCCAGACGTTTTTGAATGTCCAGCCAATCCAATCTATGGGTTCGCTGTTGCGCCAGATAAAGAAGAGAACCAGGCTAACCAGAGCAAGGTCACGCAGAATAGTAGCAAATGCCACGAGCACAAAGCTCAAGCTGCCGTGCCTAACGGCGAAAAAGGAAAAGACCATGGACGGTACAATAAGAAAAAGGAAGACAGAGACCTCAATAAACTGCTCCTTCCAACTGGACTGGACGCTACTTTCTTTGTGAGGCATGCTGTTATTCGAGTCGGTTGTCATGGATAGCATCTCTTAAAAATTGTTACTACAAAAGCTGCCAGTGGTTATCTCCAGACAAACAGAGCAAGTTTCCAACCATATATCTATTTTCTGTAGAACATTCCACTTCCCAGTATCTCGAGCATCTCTTCTGTAATCTCTTCCTGTCTGATCTTAACTTTATCCCATTTTTCAGAAAAATTACAGAGTCTTTTCCCTTTCACCACCCCTCTTATATGGAATAGGAATGTATTGAACAGATGGGCGCTGTTGCATAGCCTGTGGAAAGAGATCCATGAGTTGATAAATCTCCTCGGGCAATCCAACAGTAACAGGAAGGCCCAGGGATTTTGCTTCCTCAAATGTGATGGGATAATCATGAGTCCATCTGCCTTCGGTGAGGATGGTGGCAATCTTTTCAGCAGCTTCCTCACCCATCCGTTCGATGAGAATATTTTTAACAAAAATCTTTACCTGATCAAGGGCCTTTTGCGCTACATCAGCTAAGATGAAAGTTTTATCTTCAATATCTTTCGGCTCCTTTTCTTTCACAGTTTTTAGGATTGAAACCGCTGGGTACTCACCTAACTGTGGGTCAACAGGTCCTAATACAGCATTTTCATCCATTACTACTTCATTGGCAGCAAGGCATAAGAGGGTGCCGCCAGACATGGCATAGTGAGGTACAAAAATGGAAACCTTTGCCTTGTGTCGCCTAAGGGCCAAGGCAATCTGTTCAGCAGATAAAACAAGACCGCCAGGTGTGTGAATAATAATGTCGATTGGCATGTCTTCAGGAGTAAGCCTCACAGCCCTAAGGATCTCTTCAGAATCATTTATGTCTATATATCTCATGATTGGAAAACCAAGAAATCTCATCGTTTCCTGACGGTGAATAAGGGTTATAACCCGCGAATTACGTTTCTTTTCAAGCTTCCTGATTAATCCGAAACGCTTTGCCTGCATTAATTTTTGTTGGAGTATTGGCAGAACAGAAACAAGGATGATAAAGATCCAGAAAATATTCCAGATATTGCCCATGGTTTTCTCACTCCTTTCCAAGGTTTTTTAAAATGTTATTACAGCACAGGAATATTAAATAATACTAAATAGTTGGTAAAATTTCATGACAAACTTTATGCAGTATACCCTAAAGTGAATAAACTGAGAAAAAATGGGTGGGCGGAAAAAGACCCCTTCCTGGATTTTAAACTTGTTATCCCCTCAAGTCTTGTTACAGGGTTACCTTATTTCTGTCATTCCGCTCCGCCTCAGGCGGATGATGCGGTCTACGACTCATAGAGATCATAAGCAATTTTTGCTACATCATTACGGAAATTATAACCATTACTCATATATTACCTCCGTATAAATGATTCATTTTGATTCTGTTTTTGCCTTGTGGCATAAAGAATATAGTTGTTCGGAATAGTAAGGGTCATGCATCCATGTCTGTTTCTTTTTGTACTTTTCTGATTCATCTTTTGCTGAAGAAGTTTCAATAATTGGACACAAGTAAAACTCCTCTTTAAAGCAGTAGTCTTCCATCTCTGCGATACTCGGAACGTGAGGAGAGTTGGATCGAGCACAAACGGCAAAATAATTTTCTCTGAAATATGGACAACTCATATACACCTCCTCTGACAACAAAGAATTTCGCTGTTTTATTATTTTTTACCATACAATTAGAATTAAAAATATCGGTATTTGTCTGATTTTTTTGTAGGAATTTAACTTATCACGCTGTCAAAATCTGTCCTATAGAGAAGGGGGGGACCAGTAGCTTATAGCAGTGAGAGAACGATGGCGAATTATTTATCTTCTTGAGCGGGTTCTTTTACCCCGTTAGAAAGCCCTGTTATTTATAGCTGGGATGGAATAGATAAAATCTTAATTCCTCATAGAAAGAGCAGGGTAAATGCCCCGTCCTTTCTAACGGGTTTTACTATCCCTGCCTTTTGGCTTGTTTTTATCTAAAAGGTATCGAATTGGTGCATGTTTTCTCTTTTGTTGTGCAGTCTTATGGGGTTTTTATTGTTACATAAAAACTGTGGGCGCCCCTCTTTATTAAGAAAAGAGCTTGGTTATTCTTCTCGGTTTTCGCTATCTCATCGTAATAATCTCTCACATTTCTGATGGGTTTGCGATTTACCTCTTTGATTACGTCTCCCACCCGTATGCCCGCATCATCCCCAGAGCTTCCCGGATTCACATTAATAAGAACGACTCCAAATGTATCTTTAATGTCAAACTCTTTCTGCCAGCGCGGATTTATGTTATCAACCTTCATTCCCAGACTTGGGGCTGGCATCTGAGATGCTATTCTCTGTTCTGTCAATTCTGCCACTTTCAACTTCATGGGCATCTCCTTCCCATTCCTTATTAACTTAACATCGACTTCTGTTCCTATAGGTGTCTCCGCAACAGTTCTAGGTAGGTCTGACATGCTCTTGATCTCTTTTCCATCAAAGGATATGATTATATCTCCCCTTTTTATCCCTGCTATATCCGCAGGACTTCCAGGCACAACATCTCCCACCAATGCACCTGTTGGCTCTTTCAATCCAAAGGATTGAGCTATTTCAGGGGTTACGCTCTGGATTGATACACCGATCCACCCACGCGTGACTTTCCCCTTTTCTTTTAACTGAGAGATTACCGTTTTTGCCATATTACTTGGAATAGCAAAACCAATTCCCTGTCCGGTTGCAACGATGGCAGTATTGATACCAACAACTTCTCCTTTCAAATTTATTAGGGGTCCACCACTGTTGCCTGGATTAATAGGTGCATCTGTTTGAAGAAAATTATCGTACGGCCCTGAACCTATCACCCTTCCCGTAGCACTGATGATACCCTGGGTGACGGTATGTTCCAATCCGAAAGGATTACCAATAGCAAGTACCCAGTCGCCGACCCTGATTTTGTCAGAATCACCGAGGGGAAGGGTAGGGAGATCTTTAAAAAGAGATGAAATCTTTATAAGAGCAAGGTCTGTCTTTGAATCCCTACCCACAACCTTAGCCTTAAATTCTCTTCCATCCGCCAATTTCACTTTTATTTCGTCAGCACCCTCAACGACATGGTTGTTTGTGATGATATAACCATCCTTATCAATGATAAATCCAGATCCGAGACTCTGCTGCTTTAATTCCCTATCGGGGATGTCACCAAAGAATCTTTTGAAGAAATCGCCAAAAGGGCCTTCCTCATTGGGTCCAAAAAAATGCTTGAATGGATTACCAGGAACCCTGACGGTTGTTGTTGTACTAATATTGACCACTGCAGGCTTTACCTTCTCAGCAAGATCAGCAAAAGATTGAGGAAAACCTATTACTTCAGTAGCACTTTTTTTGCCCTCGCAGCCTTCTTGAAAACCGATGAAGATTCCGATAATGGCCATTAGGATTAAGATTATTATTGATCTGCTCAAATTTCTCCTTCTCATGATCTTTCTCTAAAACCTCCTTTTTATCTTATTATTCATATGATAATTTATTACTTTCCCCCGGAAAAGTCACTGGTTCTTTTCCTTTTTATTAGTGATAATTTCAACGGCAGGCCAGTATCATATTCGCCAAGCCGGGATAAGCCGCTCCGACCCAGACTATTATGCCTTTGCGGTGATGAACTATATTCTTGGAGGTGGGGGCTTTGCATCACGTTGCCTAGTTTATAACCCAAATTTTCTGAACAAATAGTACTTTGGGAAATCAATACATAGGGTGAAGAGCACGGAGAATGTAAGAACGACAAGAACCTGATACGATGTAAGGGATGGGACAAAGATGCCGTAGATGCCTAAAAGTGCAAATCCGATTATTGTGGCTGAACTTAGAATAAGTAATTCTCTGCCTGGAAGCGACGACCAAAAGTGTCGCCTTTCTCTCACAATTAATACCCTGAACTGGCTATTGAATATAAGATTCAGCATAACCAAGGTACGCAGCTTTTCCCATTCAAGATGAAAATATTTCATACCTACCACGATTACGATCAAACCTTCAATAACTAACAGCATACCTGGAATAAGTGATGCAACAGTAATATTTTTTACATTCCACATATTGGGATTGCTTGTATGTTTTACATTGTCGGTTGACAGAGACATTGTTACAAAATCATTTGCAAATACGAGCAGTGACATACCAAGAAGAGAAAGCACTATATTATGTAACCAGAAGAAGCTCAGGGTAAGTAAACCGACAAATTCTATAACCTTAGTGACCTTATTTATGACCCATGACAGCATTCGTTGATATGTCTGCCTGCTTATCTTTACAGCATCAATTATTACACTAATTCCTGGTTCGGTTAGAACCACACTTGCTGAGGCCTTTGCCACATCAGTTGAATTGCTTACAGCTATACCCATCTCTGCTTGTTTCAAAGCAGGTGCGTCGTTGACCCCATCACCTGTCATTCCTACCATATGTCCTCTGGATTGTAGAAGTTTCACCACTTTGTATTTGTCCTCGGGATATATTTCGGCAAATCCACTGCTTTCTCCGACAATCTTCACCTGTTCATCTTCGCTTAAGCCTTTGATATCTTCTATCCTGATAATCGTACTGCCGATCCCAACCTGACGGGCTATTTCTTTAGCAATAGCGATGTTATCACCAGTAAGCATTATCGGCTTTATTCCAAGCTTTCTTACCTCCTTTATCATGCTTTCTGAATCAGACCTGGGTGGATCAGACAACGGCAGCAATCCTATGAGTTTAAGATTATCTAAGTCATCGCCCTCTGATTGAGCAACTGCTATTGTTCTGTATCCTTTCTGAGAAAACTCTTCTATAATTCTGTTAGCCTCCTCTATGGTCTTTTTATCGACTCCACGACACAGAGATAAAATAACTTGGGCTGCGCCCTTAACGACTCTAAAGCGTCTTCCGCTTGCTTCAATGAGTGATTCTGTTCTCTTGATTGAAGGATTAAATGGTGTATATGAGATCTGTTTGTATGCATTAAAAGCAACTCCAATATTTTTTGCATATTCAATAACAGCAAGGTCAATAATATCCATACCTTCTTCCTGGGATGCTAAAGCAGCAACTCTGACAACATCATGTTTCTTATAGTCGGAAAACTGTATGCTGTCGATAACCGATAATTTGTTTTGCGTTATTGTGCCTGTCTTGTCGAGGCACAGGACATCTATAGAAGCAGCATCTTCAATTGAGTCAAGCTTAGTTACCAGCGCCCCTTCTTTGGCAAGCTCCAGTGCACCTACGGCCTGGACTATGGTGAGCACAGCCGGAAGGGCTACAGGAACCGATCCCATGAGGAAAATTACAGCAAAAGTTAATATCAATACCATTCCTGCATTAATTGTTGCGGCGTATATTGAGACTAAAATTGATGCGGCTATCCCAAGATACATCATATATTTGATTATAGCCATCATCACTTCGTCCTGATGGGATTTTGGTTTGGCTATTTTGACTAATTCTGCTGTCTTACCAAAGTAGGTATTTGCCCCTGTATTGACCACTGCACATCTAGCCTCTCCCCGCCTTACTACTGATCCTGAGAAGATGATGTCTAACAGATGTTTTTCGACAGGTAAGGATTCTCCTGTTAAAGCTGACTCATCAATTGAAAGTCCGCCAGTGACGACCTTTGCATCTGCAGGTACTATATCTCCAAGTCTCACAACAATGATGTCCCCAGGAGCAATCTCTTTAGCATCAACTGTTACCCATTTCCCATCCCGTAAAGCTTTCGCCTTGATTGCCAACTTTTTTTTGAGAAGTTCCACCGCTTTTTGCGAGCCCAGCGAGTGCATATGGCCTATGATGGCATTTACTGTCAGAAGCACAAAGATTATTATCGCTTCAAGATAATGCCTCAATATGAACGAAAGGGTCATCGCCAGTTCTAATAGCCATGGCATAGGCCCCCAGTAATGCAATAAGAATTCAAGAAATGGATTCTTCTTTTTCTCTACAATTTCGTTATAACCAAATATCTCAAGACGTCTTTTAACTTCAGACTCTATAAGTCCATCTTCCGATGTCTCTAAAAGTCTCAGGGTTTCTTCTAATGATGCTTCTTTGTATTCAGATGTACTTCTCAAGTGAAAACCCATATATTCTGGAAACTTAAATAGAACATCCGTCATCTCCTCATGGAAGAAATTCAGTACATTTAAAGATTAGACCACAACATAGTATATTAAAAATAATTTGACCTGTAACTACATGAAAGACATTTTTAAATTTCTCATTGATTCTTTTTTCCTGATTATTGAAAAATGATCTTTTTACTGAATTATTTCTTTCAGAACAACTGCATTGTTATGCTCAGTATCTCTTGCTGAAAACAAGAGGGTGATACGACCTTTTTTTGACTCAACCTTGAGTTTTCCAATAAGATCCGATTTCTTCTTAAGCTCTTTCTTATACCTGCTTTTGAATTCCTGCCATTTAGATGGATCGTGAGAAAACCATCTCCTCAGCTCATCGCTGGGTGCAATTTCTTTCAGCCATTCGTCTATTTTTGCTTTATCTTTCTTAATTCCTCGAGGCCATAGTCTGTCAACAAGGATTCTTTTACCATCATCCTCAGAGAATGGGTCGTATACCCTTTTAATTTTTATAAGAGGCATATTTCCTCGTTCTTTTGCTGGATAAAATTATAAATAATTTAACATGAATTCATCCTTTCATGTGTGAAAATGCGGGTATTTTATAAAGTTTTTCCTTTTATGAAGTTTTCCATGGTATAATGTATAGTTGAGGAGGTTAAAAAAATGCCGATATATGAGTACGAGTGCCCTAACTGCGGAAAACATTATGAGATAATCCAGAAATTCAGTGATGAACCCTTGAACAGATGTCCTGAATGTGGTGGGCATGTCCATAAATTAATCTCCCGAACTTCTTTTGTACTAAAAGGTACAGGCTGGTATGTAACAGATTATGCTTCTCCTGAAAGAAAAAAGGCAGGAGAGGGTGTAAGTAGGTCTCATACAAAAAAAGAATCTGCCGTAGATACTACTACCAAAAAATAGTGGTCAAGCCTTACGTCCACATCCCCTATTCGAAAATAGGGGATTACCTTCATTTTATAAAAGATTATCTCCTTAATCTTGAGGTATATTTTTCTTCAAATTCTCTCGATACTATAAAGGACTCTGACATCTTAAGACTTAAAGAAGATCTCGATTACCATCCATCCCTTACTCTTCACGCACCTTTTATGGACCTATCACCAGGAGCAGTGGATTCGAAAGTCAGGGATATTACTATCGAGAGGTTTTACCATATTCTCGGTATAGCAAAAATTTTGAGGCCTGGAGTAATAGTTTTTCATTCAGGCTATGAAAAATGGAAATATGCCTTAAAAATTGACCTTTGGTTAGAGATGAGTTTACTAACTTGGAGACACATTTTACCGAGAGCTAAAGAGATGAATTTAAAGATAGCTATAGAAAATATTTTTGAGGATGATCCCGCAAACTTACGGCTTCTTATGGAAGAAATGGGTTCTCAATATTTTGGAATATGTTTTGATACGGGACATTTTAATCTCTTCTCTAACGCCTCACTTGAAGAATGGTTAAGGCAGCTTAAGTCTTATATAATAGAACTTCATCTGCATGACAATGACAGGAGTGCTGATACCCATAATGCTATCGGAGATGGAACTTTTGATTTTGATACCTTATTCTCTACGCTAAGGGATAAAAATCTTATTTATACTATTGAGGCACATACACCCGAGGATGTATTAAAAAGTCTTGAGAGGCTTAAGGTCTATAGCTTATACACCTGATTCTTTAATGAAAAACCTCTGAGGTCTGGATAATTTTTACCTTTATACTGAATTATGACCTTATGGGATTCACCCATAGTACCTGGTAAGATTAAACCTTTTATCTTTGCAACCTCGAAAAGATAATCAGAAGAATTTTCATAAAGTTCTTTTATTATCTCATCAATTCCAAGGGCAATAAGGAAAGCTCCCTGCTGGCAGAATCCAAGAGTTTTTAGTCCAAGGTCTTCTCCCCATTTTTTTACTGCTGAGAAATTAACATGTGCTGTTATGTCTTGTTCCCCTATGTTCTGATATGGATCTTCTACTAACTGATGTTTATGATAGCAAAGCAATGTTCCCCTGTTTCTGTCTTCGCTGTAGTAGTCCCAAGCAGGATAGCCATAATCTATTGTCAAAATAAATCCCTCTAATAATGATTCATCAACAGATTTTAGCCAATCCTTTATTCTTAAGTTAATCTCAGTCCTGTATCCCTCGGTGAGTTCAATAGAAAATTCATTGAAGTAATCGGTTAGGGCACCTGTGCTCAAATCCTTTTTGATCTCAATGAAGGTGTTATTATCAAGTGCAACATAAATTTCTCTCAGTTCATCCTCCATCTCAATCATATGAACAGGAAAAGCATCGAGGAGTTCATTGGAAAGTATGCATCCTCTTATTTTTTCTATTTCTTTTAGTGAAGTGAACCATTTTACTTTATCTGAATAATCTTCGAGCAGTTTTTGTTGTTCATGCTTCATAAAGGGATTTGGTTCTATTATTATGTATGCTAATGGACTGAAATGCCTTTTACCGAGATAATCGAGGATATCTTTGCACATATATCCTGTCCCTGCACCAATCTCTATGATTTGAAAATCAGGGGGGTTTTTCATTACTTTCCACATCTCCTCAATCTGTCTGCCGATCATCACTCCGAATATAGGATGAAGATGTGGACTCGTGTAGAAATCTCCTGCTTTTCCTATTTCTGTTTTTTCAGACGCATAGTAACCAAATCCAGGCTCGTAAAGAGCCATCTTCATAAAGGTTTCGAAGGAGATAGGTCCTTCCTTCTGTATTTTCTCAATAATCTTTTGTTCAAGGGGATTCATATTAATCTCTGGTAAGAAACCATTCTCCTACCTTTTCATAATAATATATTTTGTATTCATATCCATTATTCCCTTTAACCTTAAAGGACCTCTTTCTCGTTCCATCTTTAAGTCCTTCTTCAATCCACATACTCAAGATTTGAACAATTTCAATCTTTTCGTTGTGTAAAATGAATGCCTTCGGCTTCTCGTCACCTCGATAGCCTGAATAAGCAATGACGTTAATCCTTTCATCAGTCATATCTAAAGTGTAACAGAATATGAACTACATCTGGGATCATAATCTCTATGACCTCACTTTCAAAGGTAGACCAAATGCAGTTGCATAGGATTTACCTTTTCGGATATCATTGATTTAAACAATTATGGAAATTTCATACACAAAGGAGGGATGGAAATGTTGAAAGAGTTCAAAGAGTTTGCTATGCGTGGAAATGTAGTTGACATGGCTGTTGGAATCGTCATTGGCGCTGCCTTCGGTACTATCATCAATTCTCTCGTTTCTGATATTATTATGCCGCCAATTGGTATTCTTCTGAGCAAAGTAGATTTCTCATCTCTCTTTATTGTTCTTAAAGATGGTAAAGTCGCTGGCCCATATGACTCTATTGCTGCTGCGAAGGCTGCCGGTGCTGTTACAATCAATTATGGTGTATTTGTGAATACAATTATTAGTTTCTTAATAGTTGCATTTGCGGTATTTCTTCTTATTCGAAATATCAACAAACTCAAGAGGGAAAAGGAAGCTCCAGTAGTACCAACAACAAAGGAGTGCCCCTTTTGTCTGTCCGTTATTCCTATCAAGGCTACTCGTTGTGCTCATTGTATTTCTGAGTTAAAGTGATAGCTCTTCTGTAAAGGAGGATTACATGAAAAGGATATGTTTTCTGGTTCTCATAATTTCTTTCTTTTCAATAAACTTAACCGATGCTGGATTACTTGATGATGTAATGAAAAATATAGGCTCTTCTGGTAAGGGACAATCTGATGAGAGCACAATCGTTTCTGGACTGAAAGAAGCTCTGTCTATTGGGACGGATAAAGCTGTTAAAAATGTGTCACAAGTTGATGGT
>Ga0187774_10000198_pt1 | contig 20063 bp, 13 predicted proteins | sample 0216_BV02_MP05_2_FD_133152 | JGI IMG/M metagenome (GOLD analysis project Ga0187774, IMG submission 133152) | Tropical peat soil microbial communities from peatlands in Department of Meta, Colombia - 0216_BV02_MP05_20_MG | ecosystem: Environmental > Terrestrial > Soil > Wetlands > Peat | place... | reverse complement strand
TGTACAGTTTCTCGCTGATGATCACCTGGGCAACACCCAGCGCAAATGCCGGATCGGTGCCGGGTCTGATGACGATCACTTCGTCGCATTTATTGGCGGTTGCTGCGTATTCGACCGTAACTGCCACCGTCTTCGCACCTTTTAGGCGCGATTCAGTGAGCCAATGGCTGTCCGGCATTTTGGTTGTGATCCAGTTCATTCCCCAGGCGATCACCAGCTTGGCGTTTTCGGCGTCGTGCAATTCGAAATCGTTGGTCTGGTCACCGGTCACCATCGGGTGTCCCGGAGGAAGATCGGTGTGAAAAGCGTAGGAATCCCAGGAACAGGCGCCTTTGGCCTCATCGGGCGAGACCCCGCGCAGGTGATGGTCCAGGAGCGCCATGCTGTTTCCCATTCGGAAATTGCCGAAAACGCGTACCGTGCCCAGAAACGCCATGCCACCGCGAAATTTCATGACCCGCGTGCCCGCGCCGCCCACCTGTTCCACCATGTCGGGGTCATAACCTTGCGCAAGCAAATATTTCTTCCCTTGTTCTCCACCGTAGGTCTTGGCAACGTTGTAAAGCGCCTTGGCGTGATAGCGGTAAGCCTCGTCATGCGAAACCTTGACCCAGCTGTCCCAGCCGCGCCGCATGAGCTCCTTGGGCGCCGCGCCGGTCTGCGAATCGCGCGGAAATCCCTGGTCCGCCCAGTCCTTGAAACCCTTGCGCAAGAACGCGCCGTTGATACGCCGGTCGCCATAAAAGCGCCGCGCCAGCACCAAACCTTTCTGGCAGCAGCGTGGATCCCAGCGCGGGGAAGCCTGGTTGCCATACAAATCTTGGGCCTTGCCGTAACCATAAGTCGGCTGGATTCGTACCACCACGTTGTTTTTAACGAAGGCTTCAAGCAGGCAATTGTGCGTATCATTGGGGGAACACAAGAAGACAAAGGTCTTGTCCACCCGGTAGATATCCCGGTACATGCGCTCCCAATCGCGGTTGGGATAGGCAGCCAGCGGGTTGGGAACAGCCACAGGGGCAAGATAGCGATATTGCGCGAATAATTCGCCTGGATTAGCCAACGCTCCGAAGCCGACTGCCCCTGCCATTTGCAGGAAACGCCTTCGCGAAATCCTAGTGGGTGATGCTTTCATGGCTGCCTCCAATGCCGACCGTTTGACCGGAATTTATGCTTTTCGGGATTCTAGAAATTGATCCAGGTCAAAACTCTTGCATGTTTAATCGACGGCAGGCTGCGGGCCCGGTTGCACTTTAAGCGCCCAACTCGAAATCTCGCCACTCCGCGTGGCAGCACCAAGTCGAGAGTGCTCTTTTATGCTGCTAAAATGAATGCTCGCAGCACGGTGAGCATTAGCTCGCTCTTTTAATTGGCTTATCCAAGGAGACTGCGATGCCAAAGAGAGAAGACGTTCCCAAATTCCTCGCTCAACTTCAGAAACAGCATAGAAAATTATTTGCCGCAGTAGACGGACTCGGCAAGGCGGTGAGAAAAGAGGGTCCTATCGATGAGAAAACAGGACAGCTCATACAACTGGCTGCAGCCGCAACATTGCGCTCAGAAGGCGCAGTGCATAGCCACACGAGGCGCGCGCTTCAAGCCGGCGCGACGCCGCAGGAAATCCGGCACGCGATAATTCTCGTAACCAGCACTATCGGTTTTCCAAACGTGGTCGCGGCCTTAAGCTGGGTAAATGACGTGATTTCAAGAAAAAAATAGACTCGCGGAGGAGACGTAAGGCATCCAGTCACACGCTGTCGCGCTGAGGGAAGCCGTGCTGCTTGCGCGGCTTTAGCCAGCTAACAAGAGGCGATTGATCTCGAGAGCAATCCGGCGCGGCGGCAGTTCTCCGCCGAGCGCCAGCAGCTTGTTAATCAAGCCGGGAATCACCACAGCGCGTCCTCGCCTCATTCCCAGATATCCGCTTCGGGCTACCGAGCTTGCATCCATCACCGGCAGCCAGCGGAAGAGCCGTAGTTTGTCCGCGCCGGCTTTTTCTTCAAACTCGGTATGCGTTGACCCCGGGCACAAGGCGGTGAGGGTCACCCCGCTTCCCCGGAGTTCGCGAGCGAGCGCACGGGAAAACGAGACCACATAGCTCTTCGTTGCGTAATAGACGGCCATGCCCGGTCCACCCGGTTGCAGACCGGCTAACGAAGCCACATTGAGTATTTGGCCGCGGCGGCGGCTCAACATTTCGGGAAGCGCCAAGCGCGTCAGAGCAGTCAATGCAACTACATTCACTTGCAGCATGGCCGCTATCACCCCTGGACCCGATTCTGAAAATGGACTTGCGGCACCGATACCCGCGTTGTTTACAAGTACATCCACCTCACCCAGTTTACTGATTTCTGCCCAAAGCTCCTCAGCCGCATTTGGCTGTCCCAAGTCTTTCAGGATTACTTCGACCGAGACGCCATGTTTGCTTCTCAGGTCTTCGGCGAGCCGATTGAGTTGATCGGCCCGGCGGGCAGTGATGACGAGGTTGTACCCATCGGCAGCAAACAAGCGGCAGAGTTCAAAGCCGATCCCGCTTGAGGCGCCGGTGATCACTGCACGCTTTCCATTACTCGAATTCGTTTCCATAGCTCGATCCTCCAAATCGGTTCTAACAGGCCTTTTGCGGAACCCTGTAAGTTTTGACTATCAGCGTACCAAGTTCAACTGCCCGCCGCCATTCCCCTGATGTTTCCCGGGTCATTTAGGCCTCCGAAGACGGGCATTATTGATCTGAATCAAAAGGCATGTTTTTGAGCCCGTATATCATTCCTAACGGTCTTCTCGCGTGCAGATTTCACCTTAGCAATTTGAGCGATTATAAATGCACGACACGCCTCACGACTTGACTCCCGTGGTCGATTTGACCAGCGGCAAAGGTGCGGGCCCGGTTCGTACCCGACGCCCGGTCTACGTCGATCTATTGCCGACATGCAATAACGCGTGCCCGGCAGGCGAAAACGTCCAGGCCTGGCTCGCCTTCGCGCAGGCCGGAAAATACCGCGAAGCTTGGGAAGTGCTGGTGCGGGACAATCCCATGCCAGCAGTGCACGGCCGGGTCTGCTATCACCCCTGCGAAAATGCCTGCAACCGCGGCGAGCTCGATGCGCCGATCAGCATCCACGCTGTCGAGCGTTTTTTGGGCGATCTTGCCGCCAAGGAACAATGGTCGTTCAAGATTCAAGGCACGCCGAGCGGCAAACGAATTCTGATTATCGGTGCCGGGCCATGCGGGCTGTCTGCGGCTTACCACCTTGCAGTGTTGGGCCACCAGGTCGAGATCCATGAGGCTGGACCGCTACCCGGCGGGATGATGCATTTCGGCATTCCGGCTTATCGCCTGCCCCGTGAAGAACTCATGCGCGAGATCGCGCGCATCGGGGCCATGGGTGTGAAGATCGTGACCAACCACAAGGTAACAGACCTGCTTGGGGAAAAAGCGGCTGGGCGCTTCGATGCCGTCTTCATCGCCATCGGCGCAAGCGTGGGCAAACACGTCGACATACCTGCGCGCGATGCGGTGCGAGTGCTCGATGCGGTCTCGCTTTTGCACAACGTGACGACCGGCGAGGCGCCGCGCCTCGGCCGCCGTGTGGTGATTTACGGTGGCGGCAACACGGCGATGGATACCGCACGCACCGTGAAGCGCCTCGGAGCGGAAGAGGCGCTTATCGTCTACCGCCGCGACCGCGGTCACATGGCTGCGCACGCTTTCGAGGCCGACGAGGCGATCGAAGAAGGGGTCAAGATCAAGTGGCTGACCACGATCAAGGAAATCGTCGGCCCCAATCTCACCGTGGAAATGATGGAACTCGACGCCAACGGGAGGCCACATCCCACGGGAAAGTTCGATACGCTCAAGGCAGACGCGATCGTGCTGGCGCTCGGACAGGAGACCGACAGCCGCTTCCTGCGCAAAGTGCCGGGCATTGAATTCACGCCCGATGGCGCGGTCATTGTCGGTACTGACATGATGACCGGGCATCCCGGGATTTTCGCCGGCGGCGATATGGTCCCGGGGGAGCAATCGGTCACGGTTTCAGTTGGTCACGGCAAACGCGCTGCCCGCCATATCAGTGCTTTCTTAAGCAACACTCGCTACCAGCCAGCGGCGAAGCGCCCGCTTGTGACTTTCAACATGCTCCATCTGCCTGTATACAGCGATGCCGATCCCATCCCTCAGAAAAGCCTGGCTTTGGAAGAGCGGGTGCATGGCTTCGAGGAAGTCGTCGCCGGTCTCACTGAGAAAGAGGCGCGTTATGAAGCGCAACGCTGCCTGTCCTGCGGCAACTGCTTTGAATGCGACAACTGTTTCGCCGCCTGTCCTGAAGACGCGATCATCAAGCTCGGTCCGGGGCGACGCTATCGCTACGACTATGACAAATGCACCGGCTGCGCGGTGTGCTTCGACCAGTGCCCGTGTCATGCGATTGAGATGGTGCCCGAGCCCAGAGGAAATAAATGACATGATCAAACAAGTCGCCACCATGGATGGCAATACCGCAGTCGCGCATGTCGCCTACCGGGTTAACGAGGTGTGCGCAATTTATCCGATCACGCCATCATCGACCATGGCGGAGCTTGCCGATGAATGGGCGGCCGCGGGCATCAAGAACATATGGGGAAACATTCCAGTCGTGGTGGAAATGCAAAGCGAGGGAGGCGCCGCCGGCGCTGTGCATGGCGCCCTGCAAGCCGGCGCGCTCACGACGACTTTCACGGCATCGCAGGGTCTGATGCTAATGGTCCCCAACATGTTCAAGATCGCCGGCGAGCTCACATCCACCGTGTTCCATGTCGCCGCGCGCTCGGTGGCCACGCAAGCGCTGTCGATCTTCGGCGAACATTCAGACGTGATGGCAACGCGCACCACCGGCTTTGGCATCTTATCCTCGGGTTCAGTCCAGGAGGCGCACGACTCGGCATTGATTACCCAGGCTGCGACGCTGCAATCGCGAATTCCCTTCATCCATTTCTTTGACGGATTCCGGACCTCCCACGAGGTCAACACCCTGAACTTGCTCAGCGATGCCGAGATGCGCGCGATGATTGACGACAATCTGGTTCGCGCCCATCGGGCTCGCGCGTTGAATCCCGAGCATCCCTTCATTCGCGGCACGGCGCAAAACCCCGATACATTTTTCCAGGCGCGCGAGACCGTGAATCCCTTCTACGCCAAACTGCCGGGCTTGGTGCAAGCGATAATGGATGAGTTGGCGAAGCTGACCGGTCGGCAATATCGTCTTTTCGACTACGAGGGTCCCGGGGATGCGGAGCGCGTCATTGTCCTCATGGGTTCAGGCGCAGAGACCGCGCGCGAGACCGCCGCGGAGCTGCGGCGCTCCGGCGAGAAACTGGGTGTCATTTATGCGCGCTTGTTCCGGCCGTTCTCGGCGACGCATTTCCTCGCGGCACTGCCCAGGTCCTGCCGCGCGCTCGCCGTCCTCGAGCGGACCAAGGAACCCGGCGCAAGTGGCGAACCGCTTTACCTCGATGTGGTTGAAGCCCTCTCCCAGGCTGTGTCGCGCGGCCAACGGCCAACCATGCCCAAAGTCATTGGCGGGCGCTACGGGTTGTCGTCGAAGGATTTCACTTCAGCCATGGCCAAGGCGGTGTTCGATGAGCTCAAGAAAAAGGAGCCAAAAAATGGTTTCACCGTCGGGATCAATGACGATGTGTCGCATACTAGTCTCGAAATTGATCCAAACTATTCAACCGAGCCGGCTGAAGTGGTGCGCGCGGTTTTCTATGGTCTGGGTGCCGATGGCACCGTGGGCGCCAACAAGAACAGCGTCAAGATCATCGCCGAAGATGCCGGGCTCCATGCGCAAGGATATTTTGTCTACGACTCTCACAAATCAGGCGCCCAGACGGTTTCGCATCTGCGCTTCGGGCCGCGGCCGATTCGTTCGCCCTATCTCGTCAGCTCGGCCAATTTTGTGGGCTGCCACCAGTTCAATTTCCTCGAACGCCAGGACGTGTTGCGCCTGGCCGCACCCGGCGGCACTTTTCTCCTCAACAGCCCTTATGGGCCCGAAACAGTATGGGACCGGCTGCCGCGCTCCGTTCAGCAGCAGATCATCGAGAAGAAGCTCAAGTTATTCGTTATCGACGCAAGCAAGGTCGCGCAGGAGGTCGGCCTGAAGAGCCGCACGAATACCGTGCTTCAGACCTGCTTCTTCGCCATCTCCGGGGTATTGCCGCGCGATGAGGCGATCAAGCAGATCAAGAAAACCATCCGCAAGACCTATGGGTCGAAGGGCGAAGAAGTGGTGCAGCAGAACTTCAAGGCCGTTGACGACACCCTTTCGCAACTCCATGAGGTCAAGGTTCCGCGCAAGGCAACAAGCAGCTTCGACCGTCCGCCCGCAGTGCCCGCGAATGCGCCCGAGTTCGTGCGCAAAGTGACTGCAAAAATGTTCGAGGGACTGGGAGACGAGATACCGGTGAGCCTGATGCCGGTGGATGGAACCTTTCCGTCGGGCACGGCTGCCTGGGAAAAGCGCAATATCGCCGACGAGGTGCCCGTCTGGCGGGCCGATCTCTGCATCCAATGCGGGCAATGCGCTTTTGTCTGCCCGCACAGCGTCATCCGCGCGAAATATTACCACCAGGCCCAGCTCGGCGGATCTCCGGCGAGCTTCAAATCGGCGCCGGTTAACGCGCGCGGCTATCCGGATGTGCGTTTTAGCCTGCAGTTCTATATCGAGGATTGCACGGGATGCGGACTTTGCGTGGAAGCCTGTCCGGCCCACAGCCTCGTAGACCCGGGCGTTAGAGCGATCAACCTTACGCCAAAAACCCCGTTGATTGAGGCGGAGCGCGCCAACATCGCGTTTTTCGAGCGCCTGCCGGTCAACGACCGCGCGCGAGTTGATTTTGCCAATGTGCGCGGCGTGCAATTTTTGGAGCCGCTGTTCGAGTTCTCGGGCGCTTGTCCTGGCTGCGGCGAAACACCTTATTTAAAACTCCTTTCCCAGCTGTTCGGCGATCGAATGATGGTCGCGAATGCGACCGGCTGCTCCTCGATTTACGGAGCCAATCTACCGGTTACGCCGTGGAGCAAGAGCCACGAAGGCCGTGGTCCTGCCTGGTCCAATTCGCTATTCGAAGACAACGCCGAATTCGGACTCGGTTTTCGGCTTGCTGCCGACAAGCATTTCGAACTTGCGACCACGCTCCTAAAATCGCTCACTCCGGAACTTGGAGAAGCTTTGGTTGCGGCGATCCTCGGTGCGCCGCAGGTCCAGGAGTCCGAGATCCGCGCCCAGCGCATTCGCGTGGCCGAACTCAAGACCAAGTTGCTCGCGCTCGCAAAACAAAATGAGACGGCGCGTGACCTGCTTTCGGTTGTCGATCATCTGGTCCGGAGGAGCATATGGATCGTGGGCGGTGACGGTTGGGCGTATGACATTGGTTTTGGCGGCCTCGACCATGTGCTCGCGAGCGGTCGCGACGTGAACATCCTGGTGCTCGACACCGAGGTCTATTCGAATACCGGGGGGCAGGCGTCAAAGGCAACGCCGTTAGGGGCAATTGCAAAATTCGCCGCCGCAGGCAAGCGTACGGCACGGAAAGACCTGGCACTCCAGGCAATTGCGTATGGCAATGTCTACGTGGCTCAGATTGCTATGGGCGCCAACCCGCAGCAAACCCTGCAGGCATTGCGCGAGGCCGAAGCCTATGAAGGGCCCTCCCTGGTCCTCGCTTACAGTCATTGCATCGCTCACGGTTTCGACCTGAGGTATGGAATGAAACAGCAGGATTTGGCTACAGCGAGCGGCTACTGGCCGCTGTTCCGCTATATTCCAGCCATGCGCAAGATCGGCGAGAATCCGTTCCGGCTCGACTCGCCGCGGCCGACCATTCCACTAAAGGATTATGCGTACAACGAACTGCGTTACCGGGCGCTGGCGTTGACACGGCCAGCCGAGGCAGAGGATTTGCTGCGTCAGGCGCAAGCGGGCGTCAACGAGAAATACCGGAGCTATGAGGCTTTCGCGAGCCTTGAGGGCGGGCCGACTCCAGCCCAAGTGACAACGAGTGCCCAAAGAGCGTGAGGCGCGGGCGCTGACATTATTCGAAAGAGCAGGTGCACAATGGACCTTACAACGCGATATCTGGGACTCAGACTCAAAAATCCACTGGTGGCGGGGGCAAGCCCGCTCAACGGCGATCTCGGCAACATCCGCCATTTGGAGGATCTGGGCGCCGCGGCCGTTGTTCTTCCCTCGATTTTCGAAGAACAGGTCGAACAAGAACAGCGCGTTGTCGAGCGTGCGATTACGACCGGGAGCGATTCTTATGGAGAGGCCCTCAGTTATTTTCCTGCACAAGCCGCCCATGGAATCGGCCCGGAGCGCTATATCGAGGTGGTCCATTCCGCCGCAGAGGCGGTCGATATACCCGTCATCGCGAGCCTCAACGGGACCACGAACCACGGCTGGATCAATTACGCGCGCCAAATCGAAGAAGCGGGCGCCAGCGCAATCGAGTTGAATATTTATTTTATTCCCTCCGATCTCAATCTCTCGGGACAAGACGTTGAACAGCGCTATCTCGAAATCTTAAAGGTCGTAAAAAAAGTCGTGCAGATTCCGGTTTCGATCAAGGTCAGCCCATACTTCAGCGCGCCCGGGCATATGGCGCGACAGCTGGATGAAGCCGGCGCCGATGGCTTGGTTCTGTTCAACAGGTTCTATCAGCCGGATATCGATCTCGCACGGCTGACGCTCGTCTCCGATCTGAAATTGAGCCATTCGACCGAGATTCGCTTGCCGCTGCTTTGGATCGGAGTACTTTCGGGACAAATCAAGGCCTCACTCGCCGCCAGCACCGGAGTCGAAACGGTTGACGAAGTCGTCAAGTACCTGCTCGCCGGGGCCGATGTCGTGATGACGACATCATCGCTTCTGAGAAATGGAATTGGCCACATGAAGGTATTGCTCGACGATCTGACAGGCTGGTGCGAAGCACGCAAGCTGGAGACGCTGGATGCCATCCGTGGACGCATGAGCCATAAAAACATTGCTGACCCCATCGCATTCGAACGGGCCAACTATATCAAGATTCTTCAGGGATACGACGTTTCCTAGAAAAGTCCCTGGTCAGCAGCGCGCTCCGCCCTGGAGAAAACTGTTACCTCTTTAGCCTGGGTCGCGTATCAGCGAAATTGGGGAATCGAAGCGAACAATTATTTTTGAAGCGATTAAAATCTTGCTGCTGGCATGTTGTTTCAGGCGTAATCAAGAAAGCGACACGCCGAGGAGTGCGCCCAGCGCGTAGGTGATTGCCGCGGCGACACACCCAATCACAATTTGTCGAGCAGCGGAAAACCAGGGGCCGCGGCCGCTGAACAAGGAGGTCACAATCCCAATCGCGCCCAAAGCTACAGCACTGAGCCCAATGCTGAGTACAATCGCTTGGGTCCCTTTCATCAGCAGATACGGTAATACCGGAAAGATTGCACCCAGTGCGAATAATGCAGCGGAAAAACCGGCTGCAGTCCACGGATTGCCGCCCAATTCAGCAGGGTCTATACCCAGTTCCTCGCGGGCCAGCGTATCAAGTGCGGCCTGCTTGTCCCTCATGAGCTCCGCGGCCACTCTTTGGGCGTCAGTTCTGTTTAGGCCCTTCGCCTGGAAGATCAAAGCGAGCTCCTTTTGCTCGGCCTCGGGTGTATGCTCGATTTCCTCCTTTTCCTTGGCGATCTGGGTACGCGCAAGCTCCCGGGCGTTAGTGACTGACAACCACTCGCCTAGCGCCATGGAACTCGCTCCTGCCAGCAGCCCAGCGAGTCCGGTAAGCAAGATGGCATTGGTCGAAAGCCCGGCGCCCGCAACACCCATCATCAAGCAGAAGTTCGATACCAGGCCATCGTTCGCGCCCAGCACAGCCGCGCGCAATTCATTGCCCGAACCGCCGCGATGCCAAGGTTCGGCCCTGGCGATCTCGGTGCCGGTCAATCCCCTGGTGCGCGCATCGGCCATAGCGGCCTGAACCACAGCGGCATGACCTTGTTCATCCGAGGACAAGGCTGCAGCGTCCGCCTGATTTGCGTATTTATTGCGGTCGGCAAACTCTGCCGCGGCGATCGTGGGCAGCACGAATCTCGGGCCGAATCGGCGTGCCAGCCGCGCCAGCAGTCGGGTTCTTAATGTGGGAGCATATTGGAATTCGTGAATACCCGCCGCGCCAAGCTTTTCTTTCCAAAACTTGGCGTGTTCAGCTTCCGCCTGAGAAAGCTGCACAAAGAGGTCTTTGCGAACGGGATCCGATTCCGCCTCAGCCATCGCCGCGTAAAGTGCGGCACCGTCGAGTTCGTCCCGAAGGTTGTTTTGATAGCGCCGGATGTCCGTAATCTCGTTCATTTTGTCGTGTCGGTAACTATTGATAGGCTGTCTGACCTCAACCAGCATACCCTACCGCAAGCAATTCCGTAAAACTGCTTATCGCGTAGCGGAACGCCAAGCATCAGAAATAGATTTAGACGGTCGTTTGAGAATTATTGTAACAAGTAGACTAATTCTAATGATAATCATGATCCTGGTTTAAGTGTTTTACCCCTTATGAAAAATCAGGGCCTCGAGAATAATGTGTCCTGAAGGTATAGTTTTTTGGGCCTTCCTTACTAAACTAACGTCAACTTAAGGAGACTGTCATGCAATGGAGCAAACCTGAATTTAGCGATATGCGCTTTGGTTTTGAAGTCACGATGTACATCGCGAATCGCTAAGCGAACGTGAAACGAGCCCAGTTAACCGGGCTCACGTAATACCAGAGATCCGGCCCGGACAACCGGGCCGACTCGTTTTCAGTTGATCTGTGTCAATACGGCTAAATCGAGGGATCGATAAACTTTTTTAATATGGAAATTGCTGGTCAACCGGAAGACCATTTTTTGCATACCAAAATTTAGACGAGGATTGTTACTGTGATAAAGCCCACGAAGAAGTTAACCACTGCCGCTGGAGCACCGGTCGGCGATAACCAGAATTCATTATCCGTTGGACCGCGCGGCCCCGTTTTGCTGCAGGAGTTCCACCTCGTGGAAAAACTTGCCCAGTTCAACCGCAAGCATATTCCCGAGCGCATTGTCCACGCCAAATGTTCGGGCGCCTACGGTACGTTTACCGTTACGCGGGACATCAGGAGATATACCAAGGCCAAGCTGTTTGAAAAGGTCGGCAAACAAACACCGGTGTTTGTGCGTTTTTCGACCGTGGCGGCAAAAAGGGCTCGGCGGATACCGAGCGGGATCCGCGCGGCTTCGCGGTGAAGTTTTACACCAAAACTGAAACACGATTGGAGAGAAACAACATGGACATGAAGACCAAGGACAATATCGCGGGCAAGTGCCCGTTCAACCACATCGCCGGCGTCGGCAGGACGAACCGCGACTGGTGGCCGAACCAGCTGCGGCTGGAGCTGCTGCACCAGCATTCCTCGAAGTCCGACCCGATGGGCAAGGGCTTCGATTACGCCAAGGAATTCAAGAGCCTCGACTACAAGGCGCTGAAGAAGGACCTGGTCAAGCTGATGACCAACTCGCAGGACTGGTGGCCGGCGGACTTCGGCCACTATGGGCCGCAGTTCATCCGCATGGCCTGGCACGCCGCCGGGACCTACCGGATCACCGACGGCCGCGGCGGCGGCGGCCGGGGCCAGCAGCGCTTCGCACCTCTCGACAGCTGGCCCGACAACGTCAACATCGACAAGTCGCGCCGCCTGCTGTGGCCGATCAAGCAGAAGTACGGTAGCAAGATCTCCTGGGCCGACCTGATCATCCTCGCGGGCAACGTCGCGCTGGAGTCGATGGGCTTCAGGACCTTCGGCTTCGGGGGCGGCCGTGCGGACGTATGGGAGCCGGACGAGGACGTGAACTGGGGCGAGGAGATCGCGTGGCTTGGCGTTGACAAGCGCTTCAGCGGCGATCGCGAGCTGGACCAGCCGTTCGGCGCCACCCACATGGGCCTGATCTACGTCAACCCGGAAGGCCCGAACGCCAGTGGCGACTACATGGCGGCGGCCAAGGATATCCGCGCCACCTTCGGCCGCATGGCGATGAACGACGAGGAGACTGTCGCCCTCATCGCCGGCGGCCACAGCTTCGGCAAGGCCCATGGCGCCGCGCCGGAATCCCACAAGGGCCCGGATCCGGAAGGCGCGCCGCTGGAGGTGCAGGGGCTGGGATGGATGAGCAACTACGGCACGGGGCGCGGCGCCGACACGATCTCGAGCGGGATCGAAGTGACGTGGACGAAGACCCCGGCGCTCTGGAGCAACAACTTCTTCGAGAACCTGTTCAAGTACGAATGGGAGCCGACCAAGTCGCCTGCCGGCGCCAAGCAGTGGTTGGCCAAGAACGCGCCGGAGATCATTCCCGACGCGCACATTCCGGGCAAGTTCCACAAGCCGACCATGCTGACCACCGACCTAACGCTGCGCTTCGATCCGGAGTTCGGCAAGATCTCGCGCAGGTTCCTCGAGGACCCGCAGGCCTTCGCCGATGCCTTCGCGCGCGCCTGGTTCAAGCTCACGCACCGCGACATGGGCCCGCGCGCCCGCTACCTCGGGCCCGAGGTGCCGAAGGAAGAGCTGATCTGGCAGGACCCGATTCCCAAGGTCGCCCACAAGCTGATCGGCGAGAAGGAGATCGCCGACCTCAAGAAGAAGATCCTCGCCTCGAAGCTTTCGGTGGCGCAGCTCGTGTCCACGGCCTGGGCGTCGGCTTCCACCTTCCGCGGCTCCGACAAACGCGGCGGGGCGAACGGTGCGCGAATCCGGCTCGCGCCGCAGAAGGATTGGGAAGTGAACCAGCCGGCGCAGCTCGCGAAGGTGCTAAAGACGCTCGAGGGCATCCAGACCGACTTCAACAAGAAGGCCAAGGGCGGCAAGAAGGTGTCGCTCGCCGACCTGATCGTGCTCGCGGGCAGCGCGGGCGTGGAGCAGGCCGCAAGCAAGGCCGGCATCGCAGTGAGGGTGCCGTTCAAGCCCGGACGCATGGACGCGAGGCAGGACCAGACGGACGTAGAGTCCTTCGCGGTGCTCGAGCCGATCGCCGACGGCTTCCGCAACCATCTGAAAGGCAAGTTCGCGGTCGCCGCCGAGCAGCTGCTGATCGACCGGGCGCAGCTCCTGACGCTCACCGCGCCGGAAATGACAGTTCTCGTTGGCGGTCTGCGTGTGTTGGGCGCGAACTACGGCAAGTCGCAGCACGGCGTCTTCACGAAGCGGCCAGAGACGCTGACCAACGATTTTTTCGTGAACCTCTTAGATATGAGCACCGAGTGGAAAGCAACCTCGGATGAAACCGTGTTCGAGGGGCGCGACCGCAAGAGCGGCAAACTGAAGTGGACCGGCACGCGCGTCGATCTCATCTTCGGTTCGAACTCCCAGCTCCGGGCTCTGGCCGAGGTCTATGGAAGCGCGGACGCGCAGAAGAAGTTTGTGGAGGACTTCGTAGCGGCTTGGACTAAGGTGATGAACGCCGACCGCTTCGACCTCGCCTGATCGCAGAATAAACGTCTTCGAGGGCTTCTGGCAGAGCGGCAGCAAAAGGGTCACCTAACAACCGGTTCCAGCGGACGGCGTACCGCCGCCGCTGAACCTGGGCATTCAGGTGCCGGGAGACCGCGGTGACGCACACGCTACTAAAGTTCGTGCAACTGCTTGGCGCCATCGTTATTGGAGGAAGCCTCATTAACGTTTGGCTCTCCAATCTGCGGTCCGGTCAGTTTCGGCAACCGCCCGCGCGGCTAGTTCGCACAAGATCGATGGCTAAGTCAAACCGAGGTAGCCCTTAGGACTCATATGGCCGCAATCAAAATAACCCGGGTACGGATTGCTGAGCGGTTGCGCGAGCACGGAATCAGGCCGAGCTATCAGCGCATCGAGATTGCCAATGTATTGTTCTTGCGGAACGAGCATCTATCGGCTGGTGATGTCGTACGCCGGCTGGGCGCTAACGGTTTGAGAGTGTGTCGCGCTACAATCTACAACGTCCTCAAGCTATTCGTAAAACAAGGGTTGATTGGTGAAGTCGTGATTAATGGCAAACATTTTTACGACCCCAATACCAGCGATCATCATCATTTTTATGACGTCGTCACCGAGCGATTAACCGACTTTCCCGCGAGAAACGTAGCCTTCGCCAAGCTTCCGCGCTTGCCTTTTGGGGTCTCGCTTGAGCGCGTGGAGGTTCTCATTCGCGTACGCCCGGAACATGATTCGATCGGCTAATTCCTTGAGTGACCGGCACCGAGTTCAACTCCGTTTGATTTAGATCAATGTACCCGCATCAAACTGCGAATATAAGGATGCAGAGAGCTACTCGATTTCTTTATCAATTCAGGAAAGGTTAATTTATGAAGAATGCTTTGTTTGTTTTTTTCGCTGCGAGCTTGGTATTTCCAGTCGCCGCTTTTGCGGGAGCCGCAAAGACGCTGAAGGTGGTGGAAAAAATAGAAATCAAGGCGCCAGCCAACGTTGTCTGGGCCAAAGTGGACGATTTTGGCGATCTCGGGGAATGGCACCCCGCCGTCAAGAAAACCGAAATTATCGAAGGCAAGGACAATGTCAAAGGCGCGGTGCGTTTGCTGACTCTGCAAGACGGGGGCACCATCAAGGAAAAGCTCCTTTCCTACAGCGCCAAGAAGATGACTTATAAGTACCAAATTATCGAGGGTGTGTTGCCGGTCAGCAGCTACGTTTCTTCAGTGAGCGTCACAGCCGGCAAGGGTGGCGTGACCACTGTCATCTGGAAGGGCACATTTAAGCGCAAGGACACGTCCGCCCACCCTGCTGCAGGTCAGGATGACGCGACCGCTTTGAAGACGATTAAAGACGTCTACAGATCGGGTCTGGACAATCTAAAGAAAATTTCTGAAGAAGCGGCCGCCATCCAATGTCCACAAGGCGCTGCAGGCCCGTGCTTTTAAACGATCCTTGCATCTTTGGCGGTCTTGATTTTGCCGTATTGAGATAGATCAGCTAAAAATAAGTCGGCCCGGTTTCCCGGGCCGAAGCTGGTATTACTTAATCCCGGTTAGCCGGGTGTTCTTTCGCGATCGATTAGCGGTTCGCGATGTACATCGTGACTTCGAAGCCAAAGCGCATATCGCTGTATTCGGGTTTGGTCCAGGCCATGATTCTCTCCTTATCAATCAAAAATTAACTTAATCAAAGATCCATTAAAGCGACTTCGGCTTTTCTGGATCCACTTGCAACCTTGAAGCTTTCTGCATCAGGGTTCGCATCATTATGACAGGATACGCCTGCACGATATCTCTGATGACGTCCAAAAAATATGCATTTAATGCTCGTGATTTTCATGAATTTTGCTCGGCGCGGCGCGACCATGGCTAGCTTCGGGTGCGCTTCAATCTGTTGCGGAAAGACGATTGACGATTAGGCAAGCAGCCAGCCGAGCTTGCTACTCCGAAATCACGACCCCTTGTGCGCTCTCGGGGTGGTATTCGCCCATGAATGGATATCGACCGGGGGCGAGCGGCCGCAGACGAAGTTTTGCAGTTCCCCCGCCAACGATGACCTTCTCGACCTTGAGCGCAGAGGATTCGAACTCCTCGGCAGTCGCGTCCTCGTTTTTCACAATCAGCATGATCGGTTGTCCCGCCGGCACATGAATTTCGGAGGGCGAGAATTGATGATTCTTGATCGTCACTTCTATGGTCTTGATGTCCCCCGCGAGAACCGGTCCAGCCAATATGAGGGCCAGTGCATAGCCGAGGAAAGAAAAGCGCGGCCAAGCGCGGGCATCGCCCTGCGGGCGATTTTCTTGTTGTTGCGTTACTTTCATACGTCCTCCAACAGGCTTTGACCGACATAGCCCCCTTTGGGTACACCGCCGGGACAAGCGAAAAGCCCACCACCTACGTGGGTCACGAATTGGTTCATCATGTCGAGCTTCGACATCTTCTCGAAGATCTTGATGAAGCCCGTGCGCGGGTCACGCTGATAGCATACAAAAAAGAGGCCCGCGTCGTATTCCAGGCCCTGCCGCCAGGGCGGCCAGCGCTCAGCGGTGAAATTAACGCCCTCGTTGTAGGAATAGGGCCGTCGAAAGATTTGTGCGCCTTCGTTGTTGGCGGCGGATGCCAGCCGGACATGGGAATTCTCAGGAATAACGGGATTGCCGTCCTTGTCGGCTGCGTCGAGATCCAAGGGATCGAATTCGTTCTTCTTGCCTAGCGGCGCTCCGGAGTACTTGTGGCGCCCAACAGTTTGTTCCTGGAATGCAACCCTCATGCGATCCCAGTGCTCGAGCGCGATACGGATGCGGCGCGCGACCACGTAGCTACCGTTACGCATCCATTTCGGCCCTTCATCTCCAACCCAGACGACAGCTGCCATCGCCTCGGGGTTGCTGACTGGCGGATTATTTGTTCCGTCCTTGAAGCCCATGAGGTTGCGCGGTGTTTCGCCAGCATTGGAGTTCGGGATGAACCCGGTTTGCGTCCAACGGATATGTGCCACGTGGCTGGCAAGCCGTGCAAGTTGGCGTACTGCGTGGAAAGCAACCTGCGGGTCGTCCGCACAGGCTTGCATCGAGAGATCGCCTCCCGTTTGCCCTTCTACAAGCTGGTCGCCCACGAATTTGGGCATGTCAACCAGAGCCTGCGGCCGCTTCGACGCAAGGCCGTAGCGGTCTTTCCCATCCTTAGTGAACAATCCTGCGCCAAAACCAAAGGTCAAAGTCAGCCGAGCAGGTCGCAGCCCGACTGCCTCGCCGGTGTCGGCTGCAAGCACGCTTGGCTCTGGCAAATCGTAGGATTTGTCACTTCTGCTCAGCGCATCAGCATCATCGCTTACGGCGACCGCCTCCAGTGTGCCTTCGAGCGGTTGCGCAGGTTGGCCGGAAGTCATCCTGGCGCTAGCGGCAGTCCATGCCCGCAGCAGCGCCACCACATCGTCGCGCTTGCTCGCGACGAGATCGAAAGCGGCAAAGTAGGTGTGCTTTTGCATTGGGGTCACAATACCGCCTTGGTACTTTCCCCAAAACGGCTCGATTTGACCCTTGCCCAGGTTCTCAGCTTCACCCGGCGCTTTTGTTTGCGCAAAAGATGCTGTCACCGTGTCCGCACCAAGGCCTGTGGCTGCGGCCACCAAGGTTAAGAAGCGCCGACGTGACGCGCAAAATTTGATATCGTCCCGTTGGCTCATCGTGCCGCCTCCATCAGCGTGTTCACATCGTCCTCAACGTAATAGAATCCGCTGCCATCAGGCGTCATCGCGATACCGAATAGGTCGCCGTTACCCGGCGGCGACTGGGCCTGGTTGGTATCGATCCATTGGGCATAAAGCTGTTTGCCGGTTTTAGGGTCCACCTCTACTACTTGGCCGTTCTTGGCATTGGTCACAAGGAGATTTCCGTTCGGTGCCATGCACATGGCGAGCGGACGTTTCAGCAGACCGTCCTTGGTGACGGTCCGTCCCGTCCCCGCACTGGTCGTACGCGTGGTCGCATCCGGCACCGCCACAATCTGGTTGCCGAGCGCGTCCGAGACATAAAGCGTACCATCAGGCCCAAGCGCCAAACCAGTCGGACCGACGAGGAACGCGTCGCGATCCGCCCGTTGGCCGAAACCATCGGCGACCACTGTCTGGCTTACGATTACGGGTGGATTTTTTTCGGGAATCGAAAGCTCAATACGCAGTACCGTCGCTTTATTGATCGTCACGGGGTAGCCGGTCTGCGGGTCTCGGATTTCAGGGCCTGGCACGTCAAACCCAGCCATGCTGATAAACAAAGTGGCAGTCGCCCCATTGTCGATTACTGCCATATTCCCCCATGGGCCGTTGATATTTGGACCGGTCCACGCCGTGACAAGCTGACCATTCGAATCGAGGACGAGGAGACAACCGTCGCCCTTGGTTCGAGTCGTGCCGTCGGTACTTGGCGTGCTACCGACGATCACCCATCCAGTCTTGAGCACGGTCATTGCCGTCCCCAGGCCCACGCCACCAGGGCATTGTGGGAGATGCTGCGGCAGATTCGCGAACAGCGTTGTCTTCTTGGTCGACGGATTGAACTCGACGATCGTGCCCCCGGTTCCTTGCAGGTTCGACACATTGTTGAAATTGGTTACCAGCACGTCGTTCTTCTGGATCTTGCCCGCGGAGACCGGTGCCACCACGACCGCGTAGGGATTGAGGTCGCCGTTGTCGGTGACAGTCGAGGTCCGCGTGATATGACGATGAATTGTTTCCAGGAAACCCTGCTGGTCCGCGGCCCGAGCGCCGCCAATACAAAAAACCAGTGAGGCGATCAGCGCCACCACCCAGACTCTGTTGCTTAGCAACGTGCGTTGTTCGACCAATGGCATAGGCTTTACATTCTCCGCTAAAAGCTTGACCGGCCAACGATGATGGCGCAAACGCGAGCGAACATTTCTTGCGCGGTGCTGGCAAGAGCGGGTATTTGCTGAAGCCAAGCCGAAAATTCCGGACTGCTTTTTCATTGAAATCAAGGATGCTTCGCTGGGATAAATCGGAAATTCAATTTGCGGGAAGTAAGATTTCATACGGAACGCTCCTCAGAACGAGATGTTGGTGCGCAGTCCGATGACGGCTTCGTTCTTGACCGCCTGATCGAGCGCGTTGGGATTGGCGACACCGGCGCCTGGGTGAAACACATATTGAAAATCCGGCTGGAGTTGCCACCAAGGCGCAACCTGGTATTGATAGGTCACCTCGATAACCGTTTCGCTGGTGCGCACAGGAGTGAAAGAGCCGGTATAGAACGCTGTATCCCTGTCCAAAGCGGCAGCTCTACTGCTCACATGGGCATAGTTTATGCCGATCCCAAAAGTGTCGTCGTCGCGATGCAGGAATGGCTCATGAAACACAATTCCTGCGTTCAGGCTAAAATCGATGAGGTTACGGTCGGCTAGCGGCGTCCCCATGACACGCAAAAATACGTTCAGAGTTCGGTCCAGTTCTGTCGCCTGTTGCCATACCATCTGGTCTATCACGCCATAGATCGCGTAGTCACCATGATGACTCTGCGCTATTCCGGTGCTGCCTGGATTGGCAAGTGACAGACCGGTGTTATCGAACTGGAGATCATCGAAGTCTTTGGTGTCGTACCAGAGGCCAAGTTTATAGGTGCGGGCGAGCGGCTCCGTCTGGTTTGCATAGAGCATAGTGCCGAGCGAAGGATACGCATACTGTAACTCGGCGATCGCGAGCGTGCCATTCCACGGAAAAGTTGTTCCCGATGCATTTTGCTTTTGTGGGTCGCCACTGCCCCCGTTCACTGGACTGCCACTGAAAACCCCTGCAAACACCGTTAGTGCCTCAGTAGGGCGTGCTTTGATCCGGACGCCGGGCGCGGAAAGCGGATAAGCTGGACCGCCCCCTGGAAGATCGGCCGAGGGCACCATCGGCCAACCAAACATCGTGTTGACGAAAAACAAGGCGTTCTGGCTGACCATGAATTCTTGGTCGAGGCTCTGCTGGCCAGCCCTGATGTTGAATCGATCCTCGGTTCCGAATTTTTGCTGGTACCAAAGCTCCCACAATCGGGTCCCCGTATCCGCTTCGATGCCGCTCGCCGTTTGTAAGGTAAGCAGGTTATTGGCGCTAAGATTGCTGCCGTGGATTTGAAGAGCACTGGCGTTGAAGGTGCCTCCGTACCACCCAAAGGCGCGCTGCGTATCCATTTGCAGGACCATTTGGGTCAGGCCGTCGTATTCGAATCCAGTCCGAGAACCGCCAGTCACGTTACCGAGGACCTCACTGGTTTCCTGCAATGCAAAGGACATGCCGTAACGGCTGAGAAACGTGCGCAGGCCCCACATGTCCCCGAGCAAGAACTCGCTCCGCTTTATGCCTGACAAAAACCCGAGCGGCCCTGTTCCGGGCTGCGTGGACTCGAAGCTTTCTGGTTCAGTGGGGATCACGATAGGCGGCGGTGCAGCAGCGGCTGTGGTAGCAAACAAAAAAGCGACGACGCAGATTAAAGGGACCGCAAAACCGTTGCGGATTGAAGTGAGGGCGGGCCAAGCCGCGCTGTGTCTGGATCGAAGAGTGTAAGCTGCCAACAT
>Ga0187774_10000197_pt1 | contig 20075 bp, 13 predicted proteins | sample 0216_BV02_MP05_2_FD_133152 | JGI IMG/M metagenome (GOLD analysis project Ga0187774, IMG submission 133152) | Tropical peat soil microbial communities from peatlands in Department of Meta, Colombia - 0216_BV02_MP05_20_MG | ecosystem: Environmental > Terrestrial > Soil > Wetlands > Peat | place... | reverse complement strand
TTGAGCTGGCGAGCATAGTCGATGGTTCCATCAGGCATAGGCTTTCTTGGAGTGTCCGGTTAGACGCGCCGGAAGTGGTCCACCAGAGCCGCGGTCAAGGCTTCGATGGTGTACTCTCCGGGAGTGATCTCCACGTGAAGCCCGTGTTCGCGGGCCGTATCCGCCGTGATCGGCCCGATGCACGCGACGACCGTCTGTCCCACCAGGGACGGAAGGTCGTCTCCGCCCACCATGGCGACAAAGTTCTCCACCGTTGATGAACTCGTGAAGGTGATGCAGTGGATGGCGCCGCCGCGGAGAAGTCGGCGAACCTCGTCCGCTCTCTCCGTCGGGCGGACGGTCTCATAGGCGGGCACCACATCCACCTTGCCACCCATCTCTGCGAGCTTCTCCGGCAGGACCTCCCGGGCCCTCGCCGCTCGGGGCAGGAGGAAACGGCGGCCGCGAATCTCCGCCTCTCCCAGGGCCTCGATCACCGCCTCGGCCCGATACTCCGAGGGTACGAGATCGAGGCGGAGGCCCCGCTCCTGGAGCGCTCTTGCGGTTTTCGGCCCGATGGCGGCGAGGCGGAGGCCGCGGAGAGCCCGGACGTCCTTGCCGAGCGCCTCCAGGCGCTTGAAAACGAAACGCACCCCGTTCACGCTGGTGAAGATCACCCAGTCGTATCGCTCCAGGTCTCTCAGGGCGTTGTCCAGCGCCTCCCAGCTTGCCGGCGGCGCTACCTGGATGGCGGGAAACTCCAGGCACCTGGCGCCCCGCCCTTCGAGGAGGACCCGAAAGTCGCTCGCCTGCTCCCGAGCCCGGGTAACAAGAATCGTTTTCCCGAAGAGGGGCCGGCCTTCGAACCAGTTAAGCTCTTGGCGAAGGGCGGCAACCTCGCCCACGACGATGATGGCCGGGGGGCTGATCCCGACGGTCGCGGCTATGTCGCCGATCGTGGCCAGGGTTCCGGTCACCGTCTGCTGCTCAGGGGTCGTGCCCCAGCGGATCACGGCCACCGGCGTTTCCGGTGCCCTGCCACAGGTCATGAGCTGGGAGGCAATGTGGTCCAGGTGCCGCACGCCCATGAGGAAGACGATGGTCCCGACGCCAGTGGCCAGGCGATCCCAGTGGATCGCTGAGGTATCCTTTCCCGGCACTTCGTGGCCGGTGACGAAGGCTACCGACGAGGTGAGGTCACGGTGGGTGAGGGGGATGCCGGCGTAGGCAGGTACAGCGATGGCGGAGGTCACCCCCGGAACGACCTCGAAGGGGATGCCCGCTTCTTTGAGGGCCAGCGCCTCCTCGCCGCCGCGGCCGAAAATGAAGGGATCGCCGCCCTTGAGGCGGACCACCACCGAAACGCGGCCCTTCTCCACAAGGAGCCGGTTGATCTCCTCCTGGCTCATGGCGTGGGCGCCGGCCTTCTTTCCCACGTAGATCCTCTCCGCCTCGGGCGGCGCCATATCGAGCAGACTGTCGTTGGCTAGGTAATCGTAGATCACTACCTCGGCCCGGCGCAAGCGCTCCACCGCCTTCACCGTGATGAGGCCGGGATCCCCCGGCCCAGCCCCGACCAGATGGACGAAACCCTCTTTCGCGCTCAAAACCGGACCAACCTCTGAAGTGATTAAAGTGGACCAGAGTGCCTAAAATGTCTAAAGTGAGTTAAAGTGCCTAACGTTAGTAGGCGCTGCTGAATTTTCTCGCCTCACGTGTCCCGAGCGGGATTCGCAGCGCCGTACATATCGGCGAGAATCTCCGCGCCCCCGGCAGCCACGATCGCCTCCGCCAGCCTCTCCCCGATCTCCTCCGCTTGCGGCGCCTCTCCCTCAAGACTTCGCCGGATCATCCGCTTCCCCTGAAGGTCGGCCACCATGCCGATGAGAGTCAGCCGCTCCCCCTCCACCGTAGCAAGACCGCCGATGGGAACCTGGCATCCTCCTTGAAGACGCCTCAGGAACGACCGCTCCGCCCTCACCGCTACCATGGTGGGACCGTGACCCAGTCCCCCAACCAGGGAGTTGGTGGCCTGGTCGTCGACCCTTGTCTCGATCCCCAGGGCTCCCTGCCCCACCGCGGGAAGCATCCGCTCTGGCTCGAAGTACTCGGTGATCCGGTGACTGAGACCCATGCGTTTCATCCCGGCGGCAGCGAGCACCACCGCATCGAACCCATGGGTTGCCAATTTGCGCAACCTAGTATCGATATTCCCCCGGAGCATATCAATCCTGAGATCGGATCGCAGGTGATAGAGCTGGGCTGCGCGCCGGAGACTGCTCGTCCCCACCCTGGCCCCGGACGGCAGGTCGGCGAAGCCGGTCTCCCTGCCCGTGATCAGGACGTCCCGCGGATCCTCCCGCGGCGGCATCGCAGCCACATGGAGCCCTGCGGGGATCTCCGCCGTCATGTCCTTCATGCTGTGCACCGCCAAATCAACCAGCCTGTCCAGGAGGGCTTCCTCGATCTCCTTGACGAAGAGCCCCTTCCCGCCCACATCGGCGAGGGGTACATCAAGAATCCTGTCGCCCTGAGTCTTGATGGTGACCAGCTCCACCGTGAGCCTCTGATGGACTGTAAGGAGCTGCGACCTGACCCACTCCGCCTGCCGAAGGGCGAGGGCGCTTCCCCGCGTGCCGATCCTGAGATGCATTCCCTCTCCTGTCTCGGGGCTTTTCTCCAGCAGCTCGTTGAAAAAACCCTTGTCACCTTCACGAAAAAGCCTCCCGCCGGAGCCCGGCGGGTCTGTGAAGCAAGGCGCACCCGGAGCCACCTCTTACCCTTGTGCCCGCGGGAACCCCTCCCGAACCGGATAGGTTTTCCTGCGCGAGGGCCGGACCACCACAACCTTATTCATGGCGCGACTGTGCAGCCTTGCCGACTAGATCACCCGGTCTTACCTCCCGGCCCCCTGGACGAGTAGGACTACCTCATAACGCTTTTCAACAAGCCGCTAGTGGCAACTGCTGCAGTTCGCCGCTGCACACCCGCTGCAGCTCTTTGCGCTGCTTCCCATCCTGCTGCTCGCGGCGCCCTTGTCGCCGCCGCTCTTGAAGGCGCATACCGACAGCACCCGTTGTACTTGAGCGGTTCCACAGCCAGGACAGGTCACGGGATCCGAGGTGCGGAAGACGAGGGTCTCAAACTGGCGATCACAATCCGCACAGTGGTACTCATAAATGGGCATGCACAACTCCTTGTGTATCAATCGCTCGGCGCGGCCCCCGACGCGGGAGGCAAGAGCCGAGCTTCGGGCAAGACGCACGGGAGTGCCGCGCCGCTCCTATGATAGCAGCGGCCATCGATCCTGACAATGAACCGGAGATCACCCGGAGACCCGCTCGAGTCTCACCTTCTCGGCGTCCTTGACTTCGAGGAACCTCTTGGGGTCGCCCAGAACCCGGCCGACCACAGTAACAGCACTGGCGGCGCGGATCTCGCCGGGGGCGCTGATGGGCGTTTCTCCGAAGAAGATGCAGAAGGCCCTTCCCGAAGGCCAGTAGCCCAGCTCGCCAAGATCAAGAACGTCACGAGCCCCCGGCTCCAGGTTGCACGCCACCGGGATCCGGAAGTAGACCTCCTCACCCCAGGTATTGGCCGAGCCGGTGATAGGCAACGCCTCCCAGATGACTTGAGCGGTGGCCGAGTCGTTGAGCTCCGCCGCAACTTCCACCGTACCCGCCCTGATGACCATCTTCTTCATCCCACCTCACCACCTGTGCAAAACCCTTCGAAGTACCCAGCTCATACAAACAAGCCCGCCACGAAAGCGAGACCGGGTGATCTGCGAGGCAAGCCGCACCCGGAGCAACCTCTTGACTCCCCGGACGCCAGGAACGCCCCCCGAACCTGCACCTTTGCCGCGTAGGGGGCCGGACCACCCCAACCTTATTCATGGCGCGACTGTGCAGCCTCGCCGAACAGATCGCCCAGTCTCGCCCCCTCGCGGAAGATCGGCCCGTGATTCTCCTTCACGGAGAGACCACCCTCTGGAACAACTGATAATCCACTAGCTCGCAGATGACATGGCCCATCGTGATGTGGCACTCCTGGATGCGGGGCGTGATCTTCGAATTCACCGCGAGAAGAACGTCGGCGAACTCCCGCAGCTTACCCCCTCCGACACCGGTCAGGGCGATGGTCCGGAGTCCCCGTTCCCGAGCCACGGCGAGCGCCTTTACCACGTTGGCGGAGGTCCCGCTCGCGCTGATCGCCCAGGCCACATCCCCTTCCGCTCCAAGCGCCTTCACCTGGGTGCTGAAGACATCGGTGAACTGGTAGTCGTTGCTCACGCTGGTGAGGACCGACGCGTCCGTGGTGAGGGCTAGGGCCGGGAGCGGCGGACGTTCGATGAGGAAACGGTGAACGAACTCCGCGGCGATGTGCTGGGCATCGGCCGCAGAGCCCCCATTGCCAAAAATCAAGAGCTTGTTCTCGGCGTCAAAGGCCTCGGCAATCATGGTGGCCGCCTCGATCAGCGCCTCGGCGTTCTGCTCGAGACACCGCTGCTTGGCCTCGATGCTTTCACGGAAACTCTGTTTGACGATCTCCCTCATCCGCTCCATGGCGTTCTCGCTGTTCCTGCCGATGGTCTGACCCCTTCCAGCGCAGAATGACGGTGGGCAGGGCCCGCCCTGCATCTGCCCGCTGCCTGGTGCGTCCTGCCAGTTTGCTCTTCCTCCCTACGCCTTGCGCATTCCAGGGGGAAATCCCGGCATCTTGGCTCACGGCATCCATAGATACATGAACTGCACCGGCGGCCCTGACAGCAACAACCCCTGGCGCTGGATGTGGTCCACCCAGCTCCACGCCTCGGCATCGGCAGTGGTGGAGGAGTAAACATTCTCCACATAGGTGCCCGGCCGGTGGTAAATGACCACCTGGGCCTCGGGCGCCGCGGCAATCTTCCGCGCCCACGCCACGGCATCACTCAGGTACCCGATCTGGTCTACGAGGTGAAGATTGAGGGCCTGCTGTCCCGTGAGCACCCGACCGTCGCGGATCACCTTGAGATCCTCCTCGGTGAGTTGCGCCCTCGTCGCCCGGACCACCTCCAGGAAGGTTGCCTGATACTGCCCGATGATCACCTGGAAGATCTCCCGTTCTTCACGGGTTGCGGGACGGAAGGGCGACCAGATGTCCTTCTTGTCCCCCGATTTCACCGTCTCAGCTTCGACGCCGATCTTGTCCATGAGTCCCTGGACGTTCAGCTTGAAGGCAATGGTTCCGATGCTCCCCGTAAGCGTCGTCGGCTGGGCAATGATGTGATCGGCCGCGCTGGCCACATAGTAACCGCCCGAGGTGGCGATCCCCAGGAGACAAGCCACGACCTTGATATCTTTCTCTTTCTTGAAAGCCATGAGCTCGTGGTAGAGGAGATCACTGGCATTCACCGTGCCGCCCGGCGATTGGATCCGGAGAATGAGCGCCTTGACGTCGCCGTCATCGGCCGCCTTCCGCAACTCCTCCTTCACTCTCGCGACCAGGCCGACGTGCTCCTTGAAAGCGCCCGGCCGATCCTCGTCGTCATAGGTGATAATGCCGCTGATGTCCATGACGAGGACCTTCCCCGGCCCCTTTCCCTCGATGACTTTCTCCCTGAGCGGCTGGGCTCCCTGGTAGAGACTCACATTGACAAAGGCGCACCCGGAAAGCATCGCGCCGACGACCAGGGCGGCCGCCCAAAGAAAGATCTTGCCCGGTTTCGTGCCTTGCACCATACGTACTGTCCCTCCTTTCCTGGGCCCGAAGAAAGTCCCATCCTCCGGTTCAGTTGACGATTCTACCTTGATCTGCTATCAAAGCAAGAGTTTGGCGCCTGATCCTACCCGGAGATGGACCAACTGACAACCCTTTTTCCCGCACCAGCCGGAGTCACTTCCATGATCCAGCCCCAGGACATCCAGGGAGCCGCCCGGGTCCTCGATGGCACGGCGATAAGAACGCCGCTCATCCTCTCCACCTCCTTCAGTCAGCGCTGTGGCGCCCAGGTGTACCTCAAACTGGAGAGCCTGCAGAAGACAGGCTCCTTCAAGTTTCGCGGCGCCTACCACAAGCTTGCCAAGATCCGCGCCGAGGTCGGTCCACTCGGCGTCGTCGCCGCTTCCGCCGGAAACCATGCTCAGGGGGTGGCCCACGCCGCGCAGCTCCTCGGGGTCCCGGCCACCATCGTCATGCCGGAGTGGGCCTCAATCAGCAAACAGCTCGCGACGCGAGCTTACGGTGGCCGGGTGATTCTCTCCGGGACGAGTCTGGCGGAGAGCCTAACCCATGCCCGTGCCCTGGAGGCGGAAGGCCGAACCTTCATCCATCCTTACGACGATGCGGATGTCATCGCCGGCCAGGGAACTATCGGCCTCGAGATCCTCGCCGAACTTCCCCAAGTGGACGCGATTTTGGTGCCCGTAGGCGGCGGCGGGCTCATCGCCGGCATTGCGACGGCGGTGAAAACCCTGCGGCCCGAGACGGCCATCATCGGCGTTCAGGCCGCCGCCTGCGCCTCGGCTCTCGCCGCGCGCCGTGCCGGGAGACCTGTGGCCGCGCCCGCGAGCAAATCCCTCGCCGACGGGATAAGCGTCAAAGAGGTGGGACAACTCCCGTTTGCCGTCATGGAGCGCCTCGTGGATGATTTGGTCACCGTGGAGGAAGAGCAGATCGCCGCCGCCGTCCTCGATCTGCTCGAGCGAAAAAAGGTCCTGGCCGAGGGCTCGGGCGCCGTGCCGCTCGCGGCCCTGGTCAGTGGCGATCTCTGCTCGCTGCGAGACCGCGCGGTCGTGCTCGTGGTGAGCGGCGGCAATGTGGACAGTCACCTGCTCGGAAGGATTCTCAATCAGGGCCTGTTCAGGAGTGGGCGGATTCTCAGGCTTTCCGTGGTACTGGAGGACGTCCCCGGCGCCCTCTCAGGGTTGCTCGGCGTCGTCGCCGCTCAGCGCGGCAACATCCTCCACATCCTCCACGACCGCATGGGACGCCATCTGCCTCTGGGCTTGAGTCGCGTGGAGCTCGAGGTCGAGACTCGCGACCCCAGCCACATCGAGGAACTCCTGAACGGCTTGGGCTCCAGCGGCTACAACGTCGAAGCTCTCTGAGCCCCGGCGATTTCGGCGAGAAGCTCCCTGATCCCGCCATCCTCCGGCGCGATCTGTGCGGCTCGTTGGCAGTGGATCAGGGCCTGGTCCGCGTCGCCGCTCCGGCAGAGGAGCCGTGCGTATCTCTCGAGGTAAAGCGCGCTCTCCGGCTCGCGCTCGACGCTCCGCCGGGCCAAAGAGACGGCCACCTCCACGTCCATCTCGTTCCGGCCATAGGCAACGGCCAGACCGCTCAGGGACGCGGCGTCCGCGGCGTCGAGCTGCAAGGCCTTCTTGAACGCAGTCATGGCCTCCTCGTCGCGCTCCTGGTCCAGCAGCCATGTCCCTAGCAGCCGCCAGGCATGAAGCCACTGAGGTCTCGACTCCACCGTCCGCCCCAGGTGCGCCAGGGCCTCCCCCATGCGATTCTCTTCCTTGCAGAGTACAGCAAGCTGGAACCATATACCCGGCGCAGCGGGGTCCAGCTCCGCCGCCCGTTTCAGGGCTTGCTCCGCATCCTTCGTCCGCCCGAGGCTCATGAGGGCGCACCCGAGGTTGTAGTGGGGCATGAAGTCCGCGGCGCTCAGCGAGGCGACCTTCGAGAACTCGGCGGCCGCCTCCGCCATGCGTCCCATTCGGGCATAGCAGACGCCGAGGCTGTTTCGCACGTTCACATGCTCCGGGTCGAGGGCGAGGGCCCGCCCGAACTCCTCGATCGCCTTATCGAACTGGCCCGCCTCGAAGAGGCGGTCGCCGCTGATGTTCAGGCTTACGGCATCAAAGACCGCTTGCGTGTCGGGGCCAAAAAAACCCGTGTGGATTAGGGCCTTCCGGGCGTTATCCAGAAGGTCCCTCTTGGAGAAATTCACACAAGGAAAAAGACTGATGCCGATGCTCACCATCGTGCCCAGGTCCGAGCGCACCCGATTCCTGACCTTAGTCCCCTGGTCCGCCGCCCTGTCCCGGTCGGCGCCGGGGAGAAGCACGACGAATCGATCGGGCCCCGCCCAGTGGACGGAAGCGCTTGCGGGGCAGGTCTGGCGGCTCGTCTCCAGAACCTGGTTGGCCCCCCGCGCCGCCGCCTTGGCCCCTCCCTCTCGTTGCCATCGTTCCCACTCGTCAATCTTCACCAGAAGGAGTGCGCCGGGGTCCTCGCCCGCCAAGAGCGGAGTCAGCTCTCCTTCGACCGCAGCTCCAGGCTTTGGGGCCAGACCTTGCTCCCGGAGCGCCTGGTACGTCAGGACCCTGACCTTGAGCTTGTCCCGGGCCGTCTCCGCTGCCAGGGTTCCACGCCTGATCACCTCTTCGGCCGCGGTCAGCCTGCCTGGCCTGCCGCTCTTCTCCCACGGAAGCACCGGGCCTACATCGTAGAAGTCTTCCGGAAAGGCGCAGATGCCCACGTTGAGCTTCCAGCTTTCGCCCGGGGTCCCCGATTCGTCCATACCTTGGAGCAGGGCTTCCGCCCAGATCCGAACCTCGTCCATGTCCGAGCCCGGCCAGAAGACCGCCACATAGCCGCCGCCAAGGTGAGCTGCCATGGCTCCGGGGGGAAGTGCCTTCTCCACCTGGGGGCCTGCCCGCGACCAGAACGGCCCGGCTCCGGCCCATGGCTCCGGGGCGGGCGTCGCCGCCAAGCAGATGAAAACGAAGTGCGTGGGACCATCCCCCTGGCCCAGGAGCCTCCTGGGCGCGAGCCTGCCGCCGTTCTCGGCCGCCTCCACCGCCCGGATCACCTCATGGATGAGAGCCTGTCGCTGCCAGAGAGAGGTTTCCCCGTCCCTCGTCGTCTGCTTCTCCCACTGGAGCCTCTCGAGGCAAAGGCGAGCGAGCTGCTCCAGCAGGGCGAACCGTTCCGCCGTTCGCCATCCCTCGGCCACACCCTCGGCAAGGAGCACCGCCAGCATCCTGCCGTCCACGGCCAGGGGGAGAAGCAGCCAGCCCGCTTCGGCGTGGCAAGCCGGGCGGCGGCTCAAGACCACTTCATTCACCGCCTTGAGGAGCGGTCTCGGGGCGCGGCTGCCGCTAAGGAGATGGTAATCGGGGAAGGGGGGGAGAAGGGTTAGATGCTCGCAACCGAGAAGGTCGGTGAACTCGCGACGAAAGACCTCCTCTCGGGCCATGACATCCGCCGGGGTGAGTTCTAGTGGGTAGGATTCCATAGCACTCCCAACGCCAACAGGTTCAACGATTCGTCATGCGCGCTGCCGCCGCAATAATCATCTCGTCGTCTCCGCGCTGAAGGGTCCGGACGTCGATGAGGAAGCGTTCCTGCTCCACCCGGCCGATGATGGGCGGCTGATTCCCGCGAAAGAGGGCCTCGATCTTGGCCGCAGAGGTATCCCGGGAGGTAAGGGCGACGAGGCTCGTAGGCAGGTTCTGCATAGGCAGGGCGCCTCCCCCCACCTGGGAGGCGCCGTCCACCACCGCCGCCTCCAGCCTGCCTCCGGCAGCCGCCCGAATGCGATCTGCGAGGCTCCGGGCGTGCGCCCCGAGAGTCTCCGAATCGAGAGCGATCATCGTCAAGGTCGGGATCAGCCTCACGGCCTCCTCCTCATCCCGGTAGAGTCTAAGTGTTGCCTCCAGGGCCGCGAGCGTGAGCTTGTCCACTCTCAGGGCCCGGGTCAGGGGATTCTGCCTGAGTCTCTCGATAATCTCCTTTCGGGCCAGGACGATCCCTGCCTGGGGGCCGCCAAGCAGCTTGTCGCCGCTGAAGGTGATCACGTCCGCGCCGGAACGGACCGAGTCCTGGACGACGGGTTCGCCCCGAAGGCCGAAGCGCGAGAGGTCAACGAAGCAGCCGCTCCCGAGATCCTCCATGACCGGGAGGTTGTGAGCTCGCCCGAGGGCAACCAGGGAGGCCAGATCCACCTCGGCGGTGAAGCCGATAATCCGGTAATTGCTCGCGTGCACCTTGAGGAGCAAGGCGGTGTCGGGACCCACGGCCGCCCGGTAGTCCTCGAGATGGGTTCGATTGGTGCATCCCACCTCTCGGAGGCGGGCCCCGCTCCGGGCCATGACGTCGGGGATGCGGAAGGAGCCGCCGATCTCGACCAGCTCCCCGCGGGAGACGACCACTTCCTTGCCCTGGGCCAGCGCATTGAGCACGAGGAGCACGGCGCCGGCGTTGTTGTTCACCACGAGCGCCCCTTCCGCTCCGGTGATCTCGCAAAGGATCGCCTCGGCGTGAACGTAGCGCGATCCCCTGGAGCCCGCCTCCAGGTCGTACTCCAAGTTGGAATAGCCGCTCGCCATGAGGTGCAATCGCTCCACGGCCTCCGGACAGAGCGGGGACCGGCCCAGGTTGGTGTGGACGATGATCCCGGTGCCGTTGACGACCCGCTGTAAGGTGTGGGCTGCAAGCCCCTCGATCTCGGCGAGGATCGTCTGAATGAGAACGGTCTGATCCGGCAGCCCGCGAAAACCCGCCTCCTGGTCGCTCACGATAGCCTGCCGGATCCGATCCAGGACATTGCGAATCGCCCTCACCACCACGGTCCGCGGAAACTTGCCGACAGCCTCGGCAATGAGCGGGTGGCGCAGCAGTTCATCCACCGCCGGAAGCCGAGAAAGCAGACCTTGAAGGCTTGGCATCTCCATGGTGCCACCCCCTGGAAAGGTTGGCAGACGCGTCTCGACGGCCTGCCGCAGCTTAGCCGTTCCTATCTCGCGATCCCCCACACGGCAAAGCCGCAGAGGGCACGCTCTTCGAGGTCCCGATGCGATCGGGGTCCGATCTCCTCGGCCCCCTCTGCGCGGCGAAGAGCGCCGCCAGGCTGATGTCGCGAACGCTGAAACGCAAGCTCAGTTCTTGTTCTTCTCCCACGTGCGCCCTTTCCCGTAGCGAAGGCAACTCTAAGGAATAAGTCTCCGGGTGTCAACAGGTTGCCGGCTGTTACGGCGGGAGGAAACTCCACGCGCGCCGGGCCCGACTGCCAAGATCTTGCCTTTTGGGGCCGATTGGGCTAATTACTTGCGTTCGTTGAGGAGATGCAAGGCCTGCTCTCTCTGGGATGGAGCCGATCGTGGCTATGGCCGAGAAACCCATGGTGCAAGACGACTGGAAGTCCCTGCTGGGCGGCGCCCGCCTCGATGACCTGTGCGCCGCCGTGAAGGGCGGCGCACGGGTTCTCTCCGTCCGCGGCATGAGCCAGTGGGCCTTCGCTTACACCTTGGCCAGGATTCTGCCTCGCCTCGGCCGCTGCTTGCTCCTCATTACCCCTACCGCAAGGGACGCCCGCCAGGCAAGAGAGAGCCTCGCCTTCTTCCTCGGCCTTCCCGAGCATTGGCTCGGAGATCCCCTGGACTGCCCCCTCTGGCATTTTCCCGCCACCCAAAGACAGCCGCCGGGCGGTCCCCTGGTTTCTCCTCAGGTGCAGGCAACGCGCCTGGCCACCCTGTACGCTCTCGGAGCCAGCGGTAGACCAAAAATCGCGGTCACTTCCGCCGAAGCCGTCATGGAAAAGGTCTTGCCGCGGCGGCAGTGCATGGACGCCACGCGCTACTTCGTGGTGGGCGAGAAGATATCGAGGGAAGACCTCGTCTCCGACCTCGTGACCTGCGGCTACTACCGGAGCCAGCTCGTGGAGGAGATGGGCGATTTCAGCGTCCGGGGCGACATTATCGACCTCTTCAGCCCCCTCTATCCTCAGCCGCTCCGTCTGGAGTTCTTCGGCGACACGCTGGAATCCCTTCGGTTCTTCAACCCCGGATCCCAACGGTCCAGTCTTCACCGTGAGGATGTGATCATTCTCCCCGCCCATGACGTAATCCTCACCTCTACCTCGCGCGAGCTCGCCTGCGCCCGGTTGGCCGCGGCCCGCGCCGAGGAACCTCAGGCCCGGGCTGTTCTCGATCCCTGGCGAGAACGGATCCGAACCTCCGGCCACGTCCCCGGGATCGATCAGTTGCTCCCCCTCTTCTATGACGAGCTCGAGACGATCGTCCACTACCTGCCACCGTCAGCCGTAGTGGTCCTTGCCGACTACGGCGGCCTCAGAGACCAGGTCGCGGAGCGCTTTGCCCAGGCCGAGCGCGATCGGCAGGAGCGGTGGACGCCGCCGACTGGAACCTATCTCCTCTCCGCGAGTGAGCTTGAGGCCCACCTGGAACGCCATCCTCTCATCCTGCAGGACAGCCTCCCCATGGAACACTCTGCCGAAGAGCCGCAGACGGCAGCCCTCCGGGCCGTCGGCCCTACGGGCCAGAGGCGGAGTGGAGCGAGTGCCATGCTCCAGTTCCGCATTGGGGATCATGAGGGTCTGCGCCGGGAAATTTTGAACCACCCGCACCGGCAACGGCTCTTGGAACCGCTGGCCCTGAGGCTCCTTGATTGGCAGCGGGCGGGGCTCAGCCCCTTTCTCGTCTGTCAAACCGCGGAGCAGGGTCGGCGGCTCCAGGAGATCTTCGCCGATTATGACGTTGATGCTCTCTTCACCACCGAGCCCTTCGGCCGGGTGTCCATGGATGCCCCGGTGACCAAGATCTTGCCGGGTCACCTCCCCCGAGGCTTCATCTGGCCCGACGAGCTTCTCGTCCTCGTAACCGAGGCTGAGCTCTATGGCGAAAAGACCAGACGGCGACGACTACACCATCCTGCCGCCGGGCGGCTCTTGGACTCCCTGAGCGATCTCCAGAAGGGGGATTTCGTCGTCCATGTGGATCACGGGATCGCCATCTACCAGGGCCTCGTCCACCTCACCGTGGACGGCCTGGCGAACGACTTCCTCCTTCTGGAGTATCAGGAAGGCGATCGCCTCTACCTCCCCGTAGACCGGCTCCACCGGGTCCACCGCTATCTTGGCATCGAGGGTCAGCAGCCCCGGGTGGAGAGGCTCGGCGGGACCAGGTGGGCGTCGACGCGGCAACGGGTGCAGGAGTCCATCCGGGAGACCGCCCGGGAACTCCTCCAGATCTATGCGCTGCGCCAGATCAGAGAGGGTATGCGTTTCTCGCCCCCTGACGGCATCTTTCGGGAGTTCGAAGCCTCCTTCCCCTACGAGGAGACGCCTGACCAGCTCGCGGCCATCGAGGACGTCATCGCCGACATGCAATCAGCCAGGCCTATGGATCGGCTCATCTGCGGGGACGTCGGCTTCGGCAAGACCGAGGTTGCCGTGCGCGCCGCCTTCAAGGCGGTCGCTGACGGAAGACAGGTGGCGGTTCTCGTCCCCACCACCGTGCTCGCCGAGCAGCACCTCCTCACCTTTCAGGAGCGTTTCGCCGGCCACCCGATTTTCGTCGAGGCCCTGAGCCGGTTCAAGTCCCGCGCCGAGCAACACCGGATCCTCTCGGATCTCAAGAACGGCCGCCTCGACATTATCATCGGCACCCATCGGCTGCTCCAGCGGGATGTGACCTTCAACAACCTGGGGCTCCTCATCATCGACGAGGAGCATCGCTTCGGGGTGCGGCACAAGGAGAGGATCAAGCAGCTTCGCGCCGAGGTGGACGCGCTTACCCTGACCGCCACCCCCATCCCCCGCACCCTCCACATGTCCCTCATCGGCATCCGCGACCTGAGCACCATCGATACCCCACCCGAGGACCGTCTCGCCATCGAGACCCGGATCTGCACCTTCGAAGAGGCCGTTATCAGGGAGGGAATCATCCGGGAGAAGGCGAGGGGCGGCCAGATCTTCTTTGTCCACAACAACGTCCGTACCATCTACAACATGGCGGACCGGATCCAGCAGCTCGTACCCGACCTGAAGGTGGGCGTGGCCCACGGCCAGCTCCCGGAGCGGGAGCTGGAAAAGGTCATGCTGGACTTCGTCCAGCACCACATCGACGTCCTCGTGTGCACGACCATCATCGAGTCAGGTCTCGACATCCCCGCGGCGAATACCATCTTCATTAACCGCGCCGACAAGCTCGGTCTCGCCCAGATTTACCAGCTCCGCGGCCGGGTCGGTCGCTCCTCGGAGCAGGCGCATGCCTATCTGATCGTTCCCCCGGAGCATCTTGTCACCCGGCAGGCTCAGCGCCGCCTTGTCGCCCTCATGGATTTCACCGAGCTGGGCTCCGGCTTCAAGATCGCCATGAATGACCTCAAGATTCGGGGAGCCGGCAACATCCTCGGGGCCGCCCAGTCGGGACACATCGCGGCAGTTGGATACGAGATGTACGTACAGCTCATGGAAAAGACCATCCGGGAGTTGAAGGGCGAAGACATCCGTGAGCCGCTGGAGCCGGAGATCCGCCTGGACCTTGCGGCCCATCTGCCGGAAACCTACATCGCTGACACCAGTCAACGGCTCACCACGTACCGGCGCCTGGCCGCCGCTCTCGATGAAGCCGCCCTCGCCGAGATGCGGGACGAGCTGGTGGATCGCTTCGGGCCGCTCCCGTCCGAGGCCGGCCACCTCTTCGCCTTACTCAGCCTGAAGTTCGTCCTCCGGCGCCTCTGGATTCGCCGGCTCGAGGCGGTGAACGGGAGTTACATCCTGAGCTTTGCCGAAAACCCCGAGATCGATGCAGCCAAGCTCGCCAACCTGATTGCCGGGCATCCCAAGCGCCTTCGTCTTTCCCCGGACTCCCGGCTCCACGTCAAGTGCTCTTCCACGAATGCCGGGGACTGTCTGGCGGAGCTGAAAAACCTCTTGCAGGCTTTGGACTAACATGTTATCTATTTGTCTTTGCAGGTTTTTTGTGTTCGGCCCGAAGAGTTGGCTCACACGCAGGGTGAGCGGTTGGGAGGTCCCGCCGGCCGATTCGGGCGTCCGTTCGTATGCCATTACGACGGGTGAAGGTGAGACTACAGCCCCAAAGGGGGCGGCCTCACGAAGGCTCCGCGAAGGGGGTGTCTCATCATGGCGAAAACAAGTCCTTCCTCGTTTGACGGGGGAGGTGAGGTGGCGGGGTGAGAAGCAGAGGCATGACCCCGAGCGATCGGATCCCCCTCTCTTTTCTCCCCTCCCTCCAGGGGAGGGGAAGAGAAAGCTTCCCGGACCGGTAGAAGCTTCTCCGGAGTCTCCACGAGAGATGGGAATCTTAGGAAAAAGCGAATACAGTCGTGAGCGAACCTGTGAATCGATGGACTTAGCCTTGGCTCACTTTCCCATGTGCCGGAGATCCGTACTGATCAGCGTCATGCTGTGCCTCCTGTGGGGGTTCGTCTTCATCCCTGCCTCCCCGGCGGCAGAGGTGGTGGATCGCATCGTCGCCTACGTGAACGATGAGATCATCACGCAGAGCGAGCTCAACGAGAAGGCCTCTGCCTTCATAGCCGCCCGCAAGCAAAATCCATACGTCCGGGAGCAGGATCTGGACGCGGAGCAGGCTCGCCGCCAGATCCTGGAAAACCTCGTGAACGAACGCCTGGCGGCCCGAGAGATCGCCCGGCTGAAGATCTCGGTGACCACCGGGGAGACGGACGCGGTCCTCGCCAGCATCAAGGAAGAGAACAACCTCACCCAGGAAGGGCTGGAAGCCGAGCTCCGCAAGGAGGGGCGGACCGTCGACGACCTCCGGAAACGGGTACGGGAGGACCTGGAGCGATCCCGGCTCATCGACCGAGAGGTCCGGAGCAAGACGGTCATCACGGATGCCCAGGTCGAGGCCTATTACCGGTCTCACCCGGAGGAGTTCCAGGCAAGGGAAAGACGGCGCCTGCAGGGCATCTTCCTTCCCTTCGGGCCCGAGAGCACCCCGGAAAAGCAGAGCCAGGTCTCCGCCTTGGCCGAGCAAATTCACCAGCGCCTGGGCCAGGACGCTGATTTCGCTGTCATGGCCAAGCGCTACAGCCAGGGGCCGGGGGCCGAAACGGGGGGGGATCTCGGCTTCTTCAGCGAGGGTGAGCTCGACCCCGTGCTCGAGACGGCGATCGACAAGCTGAAGCCCGGGGAGATCAGCAAGGTTATCGCCACGGAATCGGGGCTCCACATCATCCGCGTCGTTGAGGCGCAGACCGTCTCCGACAAGCCCATGGAGGAAGTGCGAGAGAGCATCCGGCGTCGCCTCTTCCAGCAGGAAATCAACAGGAAGTATGAGGATTGGCTGAAGGGCCTGCGGGACCGATCCTTCGTCAAGATCCAACTGTGACCTGGAGCGCAGCAATGGTTGTCATCGCCACCATTGACCGGATCGGCCACTTCGTCGGCCAGACGGTCACCATTCGCGGCTGGGTCTACAACAAGCGGTCGAGCGGAAAGATCCGCTTCCTCCTCGTCCGCGACGGCACCGGCATCATCCAGATCATTGTCTCCAAGAAGGACGTAACCCCCGAGGCCTTCGCCGACGCCGACCGTCTCACCCAGGAGTCATCTCTGGTGATCACCGGCAGTGTCCGCGCCGATGCGCGGGCGCCGGGAGGCTACGAGCTCCTCGCCACCGACGTCAAGGTGGTCCAGGTGGCGGCCGAATACCCCATCACTCCCAAGGAGCACGGGCCGGCGTTCCTCCTGGACCATCGTCACCTCTGGCTCCGCTCTTCGCGGCAGCACGCCGTTCTCCGAATCCGGAGCCACGTAATCCACTCGGCCCACGAGTACCTGAATGAGCAGGGATTCACCCTGTTCGACGCCCCTATCTTCACCGGCGCCGCCTGTGAAGGCACAACCACGCTCTTTGCCACGGACTACTTCTACGATCAGAAGGCCTACCTCTCCCAGAGCGGCCAACTTTACGCCGAGGCAGGTGCCATGGCCTTCGGCAAGGTGTACACTCTTGGGCCCACGTTCCGGGCGGAAAAGTCCAAGACCCGCCGGCATCTCACTGAATTCTGGATGCTGGAGCCGGAGATGGCTTATGCCGAGCTGGAGGATCTCCTATCGCTCGTGGAGGGACTCATCGGTCACCTGGTGCAATCGGTGCTGGCGCACCGACGCCGCGAACTGGAGACCTTGGAGCGGGACCTGAGCAAGCTGGAACGGATCGTTCCGCCCTTCCCCAGAATTACGTACGAGGAGGCCCTTGAGATCCTTCGGCGGCAGGGGACGACGATTGCGTGGGGTGAGGATCTCGGCGGGGATGAGGAGACGATGCTCTCGCACCAGTTTGACCGCCCCGTTATGGTGACCCATTATCCTGCGAAGATCAAGGCCTTCTATATGAAGCGCGTACCCGACCGGCCCGATCTCGCTCTCTGCGTCGATGTCCTCGCCCCGGAAGGATATGGAGAGATGATCGGCGGCTCCCAGAGGGAAGACGACTACGACCAGCTCGTGGCAAGGCTGGAGGAGCACAACCTTTCCAGAGAGCAGTTCGAGTGGTACCTTGACTTGAGACGGTACGGCTCGGTGCCCCATGCCGGATTCGGGCTCGGCATTGAGCGGACCGTGGCCTGGATCTGTGGGACGGCCCATTTGCGCGAGGCGATCCCGTTCCCCAGGATGTTGCAGCGCCTCTACCCGTGAGGACCTGTATGAAGAGCCTTGGCGAATACCTCCGCAACGAGCGCCTGAGCCGGGGGATCAGCCTGGAAGAGATCTCTCGGGAAACCAGGATCAGCATGCGAATGCTCCAGGCCCTTGAGGATGGCAACACCGAGACCCTTCCCGCTGCGGTGTTCGTAAAGGCCTTCCTCCGTGGCTATGCCCAGAAGATCGGCCTGGACCCTGAGGTGGTGGTCCTGAGATACCAGGATCTTCATGAGGAAGAGGGGGCTCGTAAGGAGGCGCTCGAGAAGTTCCGCGAGCGGTTTCGTCCGGTGCCGAGCGGGAGAAAGCTCATCATTCCCGGCGTCGCCGCCGTGCTCGTCGCCTGTCTGCTCGTGGTTGCGCTGTTCTACCTCGGAGAGAGGCACCAGCCTGCGCCGAGCAGCAACGCCCCGACTGTGGCCACGACACCCCAGGAGGTCCCACCCGCCCCACCTTCCGCACCGCCGGCGTCATCCTCCGTGCAGCCGACGGCGCCCCCTGTTCCGCCGGCTCCACCTGCAATTCCCCCACCGATGAGGGAGGCGGTTCATCCGGCCGAGCCGCCCTTACCGCCGGCTCCTCAGCCTCCGCAGGAGCGCCCTGCCGTGCCCGCTGCGGGCACCGCTTCCGCGGCCAAGCCGGCCCCGGCAACGGCACCGACCGCTCAGAGCACTCCCGCCCCGCTGGCGAAAACCCAGGCCGCACCGCCCGCCCAGCCTTCTCCTGCCGCTTCATCCTCGCCCTCGGAGTACGTGCTCAGGGGCGAGGCTCTGGAGACGACCTGGCTCAAGATCAGCATCGACCGGGGCCGGCAGATTGAGTACCTCCTCCAACCCGGAGAACAGGTGAGATGGCAGGCCAAATCAGGCTTTAATCTATTGGTGGGAAATGCCACCGGGCTGCGGCTTTTTCTGAACGATAAGCCCCTGAAGCCCCTGGGCCAGAAGGGGCAGGTGGTGAGCATCACCCTCCCGAACGACTCCATGCTCGAGAAACCCGCAGCGGCCGGCTCCGGCAAACCCGCACGGCCGTGACAAGGAACGGCCATGTGGACCCGCCGCTCTGAGGCGATAATCCTCCGCACCAGGGATCACGGTGAGTCCGACCGGCTGATCACTTTCCTCGCGAGCGGTCAGGGGAAGCTCACCGGGATCGCCAAGGGGGCGAGGCGAAGCAAGAAGCGGTTCGTTCACACCCTGGAGCCCCTCTCCCTCGTGGCCATGACCTACGTGGAACGGGCGACCACGGCTCTCGTGCGCATCGATGCGAGCGAGCTCAAGAACCCTTTCATCGCCCTCCGCCAGGACCTGGCCCGCCTCGGCTATGCCAGCCTGGCGGCCGAGCTGGTGCTCGAGCTGGCTCCGGAGCGGGAGGCCAACCCTGCCCTCTTTGCCCTCTTTTCCCAGTGCCTCCACCGCCTCGAAGCCGGCGGCGACCCGGAGACTTTCGCGCTCCTCTTCGAGGTCCGGATCCTGAGCCTGAGCGGCTTCGGCCCCAACCTCCAGCACTGCTTCCGCTGCGGCAAGGAGCCTGGGGCACCGGGCCCGTGGTTCTTTTCGGTTCCCCAGGCAGCCCTTTTCTGCCCGGCCCACCGCTCCGACGCCGGGGTCTCTCCTCTCTCTCCGGGTACGATCCTCCTCCTCCGCCAGGCCCAGCGCCTTCCCCTCAACAAGGTCTGGCGCCTCAAGTTCCACCCCCAGGTGCGTTCCGAGTGCCGCGCCCTGCTCCTCGGCCTCATCCGGCACCATATCGAGAAAGACCTCAAGTCCCTCGCTGTTCTCCGGCAGGTCGGAGCGATGGAGGAGACTATCGCATCCTGATCCGAGCTGCACATCGTAAGCACGCAGACTCCCTACCGGTCACTCCACCGGAGTTTCTTGTTGGGCTGCCAACCGGGCTGTGTTATCCATAACCGATAAGAATCATGCAGCATTCACTGTGAGTGGTTCGCAGAGAACGATCTTGTTATTTCTTGCTATGGCGTTACACTTTCTCTTAGACTAACGCAGCATGGGATGCCAGGAATCCGTCGCTGTTGATCAGCCTTGGCTTTGTGGCGTCACTCGTCCTGTCCGTGATGAAGGTGGGCCTCTTCCGTCTGGGAGTGCTTAGGAAGAACCGACGTCACAGAGCAGCCTCTTGGGGAATTCGCGAGCGGTGAGTTGGCGAGGAAGGAGGTATCGCTCATGCGGAAACGTCTCTTGATTACCCTCTTGTTGAGCGGGATCTTTTCGCTTGCAGCACTGACAGATGGCTTCGCTCAGTCAACCACGAGGGTAAGTGTTTCCTCAGGCGGTGTGCAGGGGGACGGTGACAGCTTCGCGCCCTCCATCTCCACGGACGGAAGCTTTGTCGTTTTCTCCTCCGACGCCACCAACCTGGTGGCGAACGATACCAACACCTTTTCCGACATCTTTGTGCGCGATCGCCAGACGAATCAGACCACCCGGGTGACCGCTGACTCAACCGGTCTTCTCCAGGCCGACGGTATTAGTTCTCATCCCTCCATCTCCTCGAACGGCGACGTCGTTGCCTTCCAGTCCGCCGCCACCAACCTGGTGGCGAGCGATACCAACAGCCATACTGATATCTTTGTTCACGAGATTAGCACCGGTACCACCACCCTCGTGAGTGTTTCCTCAGGCGGTGTGCAGGGAGACGGTGACAGCTTCGC
>Ga0187774_10000196_pt1 | contig 20123 bp, 16 predicted proteins | sample 0216_BV02_MP05_2_FD_133152 | JGI IMG/M metagenome (GOLD analysis project Ga0187774, IMG submission 133152) | Tropical peat soil microbial communities from peatlands in Department of Meta, Colombia - 0216_BV02_MP05_20_MG | ecosystem: Environmental > Terrestrial > Soil > Wetlands > Peat | place... | reverse complement strand
TCGGCGCTCGCGCCCGAGCGCGCCACGCTCGCGAGCAGCTCCTGCGTCGTCTCCAGCCACGGCTTGTAGAGCGCGTCCATCGCCTTCTGCATCTGCACCGGCGCTGCCTCGGCCGGCGTGGGGGCCTGCATCTCCGCCATGGCGGCTTGCGCGGGCTGCGCCATGCATTTCGCGATGCTCGTCTGCGTCTCGACCATCGCGGTGAACAGCGCGGTCCAGTAGCCGAGCGATTTCTGCAGGCTGGCCGCCAGCCACTCGCTCTGGATGCGCGTCAGCTCCTGCGGGTCCGCAGCTTTTTCCAGCAGCTTGAGCGTCGCCGCCGCGTCCGCATGCGCTTCGGTCGCCGCGGTGAGCTGCGCGTCGCGCATCTTCATCGATCCCTCGGTGATCGCCTCGATCACGCGCAGGGCGGTGTCGAGCTGTCCTTTCAACGCCTTCGCCGCCGTTTCGTCCACTCTTGCTTCCATCGTCGCCTCCTCGAGGAACGCCTGTGGGAGGGATGTACCACGCCGGGCGAAACGGATTTTGCGCTAGGTCAAGCCGCATCCAACCGCTGCGGCGCATCAATTCTTCAGCTCGGGAAAGTCCTCTTCCCAGAACTCGTTCTTGCGCCTTGCGTCGCCCGCGCGCTCGTTCTCGGCGCCGCGCAGCTGCACGCGCCGGATCTTGCCCGAGATTGTCTTGGGCAGCTCCGAGAACTCGATGCGGCGAACGCGCTTGAACGGCGCCAGCCGCTCGCGCGTGAAGCGGAAGATCGACAGCGCGGTTTCGCGCGATGGTGCGAAGCCGGGCTTGAGCACGAGGTAGGCCTTCGGCACGGAAAGCCGCAGCGCATGCGGGCTCGGTACCACCGCGGCCTCGGCCACCGCCTCGTGCTCGATCAGCGCGCTCTCCAGCTCGAACGGGCTGATGCGGTAATCCGCGCTCTTGAACACGTCGTCCGCGCGCCCGACGTACCAGAAGTAGCCATCGGCGTCGCGCGCAGCGACGTCCGAGGTGCGGTAGTACGCGCCGCCGAGCAGCTCGTGCGTGCGCTCCGGGTTGTCCATGTAGCCGGTCATCAGCCCGAGTGGCCGCGGCCGCAGGGTGATCGCCACCTCGCCTTCGTCCGCGGGCTTGTCGTGCGTGACGTCGAGCAGCTCGATCTTGAAGCCGGGCAAAGGCCGTCCCATCGAGCCGACCTTGACGGGCTGGCCCGGTGGGTTGCCGAGCTGAGCCGTGGTCTCGGTCTGGCCGTAGCCGTCGCGCACCGTGATGTTCCAGGCGGCCTGCACGCGCTCGATCACCTCAGGATTGAGCGGCTCGCCGGCGCTCGCCAGCTCGCGCAGCTTGACCGGATAGGACTTGAGGTCCTCCAGGATCAGCATGCGCCACACCGTAGGCGGAGCGCACAGCGTGGTGACGCCGTAGCGCACCAGCGCTTCGAGCGTCTTCTTCGCGTCGAAACGTGCAAGGTTATAGAGGAAGATCGTCGCGCCCGCGTTCCAGGGCGCGAAGAAGCAGCTCCAGGCGTGCTTCGCCCAGCCGGGCGAGCTGATGTTGAAGTGCACGTCGCCCGCGCGCAGCCCGAGCCAGTACATGGTCGACAGGTGGCCGACCGGGTAGCTCTGGTGCGTGTGCTGCACCATCTTCGGCTTGGCGGTCGTGCCGGAAGTGAAATAGAGCAGGAACGGATCGTCCGCGCGCGTCGCGCCGCCCGCAGCGAGGACCTCGCTCGCAGAATCCGCCTGCCGGTAGGGAATCCAGCCGGCGGCCTCGCCGCCCACCACGATGCGCGAGTACCTGCCCGGCACTTCGGCGAACTTGCCGCTCGCGCCCGGCTCGGCGATGACGTGCCGCACCTTGCCGCGCTCTATGCGGTCGACGAGATCCGCCTGCGTGAGCTGGGTGGTCGCCGGGCTGACCACCGCGCCGAGCTTCATCGCCGCGAGCGTGATCTCCCACAGCGGCACCACGTTCGGCAGCATGACCAGCATGCAGTCGCCGCGCTTGACGCCGTTCGCGCGCAGAAAGTTGGCGACGCGGTTGGAGCGCGCGCTCATCGCGGCGAAGCTGACGCGCGCCTCACTGCCATCTTCGTTCACCACGCGCAGCGCGTCGCGCAGGTTGTCGCGCGCCATGATGTCGAAGTAGTCCAGCGCCCAGTTGAACTCGGCGAGCTGCGGCCAGCGAAATCCGTCGTACGCGGCGGCGTAGTCCGTGCGCCTGGCGATCAGGAAATCGCGCGCTTGCAGGAAGCTTTCGGTCGCGTTCATGTCGTCCTTTCTGAAGAAAGTTCAGTCCATCGCCGCGGCGATGCGCTCCAACGTCAGCGGTAGGTGGCGCGCGCGCACGCCCAGGCCGTCGTACAGGGCGTTGGCGATCGCCGCGGCGGTCGGGCCCGCGGCGCATTCGCCCGCGCCGAGGCTGGGCGCCTCGGGACGTTCGACGATCACCACCTCGATGTCGGGAGCCTCGTCGAAGCCGAGGATGGGGTAGTCCTCCCAGCCGTGTAGCGCGATGCCCTCGCGCGTCCAGCGCACCTGCTCCTTCAACGTCCAGCTCGCCGCCTGCACGATGCCGCCCTCGACCTGGTTTCTGAGGCCATCCGGATTGACGACCAGGCCGGCGTCCACCGCCGCGATCACGCGCCGCACCCGAAGCTTCTGCGCAATCTCGACCTCTGCCATCACCGCGCAGTAGGCCGACAGGTTCTTGTAGCGCGCAAACCCCATGCCGCGTCCAGTTCCGGGGCGCTTGGCGCCCGCGGCCCGCGCGGCGGCGCGCAGCACGTCCCGCCCCCGCTCGTCGGCGAGGTGGCGCAGGCGCAACTCAAGCGGATCGACGCCGAGGCCACCGGCGATCTCGTCCATCATCGATTCGATCGCGAACACGTTCGCGAACGCGCCGAGCGAGCGCAGCGCCGAGACCCTGAGCGGCATCTCCGGCAGGAAGTGATATACGACCTCCTGGTGCGGGAAATCGTAGATCGGCACCGCGTTGCGGTCGCCGCCGCCCGCGGGCAACGGCAAGTCGGCCGCCGGCGGCACCGGCACCGGCGGATCCATGTGCCAGGCGGCGAGCAGCTCGATGCCTTCGCCTCTTCCCGGCCGCTTGACGTGGGTATGGCTCCAGAGCTCGTGCTTCCACCCGACGATGCGCCCGCCGGAATCGACGTCGGCGGCGATCTTCACGGCCATCGCCGAGCCGAATGGCGCCCACCTGAGCTCGTCGGCGCGCGTCCACTGCAGCATCACCGGCCGTCCGCAGGCGCGCGCGACCACGGCAGCGTCGAACGCCACGTCGTCGGCCCCATTGTGGCCGTAGCACCCGGCGCCGTCGCGGTGCATGACTTCGACCGCCGTATCCGGCAGGCCGAGCGCCTTGGCGATCTGCCCGCGTAGCATGTGCGGCCCCTGCGTATGCGACCAGATCCGGATGCGGTCTGCCTCGGCCACGGCGAGGGCGCACGACGGTCCGACCGAGGCGTGCGCCAGATACGGCCTGGAGTACATCGCCTCGAAGCGCCGTGTTCCCGAGGTCGCCGCCGTCCCCTTGAAGAAGACCTTCGACGGACGGGCCGGAAGGCCCATGAGGAACCGAACGGTCTCGGTCTGCTCCGGCATCGGCGGCGTTTCCCAGCGCGCGGCGCGCCTCGCCACCTCGAGCGCGGCGACCGCCTGCTCCTCGCGTTCCGCTGCGACGGCGAGGAAATCGCCGCTGCGCACCACCGCGACCACGCCCGGCGCCGCGCGCAGCACCGCCTCGTCGAGCGCCACGAGGCGCGCGCCGTACGCCGGCGGGCGCAGCACCCTCGCATGGACCATTCCCGGCAGCGTCATGTCGTGGACGTATGCCGCCCCGCCCAGCTTCGCGGGCAGGTCGCGCCGCGGCGCGCTCGTGCCCACGAGGCCAAGCCGCCCTGCCTTGTGCGGCCAGACCGGCCGCCCGCTGTAGTCGCGCGCCAGGCTCACCTTGCGCGCGAGCTCCCAGTAGCTGCGCTTCAGGTCGGTCCCCGGCACGCCAATCACTCCGGCGCGCACCTCGAGATCGCCCGGCGCGACCTCGAGCTCGGCGGCTGCCGCCTCGACGAACAGGGTGCGCACCTCCGCGCACGCCCGCCGCATGGACGCGCCGCCGACCTCGATCGACTGGCTGCCCGCGGTGTACCACTCGTCCGGTGCGGCCGTCGTGTCGCCGGCGACGATCGCGAGCTGCGCAGGCTCGACGCCGAGCTCCTCGGCGGCGATCTGCGCCATCGCGGTGACGATGCCCTGGCCGAGCTCGACCTTGCCGCTGAACACGGCGACCTTTCCATCGCCGTCGAAGCGCACCCAGCGGTCCAGGCGCGGATTGGTGCGCAGGCTGAGCGGCAGCTCGGGAGCGCTCATCGCGCCATCTCGCGCGCGGCGCGCTCGATCGCGCGCAGGATGCGTGCGTGGGTGCCGCAGCGGCACAGGTGACGCCCGAGCGCCGCCGCGATCTCGTCGCGCGTCGGCCGCGCCTTCCTGGTGAGCAGCGCGGCCGCCGACACGATGATTCCGTCGATGCAGTAGCCGCACTGCGCCGCCTGCTCTTCGAGAAAGGCACGCTGCAGCGGATGCGGTCGCTCGGCACTGCCCAGGCCCTCGATGGTGGTGATCTCGTGGCCCTGCGCCGCCCAGAGCGGCGTGTCGCACGACTGCACCGCGTTGCCGTCGTAGAGCACCGTGCACGCGCCGCAGTGGCCTGTGCCGCAGCCCAAGCGCGTGCCTTTCAGTCCGAGGTCGTTGCGCAGCACGTAGACGAGCGGCACGCTCCGCTCGGCCTTTACCACGCGCGTACGGCCGTTCACCCGCAGCGTGAAGCTCTCGCTCATGAGGGGACGTGGCTGCCGAGGAAGGCCTGCATCATCTCGACCAGTATCTCCGGCTGCTCGAGCATCGGGCAATGGCCCGATTCTGGGATCTCGCGGTAGCTCGCGCCGGGGATGAGCTCGGCGAGCCGGCGCGCGAGCTCGGGCGGCGTGGTCCGGTCGAGCGCGCCGCACAGCACGAGCGTCGCATTGGCGATCTGTGCGAGCCGCGGGCTCAGGTCGAGCTGCGCGAGCGCGAGGCAGGCGCGCGCGAAGGACTCCGCATCCACCGCCGCGAGCGCCTTCTTGCGCTCACCGATCAGATCCGCGTGCGCTGCGGCGAAGGGCGGCGGGAACATGCGCCCGATCGCGGTACCGAGAACGGCGACCATGCCGCCTGCGCGCACGGCCTGCGCCATGCCGCGAAACGGCGCACGCGCCGGCTCGGGAAAGGCCGCCAGCGCGTCGGCGACGACGAGCCTGCCGAAGCGCGCGCCGTGGCGGCACGCGAGCTCGAGCGCGACGAACGCGCCGAAGCCGTTGCCGAAGACGTCCGCCGTGCGCGGAAGCGCGAGCGCGTCCATGACCGCGGCGAGGTGGTCCGCGAAATCGGCGACGCTGGCGAACGCCCCCGGCGCGGACCTGCCGAACCCGGGCAGGTTGACGCGCGTGATGCGGCGGCCGGCGGCGAGCGCCGGAACGACGCGCTCGAAGACCGTGAGCTCGGTCAGCAGCGAATGTACGAGCAGCAGGTCCGAACCCGCGCCCAGCTGCGCGTACTCGACCGCCAGACCCCCAACCGAAACGATGGGCATGCCTTTTCCTTCTTCTTTGCGGACAGCTTGCACGAAGCTTGCGCCCGGCGAGGCGGTGTCCCGCCCGATCGATCGGGCATATCATCGATCACATAAGCAGTGAACCAGCCGTCCAGTCAAGAGGAGGAGTGAGTCCATGAGCGAGTCCGTCAATGCCGGCGCGCGCCTCGACCGTTTGCCCGTCGGCCCGTTCCACTATCGCATCTTCTGGCTGGTCGGCGCCGGCATGTTCTTCGACGGCTACGACCTGTACGTCGCGAGCGGCGTGCTGGCGGCCGCGATCCAGAGCAAGTTCTCGACGCTGCCGCAGAACCTGCAGTTCATCTCGCTCACCTTCGTCGGCATGACGATCGGCGCCCTCATCACCGGCTTCCTCGGCGATCGCTTCGGCCGGCGCTTCACCTATCAGGTCAATCTGCTGATCTTCGGTATTGCTTCGCTCGCGGCGGCGTTCGCCGCGAACATGCCTCAGCTCATCGCATGCCGCTTCGTCCAGGGGCTCGGGCTCGGCGCCGAGATCGTGGTGGGCTACTCCACGCTCACCGAGTTCGTGCCGCCGAAGTCGCGCGGCCGCTGGCTGTCCTTCATGGCGTTCCTCGTGGTCGCGGGCTTTCCGGTCACGTCGCTGCTTTCCTACCTGATCATCCCGAGCTTCGGATGGCGGCCGATGTTCGTCATCGCCGGCGTCGGCTCGCTCATCGTGTGGTACTTGCGCAAGAGGCTGCCCGAGTCGCCGCGCTGGCTGGAGGCGAAGGGTCGCGCCGAGGAAGCCGAGTCGCTGCTGCAGGCGATAGAAAAGGAGGCGGCCGCCGGCGGAACCCTGCCGCCCGCTCCCGCTCCGCGCGTGGCGCAGCCCGTGCGCGGCATGGCGATGCTGCAGCCGCCGCTCCTGCAGCGCCTGATCGTGGGCAGCTGGGCGCTGATCACCATCAACACGCTGATCTTCGGCTTCGTCATCTTCCTGCCCCAGTTTTTCCTGCGCCAGGGCCTGAACATCGCCACGTCGCTCGCCTACACGGTGGTGCTCGCCGGCGGATCCCTGGTCGGTTGCGCCTTGGGCGCCTACTGCTCGGACAGCATCGGCCGGCGCGCGAGCATCATCGGCGCGTCGGTCCTGACGATCGTCACCGGCTGGATCTACGCGCATTTCAACGCGGCCTCCGATCCGGCGATCGTGCTCACTGTGGGGTTCCTGCTGATCGTGACGATCTACGTGCAGACCGCGCTGCTGTTCGGCGTCTATACGCCGGAGCTCTTCCCCACCGAGATCCGCCTGCGCGCGAACGGCATCTGCAACACGCTGGGCCGCTTCGCCACGGTGATATCGCCTTTCATCGTCGGCAAGCTCATGCTCACCTACAAGCTGCCCGGCGTCGTGACGCTGATGATCGCGCTGCTGCTCGTGCAGATCCTCGTCGTGTGGCTCTGGGGGATCGAGCCGGCGCGCCGCCCGCTCGAGCAGGTCGAGGCGGTCGCCTAGCCGGCGATCCGATCCAGGTCGGCGGCGATCGCGTCCGCGCTATCGTTCGGCAGTACGAGCAGCCGGCTCCTGCCCGTACCGTCGAACACGAACACTCCGGTGCTGTGCATGACCTCGTAGTCTCCGTCCTTGTCGGGCTCGCCGTACGAGTAGCTGATCCGGTAGCGCTTGCTCAGCGCAACGAGCTCCTGCGGCGTGCCGCGCAGGCCGACGAACCGGGGCCCGAAGGCGCGTGTGTATTGGCGCAGGCGCGTGGCGCTGTCGCGCTGCGGATCGACCGTCACGAACAGCACGACGTCGCCGGCGCCGCGATTCCGCGTTTGCTTGAGCGCCAGGGCGAGCTTGCTCATCGTCGTGGGGCATTCGTCGGGGCAGCTCGTGTAGCCGAAGTACAGCAGCACCGTCTTTCCGCGGTAGTCCTGCGCGTTCACCTGGCGGCCAGCGTCGTCGGTCAGCTCGAACTCGAGCGGACGCACCAGCCCGTCGACGTCCTTGGTGCGCCACTTGCCGTCGCCTTTCGCGCAGGCCGCCAGCGCGAGGCAGGCGCCGAGCGCGGCTAGGAAGAGCTTCATGCCAGGCGCTGCGCGGCCGAGCCGGCCCGCGCCTCACCGTCCGCATGCATCCAGTGTGCGAGCAGCACCAGCACGCCGAGCATATGCATCATCCCTGCCGGGATCCAAGTCACGAGGCCGCCGAGGCTCTGGTCCTCGAGCGCGTTGATCGGCCAGGCGCGCCCGCAGACGCTGTAGACGTCGTACAGCTCGTGCGTGGCGAGACCGATGCGCGCGCCGATGTAGATCTGCGGCAGCGAAGCGCCGAGCAGCAGGAAGATGCGTGGCCCGAGGCCGATCAGCGCGCCCTGGCTGCGCGTGCGCGGATCGAGCATCAGCGCCCAGAACAGCAGCCCGTCGAGCAGCATGCTCCAGTTCATCACCTGGTACAGCCGATCGTTGAGCATCGCGGGAAAGTGAATCGACGGGGTGAGCCAGAAGAAGATCAGGCCCACGAACAGCACCGGCGCGACCAGCCAGTTCTGCAGCAGGCGGTAGCCGATGCGCATCGGACGGCTGCGCCACAGCGGCCGGAACACGCCCTCCTCCATCCCCCGCGGCAGGCCGCGCGCGAGCACCGGCAGGGGCTGCGCCAGCGCCACCAGGAACGGCCCGAGGTGGTGCAGCACCAGGTGCTGGATGCGATGGATGAAGAACATGTGCTGGGACCAGTAGTCCCAGCGCGTCTGCATCACGAAATAGACCAGCAGCCAGCCGGCGAAGAAGGCGAGCCGCCGTCCGATCCCCGGCCGCTCCCCGGCAGGCAAGCGCCGCAGCCCGCGCGCGTACAGCAGCGCCGCTCCGGCGCACAGCGCGAGCACCAGCGGAGAAAACTCCCAGGGGGCGAGAAAGGCGAGCGACGCCCGCACGTCGTGCGGCACAGGCATGGGGAGCGAATCATAGCCGCGCCGGCGCCGCCATACCTTGCCGCAAGCTGGCGAGCTGTCGCGATAGTAGCCTTGACAATCATTGCCTAGGCAACTATATTGCGGCTCCTCCCCTTCCGCACGCTCCTGCGATGGCCGACTTCTACGACGTCAAGACCTACAACCCGCGCGAGAGCCTCGGCTATCTCCTCACCATGGTGCGGCGCCGCCTGCTCGACCTGGTCGAGCCCGAGTTCGCGGCGCTCGGCCTCACGCCGGTGCAGGCGATCATCCTCATGGGGCTGGACGCCGGCGTCGCGGGCACCGCGGCGGACCTGTGCAAGACCATGCAGCACGATCCCGGTGCGATGACGCGCGTGCTCGACCAGCTCGAGCAGGCCGGCCTACTGCGCCGCGTGCGGCTGGCCGGCGACCGCCGCGCGCAGAAGCTCGAACTCACCGCCGCCGGCCGCAAGGCGCTGCCTGCAATCAAGGCTGCGGCGGTGCACGGCTCGAACCGCATGCTTAGCGGCTTCTCGCGCAGCGATGCGCAGCAGCTGATCGGCTATCTGAAACGCCTGCTGGAGGTCACATGAACACGCGTCCGCTTCCCGCCTTGCTGTGCGCCGCGCTCGTCGCCGCCGGATGCGCCAGCCCGGCCGGCCTGACGACGCACGCGACGCCCACCGATCCCGCGCAACTCCAGGCGCAAAGGAGCCTGGCGGCTGCGCGGCTCGCCCCCGCAGCCTGGCCGGGCGCCGACTGGTGGAAGGGACTCGGCGATCCTCAGCTCGATGCGCTGGTCGACGAGGCGCTCGCCGACAGCCCGAGCATCCGCCTGGCGCAGGCGCGCGTCGAGCGCGCGCGTTCCCTGGCGGTCGCGGCCGGCGCGCCGCGCACGCCGCAGGTCGACGCCAGCCTGGACACCACGCGCCAGCGCATCTCCGAGCACTACATCTTCCCGCCGCCGCTCGCCGGCAGCTGGCAGTGGCAGAACGAGGCGGCGCTCAACTTTTCCTACGAGTTCGACTTCTGGGGCCGCAATGAAGCGCTGTACGCCGCGGCGCTCGGAGAGGCCAGGGCGGCTGAAGCCGACGCCTGGGCGGCGCGCCTCGTGCTCTCCTCGGCGATCGCGCGCGCCTACGTGCAGCTCGCGCGCGACTTCGATCAGCTCGATCTCGCGCACGAGACGCTCGCCGAGCGCGAGAATGTGCTCGAGCTGGTGCGGCACCGCGTGGACGCGGGAATGGACTCGCGCCTGGAGCTCAAGCAGGCCGAGGCCGAAGTGCCGGCCGCGCGGGAACGGATCGCCCAGATCGAGGAGTCCATCGCGCTCGGCCGCAACCAGCTCGCCGCGCTCGCGGGCAAGGGCCCCGACCGCGGCCTGGCGATCGAGCGCCCGAGGATCGTCGCGACGGTCGAGGCGCTGCTGCCGAGCGCGCTGCCCGCCGACCTGATCGGCAGGCGCCCCGACGTGATCGCCAGCCGCTGGCGCGTCGAGGCCGCCGCGCGCGGCACCGACGCCGCGCGCGCGCAGTTCTATCCGAACATCGACCTCGCCGCCTTCGTCGGCCTGCAGTCGCTCAACTGGTCGAAGTTCCTGGACGCGGGCAGCATGATCGCCGGGATCGGCCCCGCCGTGAACCTGCCGATCTTCGACGGCGGGCTGCGGCGCGGCAACCTCGGCGCGCGCAACGCCGACTACGACGCGGCGGTCGATCAGTACAACCAGACGCTCGCCGACGCCCTGCGCGAGATCGCCGACCAGCTGGCGGCGTTCCGCTCGGTCGAGCGGCAGCGCCCGCAGGTGCACGAGGGCCTGGCCGCCGCGCGCGAAGCCTACGAGCTCGCGCTCGCGCGCTACCAGGCCGGGCTGGCGAACTACCTGTCGGTGCTGTCCGCCGAATCGCAGGTCATCGCGCAGCGCTCGCTGGTCGCCGACCTGCGCGCGCACGAGCTAGATGCCTCGATCCGCCTCGCCCATGCCCTCGGCGGGGGCTATGCGCAACAGAACGAAGGTGACCATCATGGCTGAAACCGCTGCAGTCGCCCCCAACGGCAAGCGCAGGCGCGCGCTCGCCATCGTGCTCGTCGTGTTCGTCCTGGGCGGCATTTCCTGGGGCGCCTATTGGTGGCTGGTGGGCCGCTTCTACGAGTTCACCGACGACGCCTACGTGGCCGGCAACGTCGTGCAGATCACGCCCCAGGTGGCCGGCACGGTGGTCGCGGTGCGCGCGGACGACGTCGACTACGTGAAGGCAGGCGAGCCGCTGGTCGAGCTCTACCGCAGCGACGCCAAGGTCGCCCTCGAGCAGGCCGAGGCGCAGCTCGCGCGCACCGTGCGCCAGGTGAGGACGCTGTACGCGAACGATGCCCAGCTCGCGGCCACCGTGACGCTGCGCGAGGCCGAGCTCGCCAAAGCCAAGGACGACCTCGCACGGCGCCAGCGCGCGAGCGGCAGCGGCGCGGTGTCCGCAGAGGACGTGCAGCACGCGCGCGACGCGGTGCGCACCGCCGAGGCGACGCTCGCCGCCGCGCGCGAGCAGCTCGCGGCCGGCCGCGCGCTCACCGACAACACCACGATCGCCGATCATCCGGACGTGCTCGCTGCGGCGGCGAAAGTGCACTCCGCCTACATCGACTACGCGCGTACCGAGATTCCCGCTCCCGTGTCCGGCTTCGTCGCCAAGCGCAGCGTGCAGGTCGGTCAGCGCGTCGCGCCCGGCACTCCGCTGATGGCGGTCGTGCCGCTCGACGAAGCGTGGGTGGACGCGAACTACAAGGAGAGCCAGCTCGCCGACGTGCGCGTCGGCCAGCCGGTCGAGCTCACCGCCGACATCTACGGCGGCGGCGTGAAGTACCGCGGCAGGGTGCTTGGCTTCTCCCCCGGCACCGGCAGCGCGTTCGCCCTGCTCCCGCCGCAGAACGCGACCGGCAACTGGATCAAGGTCGTGCAGCGCCTGCCGGTACGCATCGCGCTCGAGCGCGAGCAGCTCGCAGCCCATCCGCTGCAGATCGGCCTGTCGATGCGCGTGTACATCGACACGCACGACCGCGGCGGCAAGCGCCTGATCAAGACCGCCGAGCGCAGCGTCGCGCAGCAGACCGACGTGTTCGCCGGGCTGGAGGAGCGCGCCGACGAGCGCGTAGCCGCGATCATCGCCGCCAACCGCGGCGCGCAGCCGCCGAAGCCGCAGCATGCAGGCTGAGCGCGCCGCGCCGCAGCCCTACACCGGCGCCATGCTGGCGCTGCTCACGTTCGTGCTGGCGATGGCGAACATGATGGAGGTACTCGACCTGACCATCGCCAACGTCGCCATTCCCACCATCACCGGCGACCTCGCGGTGGCGCCCACGCAAGGCGCCTGGGTGATCACCTCCTATGCGGTGGCGAACGCGATCACCGTGCCGATGGCGGGCTGGTTCGCCGGCCGGTTCGGGCAGGTGCGCATGTACGCGCTGGCGATCGCGGTGTTCACCTTCGCCTCTTTCCTGTGCGGACTGTCGACGAGCCTCGCCATGCTTATCAGCTTCCGCGTGCTGCAGGGCGCCGCGGCGGGCTTCATGGTGCCGTTGTCGCAGGCGCTGCTGCTCGCGAGCTATCCGCCCGCGAAGCGCTCCACCGGCCTCGCGATCTGGGGCATGACGATCGTCGTGGCGCCGATTCTCGGGCCGCTGCTCGGCGGCTGGATCACCGAGAACTACCACTGGTCGTGGATCTTTTTCATCAACATCCCGGTCGGCATCTTCGCGTCCTTCGCCACCTGGGAGCTGATGCGCGACCGCGAGACGCCCACTCGCAAGCTGCCGGTCGACCGCGTCGGTATCGCGCTGCTGGTGCTGTGGGTCGGCAGCCTGCAGATCATGCTCGACAAGGGCAACGAGCTCGACTGGTTCCACTCGACGACGATCGTCGCCTTCGGGCTCGCGGCGCTCCTCGGCTTCTGCCTGTTCCTAGCCTGGGAGCTGTACGAGCCGCACCCGATCGTCGACCTGGGCCTGTTCCGCTTCCACAATTTCCGCCGCGGCGCGCTTGCGCTCGCGCTCGGCTTCGCGCTGTTCTTCGCCAGCATCATCATCCTGCCGCTGTGGCTGCAGACGCAGCTCGGCTACAACGCGCAATGGGCCGGCTACGCGCTCGCGCCCGCCGGCGTATTCGCGGTGATCTTCATGCCGATCGTCGGACGCAACATTGGCCGCATCGATCCGCGGCTGCTCGCCACGGTGGGCTTCGTGGTATTCGCCGCGGTGGCCTTCTGGCGCGGCACCTTCAATACCGGGGCGGATTTCGCCACCATCGCCATGCCGCAGCTCTTGCAGGGCGTCGGCGTCGCGTTCTTCTTCACGCCGCTCATCGCGATCAACCTGGGCGGCATCCCGGTGGCGCGCATCGCGAACGCGACCGGCTTGCAGAACTTCATGCGCATGATGGCCGGCAGCTTCGGCGCCTCGATCGCGATCTCGGTGTGGGACAACCGCCAGGACCTGCACCGCAGCCGGCTGAGCGAAAGCCTGAGCCTGTTCGACACGAACACGCGCCACGTCGTCGACACGCTGCAGGGGCTCGGCATGGCGCCGGACCAGGCCTATGGGCAGGTCGAGCGCATGCTGGTCGGCCAGTCCTACATGCTCGCGACGAACGACATCTTCTGGATCGTGGGCGTGCTGTTCCTCGCGCTTATCCCGCTGCTGTGGACGACGCGCCCGCCGTTCAGCGCCGGGCCGGGCGGCGGCCACTGAGCGCCGGCGCGGCACCGCTCGCGCTGCGGTGCGCGGCATGCAGGCGGTGCACCGAGATCTTGCGCACCTCGAGCTTGGACTGCTCGATGTGCGAGCGCAGCAGCAGGCTCGCCTGCGGCGCCTTGCGCGCCAGCACCGCGCGCAGGATCGCGGCGTGCTCGTCGTAGGTGCGCGCGATGCGCTCGGGCTGCGTGAAATCCAGCCGCCGGACGATGCGGATGCGCTCGGTGATGTCCTGGTGGATGCGCGCCAGCTCGGGGTTGCCCGCCGCGCGGACCAGCGAGGCGTGGAAGGCCTCGTCCAGCCGCGCCACCTCGATCCAGTCCGTGCGCCGCTCGCCGGGCGGCACCAGCCACACCGCCTTGAGGCCGTCCAGCGCCGTCCCGTAGTCGCCGGCGCACAGCTTGGCGAGCGCGGCGAGCTCGAGGATCACGCGCACGTCGTACAAATGCTCGAAGTGCTCGAAGTCGAGCGCCCTGACCGACCAGCCGCTCTTCGCGTGCCGCTCGACGAAGCCCTCGCGCGAGAGCCGCAGCAGCGCCTCGCGCACCGGCGTGCGGCTCACGCCCGTGCGCGCGGCGAGCTCGTTTTCCGACAGGGCCGAGCCCGGCATCAGCCTGAAGTCGAAGATGTCGTTCTTCAGCTCGTCGTACACCGCGTCCGCGAGACGCGCACTGTCTTCCGGACGGTTGGTCCTGATCACGTCGCCTCGCCCAGCGTTGTTCCCAATCCGATCGCCAATCCGGCCAGCATATCGCAGCCGGACGAATGGCCGATGGCGCTCAGCGCGCGCGCGGCCGCCTGCGCTCGCGCGCGCGCCCCGCAGGCGAGCGCCTCGACCAGCTCGTGCAGCGGCTCGAAGCTCTCGCCGCGCGCAAGGTCGGCGAACAGCGCGGCGCTGACCGCATGGCTGCGCCCGCGGGCCTCGCGCACCAAATTCTCGGCGACCTCGCGCCAACGCGCCGCCCCGGGAGCCAGGCAGCGCCGGCCGAACAGGGCGGCGCCCGCCAGATCGTCGCCCGCGGGCGTGAAGCCGGGGCCGACGCCGAGCAGCGGCAGCGTCGCGTCGAGCACGGCTTGCGGGTCGTCGCGCAGGTAGGCGGCGGCAAGCGCCCGCACGCGCTGCGCAGGCAAAGCGCGCGGTAGCTGCGGCCGCAGATCCGACAGAAGCGCGCTCGCCGCGTCCGCGCGGCCGAGCGCGGGCAAACCCCGCGACCAGCCGCGCTCAGGCAGCGAAGCGAAGCGCAGCGCGCTGCGGCGCGGCGGCGGCGCGCTGGTCAGCACGGCGCGCGGATGCCGCGCCGGCAGGCGCGTTCCGACCCAGATCACTTCGCCGCCGGCCTCGAGGTAGGGAGCATCGGCGAAGCCGGGGAGCGGCCTGGCGAGGCCGCCGCTCGCCGCGAGCGCCCTGCGCGCGCGCTCGCCGAGCTGCAGGACCTGCGGCGCGCTCAGTCGCTCGCCTTCGCTTTCGACGCGCCCGCCGCGAAGCACACCGCCGCGAACAACGCATAGCCGAGCGCCACCTGCGGCGACACCGCCCAGCCGAGCTGACCGCCGTGAATGAAGCCGAAGAAGGAGAGCACGGCGCCGGCGAGTGCCCAGTAGCCCGCCTCCTTCAGCCTGTGATCGATGATGAACGCGGCGAGCGCGCCGAGCACCAGGCCGGCAAGCACCGCGCCGCCGCCGAGCAGCTCCATGCCGTGATAGACGAGCCCCGCGCCGGAGAGCTTGGCCATGCCGAGGGTCCCGGCGGAGGTGCCCGCTGCGTTCAGCGCGCCGTCGACCTGCAGCTGGCCCCAGGCGGCGACGTTCGGGATGATCGCCAGCACCACCGCCGGCGCGTGCTTGGCGGGCGAGGCCTGGAACGCCTGCGCGCCGATCACCAGGCCGATGTACAGCAGGATCGGTAGGATCGCGACGAGCGGCACCACCGCGAGCAGGAGCGCGGTGAGGCCAAAGAAGCACACCAGCGCGATCACGACGCCGGTCGCGAGCGAGTAGCCGATACGGCCGCCCACCGCCTTCCAGCCCGGATGGCCGATGTACACCGCGGGCGGGAACGGGCTGCCGAGGATCGAGCCGACGATGGCGCCGATGCCGTCCGCGGCGAGGATCTTACGCAGGTCGTACGAGTCGCCCGCGGCGGAGGCGCTCTCCACGTTGTTCATCGCCTCGGTGAAGTTGTAGATGCCGAGCGGGATCGCGGTGACGAGCAACGGCGCGGCGTCAAGCAGGCCGCGCCACACTTCGCTGCCGGGCACCGGGAGGTGCAGACCGAATTCGGCGAAGGACGCCCTCACCTGCTCGGCCTTGACCACGTCGCTCCAGCCGAAGAAGTACGCGATCCAGCCGACCACGATGCCGACGATCACCGCCGCCAGCCCGCCTGGCAGCCCGAATGGCAGGCGCACGTTGGCCGTCCAGCTGATCAGCACAATGGCGAGCGAGATGAACGCGATCCAGGGCACCTCCCACATCTGGAACGCGGGGCGCAGCGAGATGAACGCGATCGAGATGCCGGCCAGCGTCCCCAGCATCGCCGCGCGCGGCGTGTGAGCGCGCACCCAGGGCCCGAAGAAAACGCCGGCGAGGATGATGACGCCGATGATGAACGCCCAGGCGAGCCCCGCCTCCCAGGCGAGCACCGGGTCCTTGGTCCTGAGGTACACCGGCAGCATGACTACGAACACGACGATGAACATGTGCGGCACGCTCGGGCCGTAAGGCATCGCCGTGACGTCGCTGCGTCCGTCGCGCTTGGCGAGCTTCCACGCGAGCCAGGCGTAGTACAGGTTGCCGATCGGCAGCGCGATGCCGAGCGCCGGCAGGATGCGCCCGAACACCGTGTCCGCGGGCACGTTCACGACCCCCAGGCACAGCCCGGTCAGCACGATCACGTTCAGCACCACGTTCGTAAACAGACCGAAAAAGCCGTTCCAGTCTCCGGGCACCCACCAGCGGACCTGCGCGTTGCCGTTCGTCATGGCTCTCCCCTTGTCGTCGTTGCGCCTCAGGCCTTGGCCAGGCCCGCGAGAAAACTCTTCGAATCGCTCACCCAGCCGAAAATTCCGCCCTGCGCCTTGACCATCTCGAGCGCCGCCTTCTGGAAGGCGGGAAAGTACGAGCCGACGCAGTCCTCGAGCACCAGGCAGTCGTAGCCGCGGTCGTTCGCCTCGCGCACAGTCGTGTTGACACACACCTCGGTGGTGACGCCGCACACGACGAGCTGCCCGATGCCGCGGTTGTGCAGGATCGAGTCGAGGTCGGTGGCGTAGAACGCGCCCTTGCCCGGCTTGTCCACGACAGGCTCGCCCGGCGCGGGCTTCAGCTCGTCGATGATGTCGTGGCCGTACTCGCCGCGCACCAGGATGCGCCCCATCGGCCCCTTGTCGCCGATACCCGTCTTCAGGTGGCCGCGCAGCTTCTTGCTCGGCGGCAGGTCGCCGAGGTCCGGCCGGTGGCCTTCGCGCGTGTGGATGACGAGCATCTTCTTCGCGCGCACGGCTTCCAGCACCTTCCTCGTAGGCGCGATCGCCTTCCTGAGCAGCGAAACGTCGTTGCCGAGCGCCTCGCCGAAGCCGCCCGGGTCGACGAAGTCGCGCTGCATGTCGATGATCATCAACGCGCAGCTCGCCGGAGCGAACTCGAACACGTAGGGCTCGGCCTTCACTTTTCCCATCTGGTCCTCCCTGTGTCAGCCCGCGCGCTGCGCGGCGCGCTCGCGCAGGTAAGCGCGCCAGCCGCCCAGGCGCGTGATCTCGCGCGCGCCGGCGGTCGCGTAGGGTTCGCACAAGAAGCCGCAAACCTGCTCGCCGTCTTCGGTCTCGACACTGCCGATGCACAGCGGCGCCGGAATGCGCACCACGAAATCTCCGAACGCCGCGGACGGCAGCTCCCAGATCTCGATCTCGATCGCGGCGCCGTCCGGAGCGCGCAGCATCCCCGGACGCGGCGGTGAGAACGACTCGAGCGCGAACAGGCGGTAGCCCGCCGCGCTGCGCGTGCGGCGCACGAGCCGCGCGCCGCGCTCCGTGAGCTCGCGGTTCAGCGCCAAGCCCGACATGTGGGCGCCGCACACCGCGAGCCGCACGCTGCGCGCGCCAAAGTGCAGCCGCTCGCCGAGCTCGCACAGCGCGCCGTCGCGGAACGCCGGCGCGAGCAGCGTGATGCCGAAGGGCAGCCCGTCGGCGCGGAATCCCGCGGGCAGCGCGAGCGCGCTCAGGTCGAACAGGTTGACGAAATTGGTGTACAGGCCGAGCCGGCTGTTGGCGCCGACCGGATCGGCTTCGACCTCGGCGAGCGTGTAGATGGTCGGCGCTGTCGGGGTGACGATCAGCTCGACCTCGTCCCAGGCGCGCTGCGCCTCGCGCCGCAGCGCCTGGAGGCGGTAGGCGGCGCGGAACGCGTCGGCCGCCGAGTACGCGGCGCCCTTCTCGATCACCTTGCGCGTCACCGGGTGCAGCGCCTCGGGCTTGCGCGCGAGCAGGTCGCTCGCGACGATCCAGCGCTCGGCCACCCAGGGCCCCTCGTAGAGCAGGCGGGCAGCCTCGAGGAACGGCCGGAAGTCGAGCTCGACGCGCTCGCCGCCGAGCGCCTCGAGCCGCTCGAGCGCGGCGGCGTAAAGGCGCCGGTACTCTGGGTCGCCGAAGAACTCGAGCTCGGCCGCGCGGGGCGCGCCAAAGCGGAAGCGCTCGCCGAAAGCGCCGGGGGCCGGGACTGGCCCGGCGCGCGAATAGGGATCGTCGCGATCGAAGCCCTGCATGACGCCAAGCACGCTGCGCGCGTCGCGCACCGTGCGCGCGAGGATCGAGACGCAGTCGAGCGAGCGGCAGGCGGGCACCACGCCGCGCGTCGAGACCAGGCCGAGCGTCGGCTTGAGACCCACCAGATCGCTGAACGCGGCCGGCACGCGGCCGGAGCCTGCGGTGTCCGTGCCGAGGGCGAAGCTCGCCAGGCCCGCGGCGACGGCGACCGCCGAGCCGGAGCTCGATCCGCCGGAGACGTAGCGCGGGTCAAAGACGTTGCGGCACGCGCCGTAGGGCGAGCGCGTGCCGACCAGCCCGGTGGCGAACTGGTCCAGGTTCGTCTTGCCGAGCGCGATCGCGCCGGCGTCGAGCAGCCGTTGCACCGCCGGAGCGCTCGACTGAGGCAGGTAGGCGAACTCCGGGCAGGCGGCGGTGGTCGGACTGCCTGCGAGATCGATGTTGTCCTTGATTGCGAACGGCACGCCGTATAGCGGCGACGCCTCGGGCGAATGGCGCTCGAGCTCGGCAGCTCGGCGTTCGAGCTCGGCGCGCGGCAACAGATGGATCCACACCTTATCGTCGCCGCGGGCGGCGATGCGCTCAAGGAGTCGCCCGACCAGGGCGGACGGGCGCAGGGCCCCGGAGCGGTATGCGGCGCGCAACGGCTCAAGTTCGAGCTCGAGGTTCTCGGGCATGGACGGCAGAGGGCTCCGGGCCGCTCGTATACAAGGTAGTATACACGGCGTGCATACCGGCTTGCGCATCGTCCACAACACCTACCGCGACTCGGTGTCGCTCATGCAGCTGTCGGCGCGCGTCGCCGCGCTGCCGGGCATCGACCAGGCTTCGGTGGTGATGGGGACGGAAGGCAACCTCGCGCTGCTGCGCGAAGCAGGCCTGCTCGAGACGACGCCCGCCGCCTCGCCGAGCGACCTGCTCGCCGTAGTGCGCGGCGCGGCGTCCGATGCCGTCGAGAGCGCGCTCGCCGAGGCCGAGCGCCTGCTCGCCGCGCCGGCCTCCTCCGGGCCCCGGCGCGCCGCGCGCGAGGCCGCCCCGCGCAGCCTGCAGAGCGCGCTCGCGGCGATGCCGGAAGCGAAGCTCGCGCTCGTTTCCACGCCTGGCGAGTACGCCGCGGCGGAAGCGCTCAAGGCGCTCAGGCTCGGGCTGCACGTGATGCTGTTCAGCGACAACGTGAGCGTGGCCGACGAGTCGATGCTCAAGCGCGAAGCGCGCGCGCGCGGACTGCTCGTCATGGGCCCGGACTGCGGCACGGCGATCGTCGGCGGCGTGCCGCTCGGCTTCGCGAACGCCGTGCGCCCCGGACCGATCGGCGTGATCGGCGCTTCAGGAACCGGCATGCAGCAGGTGACCTGCCTGGTCGATCGCGCCGGAGTGGGCGTCTCGCACGCGCTTGGCACCGGCGGACGCGACCTGCGCGCCGAGATCGGCGGCCAGACGATGCTCGCGGCGCTGGACGAGCTGGCCGCGGATGCCGGCACGCGCGTCATCGTCCTCATTTCGAAGCCGCCGGCGCGCGAAGTGGCGGCGCACGTGCTGAAGCGCGCCCGCGCCACGGGCAAGCCGGTGGTGGCGTGCTTCCTCGGCGCGCCGGCAGCCGAAGTCCAGGACGCCTCGGTCAGCGCCGCGGCGACCCTCGAGGACGCGGCGGCGATGGCCGCCGCGCTCGCGCGCGGCGAGCGGCCGGCGCCCGCGAGCACGACGCTGCCCGCCTTTCCCGATCCCGGACTGCGCCCAGGCCAGCGCTACGTGCGCGGCCTGTTCAGCGGCGGCACCTTCTGCTACGAGGCCACCCTGCTGCTCGCCGAGTCGCTGGAGGACGTGCGCTCGAATACGCCGGTCGGACGCGCCGCGCGGCTCGCCGATGCCTGGCACGGCACGGGACACGCGCTCGTCGACCTGGGCGAGGACGAATTCACGCGGGGGCGCCCGCACCCGATGATCGACCAGCGCCTGCGCAACGAGCGCATCGCGCGCGAGGCCGAGGATCCGGAGACCGCGGTGCTGCTCATCGACGTCGTGCTCGGCTACGGCTCGCACCCCGATCCGGCACGCGAGATCGTGCCCGCGCTGCGCGCGGCGCGCGCGCGCGCCG
>Ga0187774_10000193_pt1 | contig 20300 bp, 17 predicted proteins | sample 0216_BV02_MP05_2_FD_133152 | JGI IMG/M metagenome (GOLD analysis project Ga0187774, IMG submission 133152) | Tropical peat soil microbial communities from peatlands in Department of Meta, Colombia - 0216_BV02_MP05_20_MG | ecosystem: Environmental > Terrestrial > Soil > Wetlands > Peat | place... | reverse complement strand
GTTTCCTGAGTGAAAAGAACAAGGCCAAGGTCACCATCATGTTCCGCGGTCGAGAGATCACCTACTCCGACCTGGGACTCAAAATGCTCGAGCGCATCGTCACCGAAACAGAGGAACTTGCTGTTGTCGAGCAACAGCCCAAGCTGGAAGGCCGCAACATGGTGATGGTCCTAGCGCCGCGCGCCTGAGCACCTGCGCATGCGGTCACCTCGCGAGAACGACGAATCATCAGTAGTTCTCACCAAGGTGTTGACGAGATACGGTCCTCTGCCCGCTTTGCCGAACTCCGGCCGACAGGATCCTCGGGAACAGAACTTTGAGGGCTGGGGGCTTGCCGGAACAGGGCCTATCTGATTCGCCGCCGCCCCGACACGTCGGGCGAGAGGCGCGCCATGCTGTTGCGCCGGACAGCGAGCAGTCGCCAGGGATAACCGGCCGAAAGCCGTGGGGCATCACGTCTCTCCCCAAGAAGCACCTTGATTCAGCCAACATTCTGGCAACGGACGAGTCCGCAGGAGAGGGGTGGCTTTGTAGCCAAAAAGATCTTGACAAGTGCTCGCCTTGCGAATAATTTGAAAATTTCGTTCACTCAGGTTGAGACGAGCGGGAGGATCTATGCCGAAAATCAAGACCAATCGCGGCGCCGCCAAACGTTTCAAGATCACGGGGACCGGCAAGGTCCGACATTGGAAGGCCGGCAAGAGTCACATCTTGACCAAGAAGTCACCGAAGCGAAAACGGAATTTGCGCAAGCCGGAAACTGTCGACACCACCAACATGAAGGCGCTTCGGCGACTCCTCCCGTATGCTTGAGTGAATCGTTGCGGTCCAGAGGGCGTAGGGCGACCGGAGAGGGGCTGGCGGGGCCTCAGGCGTTTTCCAGCCGGACCTCGGGCACGGCCCCGCCGCTGGTCGCTTCCATGCATGGCAGGGTGACGCAAGGGAAACCGAGAGGTGTATCATGGCACGGACCACTGGCGCGGTTGCCTCCCGGAGGCGACGAAAGAGAATCGTAAGACAGGCCAAGGGTTACCGCGGCGCGCGCGGCAACCTGTTGCGTTCAGCCCGGTTGAGTGTGGAGCGGGGGCTGCGGTATGCGTATCGGGATCGTCGCCAGCGGAAACGCCAATTTCGCTCTCTCTGGATCGTGCGCATCAACTCTGCCGCCCGGATGTGCGGCCTTTCCTACAGCCGTTTCATGAACGGACTGGCGAAAGCGGGCATTCAGCTGGATCGCAAGGTGCTCGCCGATCTTGCCTACCGAGATCCCCAGGGCTTCGCTAAGATCGCGGAAGCGGCCCGCCAGCACGTTTGATCTCCCTCCCAAGGTTGGCCTCCAGCATGAAACAAGAGATCCAAACTATCCTCGAGAACTCTCTTGCGGAGCTTGCTCAGGTCACCGAGCCCTCCGCCCTTGAGCGGTTGCGTCTCGACGTCCTCGGCCGCAAGGGTGCCCTCGCCCACCTCTTCAAGCGTTTGGGGAGCCTCTCGCCGGAGGAGCGCCCGGGGGTGGGCAAGGCCCTCAACGAGGCGCGGGCGCGCCTCGAAAGCGCCTTTGAAGCAGCGAGGGAGCGCGTCAATTTGACGGCCCGAAGGGTGCTGGCCGTGGATGTCACCCTTCCCGGCAGGGTGCCCCAGCTAGGCCGCCTGCATCCCATTACGCAGGTAAGCAGCGAAGTGGCCGGGATTTTTCAACGCCTGGGTTTCGACGTGGTAGAAGGTCCCGAGGTCGAGTTCGACTACTACAACTTCGAGGCGCTCAACATGCCCAAGGACCATCCGGCCCGGGACATGCAGGACACCTTCTACATATCGGACACCATCCTGCTTCGGACCCATACCTCGCCCATCCAGGTTCGCGTTATGGAGAATCGGAGGCCTCCCCTTCGAATTATCGCCCCGGGCAAGGTGTACCGCCGCGATTCTGACATGACCCACAGCCCCATGTTCCATCAAATCGAGGGGCTCATGGTCGACAAGGATGTCTCTTTCGGCGATCTCAAGGGCATCCTCGCCGTCTTCGTACAGCAGATGTTCGGCCCGGAGGTCGGTCTCCGCTTCCGTCCCAGCTTCTTTCCCTTCACCGAGCCGAGCGCCGAGGTGGACATCCAGTGCGTTATGTGCGGCGGCCGGGGCTGCCGGGTCTGCAAGGAGACCGGGTGGCTGGAGATCCTCGGCTCGGGAATGGTGGACCCGGAAGTGTTCAAGATGGTCGGCTACGATCCGGACGAGGTGACCGGTTTCGCCTTCGGCATGGGGGTGGAACGGATCGCCATGCTCAAGTTCGGCATCAACGACCTGCGCCTCTTTTTTGACAATGAACTCCGGTTCCTGGAGCAGTTCTAGGGGACGCGCAGCTCTCCCGCGAGGTCCTTGTTCGCGGCCTGGAGTTGGAGGGGAAGGACCCCGCGGTGCGCCCCAGGAGCCGCCCTCGGGCCGGTCCCGCCTTGTCGGGACCCTTGTGCCCGTGTTATCGGAGCGGAGTTGCCATGCTGGTTAGCCTCAAGTGGCTTCGGACCTGCGTTCGGTGCGATGCACCTTCAGAAGAGATAGCGAGCCGCCTCACCATGGCCGGGCTCGAGGTGGAGGCCGTGACCAGGCGGAATCTCGGGCTATCGCGGGTGGTGGTAGGCCGAATCATTGGCATCTCTCCCCATTCCGGGGCCAAGAACCTCCGGATTTGCGAGGTCGAGGGGGGAAACGGAACCTACCGCGTGGTCTGCGGCGCCTCGAACGTCGCCATCGGGCAAACTGTCCCGCTCGCCCTGGACGGCGCCCATCTGGCGGACGGCACCGAGATCCGGGCCGTGGAGGTGCGCGGCGTCCGGTCGCCAGGGGTCCTCTGCTCCGAAGCAGAGCTTGGGCTCGGAGAGGATGCGAACGGCGTCATGAGTCTCCCGGGTGCACTGGTCCCCGGAACTCCTCTGGCAGATGCGTTGGACCTGGAGGACGAGATCCTTGAGATAGGTATCACTCCCAACCGGGGCGACTGTCTCAGCGTGTTGGGGATCGCCCGCGAGGTGTCGGCCCTTTTCGGTGCGCCCTGGACCCCGCCCCAGTTCACTGTGCGGGAGACAGGACCGCAGCTCGCGTCCCTCGCCTCGGTGACCATCCAAGACCCTGACCTATGTCCCCGTTATGCCGCCCGGGTGGTGCGGAAGGTAAAGGTGAGACTCTCGCCCTTGTGGCTGCGCCAGCGCTTGCAGGCCCAGGGTATTAGGCCCATTAACAACATCGTCGATGTGACTAACTTCGTCATGATCGAGCAGGGCCAGCCGCTCCACGCCTTCGACTACGAGCGTCTCGAGGGCCATGGCATCGTGGTGCGGCGCGCCCGGGCCGGCGAGCCTTTTACCACCCTGGACGGTCAAAACCGCACCCTCCGCGAGAACATGCTCCTTATCTGCGATGCCGAGCGCGGTGTCGCCCTTGCCGGCATCATGGGTGGACTCAATTCTGAGATCACTTCCGAAACAACCACGGTTCTCATCGAAAGCGCCTACTTTCAGCCTGCCGGCATCCGCCGGACTGCCAAGGCGCTCGGGCTCAGCACCGAATCCTCCTACCGCTTCGAGCGAGGAGTCGATCCCGAGGGCCTGATCAGGGCTCTCGATCGCGCCGCCCAGCTCATGGTCGATCTCGGCGAGGGCGAGCTTGCCGCTGGCCGCCTGGATGTCTACCCCGCGCCCATGGGGCGCCAGCCCATACGGCTCAGTGTTTCCAGGTGCGCCCGCTTCCTGGGCCTGGCCCTTCCGTGTGACGAGATCCGCCGTCTGTTGGAGTCCATCCAGCTTTCGGTCCGGACCATTGACGACAACTGCCTGGAAGTCGTTCCTCCTTCTTTCCGCTCCGACCTGACCCGCGAGGTTGACCTCATGGAAGAGGTGGCGCGGCTGGCGGGCTTCGACCGTATACCCAGCACCCTTCCGTGCGCGCGGGTCACCACAGAAAGACCGCCAAGAACCCAGACCGTTCGTGAACTCGCCAGACAGATAATGGTGGGCTTCGGCTTCTCGGAGATCATCTCCTTCTCCTTCATCGGTGGGCAGGTCGCGGCAAGGCTCGGCATCACGACCGAGGACCGCCGGTTCCGTCACCTGCCCATTCAAAACCCTCTGACGGAGGAACAGTCCGTTCTGCGAACCTCGCTCATTCCCAGTATGTTGGAGACGGCGGCGCGCAACCAGCGGCAGCGGAGGCTCGACCTCAGGCTGTTCGAGCTGAGCAAGGTCTTCTTCCCCCGAGGGAATGACGAACTCCCGGAGGAACGGTTCAACCTCTGTGGGCTGCTCGCCGGCACACGACGGCCGGCCGGCTGGATCGATCCTCCCGAGGCCGTTGATTTTTTTGATCTCAAGGGCCCAGTCGATGCCCTTATCTCGGCGTTGGGCGTCCCGGCACCCCGGTGGAAGGAGAGACCCAGGACGCCCTTCCTGAGGCCGGAGGCGGCCGCCGAGATCGAGGTGGCCGGCATCACGGTGGGCGTGCTCGGCGAGGTGCGGCCCGAGGTGCTACAAGCCTTCGAGATGAAGGACGCTGTCTTTCTCGTTGATCTCGACTTCGATCTGCTCGAGCAGCAGGCTACGGGGCAGAAGAGATTTCGACCTCTCCCCCGATTCCCCGAGGTGAACCGCGACCTGGCTATCGTGGTCTCTGAAGACCTCCCGGCCCAGAGGGTGCTGGATTTCCTGGGAGAGCACCGGCCGGAGTTTGCCGAGTCCGTTTCTGTCTTCGACTGTTATCGAGGAAATCAGGTAGGAGCCGGGATGAAGAGCCTAGCCTTCCGTATCACGTACAGGTCTTCGGAGCGCAGCCTCACCGACGAGGAGGTCAACGAGATCCATACCAGCGTGACCAACAAGGTGCTCGTGGCCTTCAAAGCCACCCTGCGCTCTTGAGCGTAGCGGGCATTTCCCTGCTCTCGGCGCCACTCCTGCTCTGCTTCGGCTCGCGCGGCCTAGCAGGCTCTTGAAAAACCTTCCTGGCGGGCACGGAGGCGGCTGCCACTGGAGACCGGGTGATCTGTGAGGCACGGCGCATCCGGCGCCACCTCTTATTCCTTGGTCTTCGGGAACGCCTCACGAGCCCTACACCGGCGCCCCGCCCGAGGGCCGGACCACCACAACCTTATTCATGGCGCGACTATGCAGCCTTGACGAACAGATTACCCGGTCTCCTGATAGCCATGCGAGCCCCGCGTACGAGTAGGGCCAGCTTTGGAGCTTCTCAACAGCCTCGTAGGTGAACCATGACCGCGGTCATCCCGGACAAACGGTTCTTCAGAATCGCCGAGGTGAGCCGGATTGTGGGCGTTCCCACCCATGTTCTCCGGTATTGGGAGCGGGAGTTCTCCGTGGTCCGTCCTCTCCGCACCCCAGCCAACCAGCGATTGTACCGCCGGGGTGACATCCTCAAGCTCCTTCACATCAAGACCCTCCTCTACCAGGAGCACTACACCATCGCCGGCGCCCGCAGGAAGCTCGCCGCCTCACGGCGAGGCGAAGGAGTCGTGAGCGACGCCCAGATCCTCGATCACGTGCGGCAGGAGATCATCGCCCTCCGTCGTCTCCTGGAGTAGCCCTGTACTCTTCCAACCTTGCGAGGCCCAGGGAGGCATGAGAGTTGCATGAAACGGCGTGCGGCTTCGGGAGTCAATGATGAATTGCAGGTCTTCGCCCGAACAAGTGGCGAACGGGGCGTAGGAAGCTCGTTGCCGGCGCCGGCTCCTTTAGCGCGGCGGGCCATCGACCAGGCCCGGGTTGTGGCGGTTGACATGCCGCGCGGGGGCTGTTGCATCCAACGATGATCCGGCACAGGGGTGGTGCGGTTGGGGGAGATTCTTTGCAGCTCTGCGTCATCATTGAAAAAATGTTTGCATTTTTGGCGCAATGCTGCTATAGAAAGCTGTGGTTCATTTTGTGAAAAAATTCAAAACATACCTCTAAGTTGCTCCCCTGGGCTAGGCTGGGGATCTGCAAGGCGGGGTGTCTATGGATCTAGTACTTTCCAAAGAAGCCATCAACAGTATCATCAGCATCATTGATGAAGATCTGCTCCGAGCTGGTGCTGATTGTGTCCTCCTCGTGGATCGTTCCGGGAATCTCATCGTGAATCGCGGGGATCCGGCCAATCTGGATGTGGTGGCCCTTGCAGCACTTTCCGCTGCCAACTTCGGCGCAACCGCCGAAATTGCCAAACTTATCGGGGAAGATGATTTCACCCTCCTTTTCCATAAAGGGAAGAATGAAAACATTCACTTCACCAAAGTTGGCAAAGGCTTCATTCTTCTTACGCTGTTCGGAAAAGATGTTTCGCTCGGGGTGATACGTCTGAAGACTGCTAAGGTCACTGAAGACCTATTGCCCGTTCTCGCTGGGGAGCAATAAGTGTCCTTTATTGATTTGAGCAAGAATGAGGTCCAGTGTAAGATCGTGTACTACGGTCCCGGGCGGGGGGGCAAGACGACGAATCTGCTTTACATTCACCAGGCAATGTCCGAAGCGGTTCGCGGCAAGATGGTTACGATCGATACGAAAGGCGACCGTACCCTCTTTTTCGATTTCCTTCCTCTCGCTCTCGGCAAGATTCAGAACTTGAGCATAAAGATCCAGCTCTACACGGTCCCGGGCCAAGTTATGTATAACGCCACCCGCAAACTCGTGCTCAAAGGGGTGGATGGGGTGGTGTTTGTCGCGGATTCTCTCAAGGTGCAAAAGGAGAAGAACGTCGAAAGCCTCGATAACCTGAAGCAGAATCTTGGCGATGACACTATCGACATCGGGGAGATCCCGCTGGTAATGCAGTACAACAAGAGGGACCTCTCCGGATCCAACATCCCCATCCTCTCTGTTGAGGAGATGGAGCGAGATCTGAACAACGACCTCAAGGTTCCCTGGTTTCCTGGCAGTGCCTTAAAGGGCGACGGTGTCTTCGAAACTTTGCGGGAGATTAGCAAGCGGACAGTGAAGCACGTGAGCCGCAGGCTCCTTTCCCGCTAGCGCTCCAAGGAGGGGCACGATGAACCTCACCGATGAACCGTTGGCCACGGTTGACCTGGGCAATTTCGAGTCGAATATTGACCGGGCCATTGACGAACTGTTCGTCCACAAGAGCGGCGCGGTAACCCCTCCGCCTGAGGAGGAGACCCCGGCGGCCGCACCACCGACCAAGGTCCAGCCTGCTCCGAAAGCAGCGCCTGATCTCCTGCAAGGGCTGAAGGAGAGTCTCCTTTCCCTCGATTGGGAGATCAGTGCCGAGAATATCCAGAGATTCGAGCGAGAACTGGACAAGCTCAGGGAGCAGCTCGGGCAGGATCGACATGGCCTGGCGGTTGTGAAGATGGCCCTCGGGGTCTGTAAGTACTTGAGGGCTATGAAATACTCTGCCTCAGCCGTGTCAGTTCAGTTTCTCCACTCGGCAACGAGGACTCTTGATCTGCTCCAGAAAAAGCCGCAACTCAGCCCTGCCGAGCGTCGCGACCTCATGGACAAGATGCTGACCAAGTTCCGCCGTCTGAAGGCGGAGGTCCAACGCATGAAGGGGATCAAGGCCCCGGCACCCCAGGCGCCACCGCCTCCTGAGCCTCCGTTGGAGCTGGCCCCTGAACCTCTGGTCATGGAAGAGCCCCAACCGCTGCCGGCCGAGACGGAGGAAGTGATTCTCGAGCTCGAACCGCTCCCCGAAGTGGAGGAGGCTGCACCGGAGCCCGAATTAGTCTTCCCGGAGGAGAAGGAGGAGCCCTTCGTGGGAACGCGGGAAGAGGAGGTCGAGCTGCCGGTCGAGGAAGAGGAACTGGTTTTCCCTCCCGAGGAAGAGGAGCCGATGGTTCGGTTCCGAGAGGATACCTTGGAACTCCCTTCGGCTCACAAGGAGCCGCGTCTGGCCAGGGCGCCGGAAAGGGAAGAGCCGCTCGTCGAGATCGAGGAACCCGCTCCTGAGCCGACACCGGAGGTGTCTGCCGCTTGGCTGGCTCGCATCGAGGAAGCCAGGGCGTGCAGCATGGACCTCACCCAATCCCTTTCCGCCCTCGGCCAGGAGAATGAGAGCCTCTTTGGCCGTCTTCTCCAGGCGGTGACCGGAAAACCCGCCTTGCAGAAGGTGGCTGACTACTTCGGCAACGTCCATCGGGAGCAAGCGGAGAAACTCTCCCGCGCCCGGCAATCGGCCGCCAGACTGGGAGAGATGCTGGCTACTTTGCGGCAATCGCCTGCCGGCGGGGAACTAAAAGAGCTTTCTCCCGGTGACTACGGAGTGATGTCAGCCCAGCTCAGGGAGATCCAGGACAGCTTGAGACGCCTGAGCGAGACGGTAACGCGCTTAGAAGAGGGTAGCCCATCCCCCCCGGCCGCCGCCGGGGGGGATGAAATCACGCAAGAGTTGCAAGAGCCGATAACCCTTGATACCCCCTTGGACCTCGAGGAAATTCCAGAGCCTGAGGCAGCTCAAGACATCCCCGTGGTGGGTGAGGTTTTCGAGTCGCAACGGCCTGGCGTGCCTCCCCCCTCTGTGAGGCAGATCTATCTCACGAATGTGGCGGGCACTACCGTCGGGATTCCTATTCAAGCGGTGGCGCACGTGTTCAAGATCTCCAAGAGCAAGGCCAAGGCTGTCCGCAAGCGGGGGCACGCTACCCTGGCGGATTTCAAGGCTCCCTTCCGGAGTATCAAGCGCGGCCTGACCGGCCCGCTCGCCGAGCAACCGGTCAACGCTTTGAAGAAGGCCAAGTTCCCTCTCATTAACCTCAGCCCCGAGGTGGTAGGTGCCGACGCCGCTAAAGCGGCGCAGGCACAGGCCAGGGGTATCGTCATCCTGAGCGACGGCCAACGGCACGGCTCGGTCCTCACTGAGGATCTGCTGGAAAAACGGCCCTACGAAGTCCTCGGGTTCCGCCAAGCCGGGTTGCCGGCCGACGTAATAGGTACGGCAACTATCGAGGGGGACTTTGATATCAACGTGCTCAATCTGGACCGTCTGCTCTTGTAACCGGTTCAGACAAGCGGCCTTCGCCATTGAGATCCGGACTGTTTGCCGGGGTCCCGTCAGGCCATGCTGTCAGGTAACTCCACTCAGCCTCCCGTTCAACTCTCCTCCCGGATGCAAGCAAAGATCAAGGAGGCCGAGCTTTACCTTGGCCAAGGCCTCTTTGCGGAAGCCCGCCAGATCTATCAGGAGCTCCTGAACAAGCTGGGCGCGGTGCCCGCGGGGAGCGTCGCCGCCTTCCGCCATTTTCTCAAGGAAAAAGTAGCCACCGTCAACCGTGAGGAGGCAAAATTCCTCGGGACTCCTCTCCCGGCAGAGCCTCGTCCTGAAGAGGCGGGGCCGGAAGTCGAGGAGGAGCCGGAAGGGGCGTTTCATTTTGAACGAGGTGAGCTTCTCCTGGCGAAGGGCCAGTTGAGAGAAGCCATCGAGGAGTTCCGCAATGCGGCCGAACTGGGCCATCGGCCGGCCGAGTGCGCCGTCCACGCGGCGAAGAGCCACAGGGCACTCGGACAGCACCAGGATGCCGTCAAAGTCCTTCAGGAGTCGCTGGACCTTCCCGATATCGACGACACTGACCGCGGCCGTTTGACAGAGCAACTCGCTATTGCTGCGGAGGCTGCCGGAAAGGAGGAGAAACGTCATGGTCTCAAGAAACCTGTCGTCGCCGTTCCGACTCAGCCGGCTACACCGCCAGCGAGCTCGCTGCGAACGCGGAAGGAGGAAAGCTCCCGGCACCGGCTCAACATGGCGAGGCTGCACCTGAAGAACAGGCAATTCATCAAGGCCGTGCACCAGCTGCGTCAACTTCGTGATCAGCCGGAGGTTCCCCCGGCCCAACTGATTACCACTTATGAGCAAATTCTCCAGGAAGCCCCTGAGAACCTCGAGGCTTTGAGAGACCTCGCTGAAATCGCAGCAGCAGTAAATTCCCTGGCGCAGGCTGCAGCTTATCTCGAAAGGATACAGGAGATCGCTCCCGAGGACCGGGGGGCTCAGGATCAGCTCATTTACATTTACCGGGGACTCCTTGAGACCGCCGAGGCGTCGGAGGACGTGAGGTTGAAGCTTGCTCGGTGTCTCCTTCACACAGGCCACATCGACGACGGCGTGGAAGAATACGTTGAGGTTCTCCTAGCGGATACACCCCACAAACTCTCGATCCTGGTCGAGTTGGGAGACGTGCTCCTGGAACGCCTGGATTACGACCGGATCCTTGAACTCCTGGGGGATGCTCTCCCCTGGGTGGAATCGGAGGCCGAGGGACCGGAGATCCTGCGCTACTACTCCATCCTGGGCAGGGCCTGCGCAGAGAAAAACCTCCCGGATGAGGCCCGGGAGTACTACCGACGCGCGGCCGCCATCAGTCCTCAACCCCAAGCCACCATCCGCGATGAGGCGGCCGTCCCCGACGCGGGACCTCTCATCTCCCGAGTGAAGGGTTTCCTGGGCTCCCAGCCGGCTGAGGCTCGTCAGTATACGATCGCGGAAAGGTTAGGCGAGGACGAGGTCCATGAGATATTTCGAGTGACCGAAACCTCCGGTGGAACCATCCGGGTGGCGAAGACCCTACTGCCCGTGCTCGCCGCGAAAGCCGGGGTCAAGGAGTTCATTCGCCGTTGGTCCCACGAGCAGGTGAACATGGAAAATCGGAACCTAGTGCGCATCCTCGACGTGGCCGAGCGCAAGGGTCGCTTCTACTTCATCTCGGAGGATTTCGAAACAACCCTCGCCGCTCTCCTCAATGAGCAGGGAAGCCTCCCGGTGAGTTCCGCCGTACGCCTGGCTCGGGCACTCCTCAACGCCCTCGCCTATGCCCATTCCCATCGCGGCACCGACGACACCCTCCGGAAAATCTTTCACCTCTCCCTGAACCCGAACCGCATCTGGATCACGGGCGACCTCGCGAAAACAAAGGTTGCTGATTTGGGCCTCGTCTTTCTCCTCGATTCGGTGCTCGACTGGCATCCCGATTACAAAGAGCGCTCCCCCGCCGAACTCGCCTACCTGGCCCCCGAGCAATTTGACCGCTCGGCTACCAAGATGCCGGACAAGATCAAGCAAGCCGTGGATATGTACACCTTCGGAGTCGTCTTCTACCAGGCTCTCACCGGACACCTTCCCTTCGCCGGCCCATCTCCGGAGGACTTCTGCAAGCAGCACAATGAGAAGTATCCGGTCCCTCCCCGAGTGTTCATCTCCACAATCCCCGCTAAGATTGACGAGCTGGTGCTCAAATGTCTCCACAAAGATCCTAAGAAGCGGTGGCGAACACCGACGGAGCTCGATCTCGCCTTGGAAAAGATCAACCTGAACGAGTAAAGCGAGTCGGGGACCTACCGTAATGCCTCGATTTGCCGATATGGCAACGTAGAAAAATACCTTCCGCATGCCGCCCCCCCTATAGACGCTGTCCGACAACTCCAGAACGACTCTCCTCTCCCCCTTGGAGGGGGGAGAGGAAGAAGGTGAGGGAGGGCCATGCGATTGGGAGTTCCGCATCACCGCGCTCACCCCTGGGAGGGGCGGAGGGGCTTAGGTGCCACGGGCGACACCGCCGTCGCCAATGACGCTTCGTTGACCCATTCAGGGCTCGCCGAGCGGCCGGTCCAAAGGGAATACTTTCGTAGGAGGATTGGTGAAGCGGTGAACTCAGTGGCGCTTCAGGAAGGAGAGAATACCGCCGCCCTTCTCCTTGGTTCCGCCGGCTTTCAGAATCTCCTGCTCAAACTGCTTCACGGTCTGGCCGAGGGTCGTAAGGATTAGGGTCTGCACCTGGGTTGTGCCCGGCCTCTTCTGCCATTGGGCCAGGAGATCGAGAAAATCTTGGACGAAGGCACTCGTAGCCTGCGTATCGAGGGCATCCTTCGCGGTATGGAGGATGGCGAGAATCAGAGCGTTGCCAGCCACGATCAGCCTGTCTCTTCCGGGAGGAGCCGAATCGACAGTCCCCTGCAGCAAAACCTGCCGCACGTTAGCAGGGGCATCCTCGGTGAAATCGTAGCGCTGCATCGCGCCCAACACCCCCGGCGGCACCTGTCCCTTTGCCTGCTGGACGAGGTTCGCCGCCGTAGGACCCGCCGCCTGCTCCAGGAGTTTCCGTAGATTTTGAAACACGTCGTGGAAGAGATGGAGGAGGGCGACACTCTCCTTGTCTCGCTCGGCCGGCGCGGGAGGAGGGGCCGCCCCGAACTGCTCGATGAGGCCTGAGGAGATCAGGGAGTTCATGATCCGATAAACGGAAAACTCGTCGTGGCCGCTGTCGGCAATGATCTGCTGGACTGTGCGCCTGCCGTCCACGAGGGAGAGGATCCGCCACTCGTTGGCGCTCAGGTTGATGGATTCCTTCCGCTGTCCTACACTCCGACCGACCCGAAAGACCACCTCGCGATGGGGGATGTGCTTGCTCAGGAGGGCCCACTCGTCGACGCGGCGACTCCCCTCGAGGATGATCTCCATGTGATTGAAGTCTGCGGCGAATTCTTCATCAACGGCTACATCCTTGTCCACGTATTCGAACTCGCCCCGTTTCCACAGGAAGAGGTCGTAGAGGATTTCGCGCACCTGCTGATGAATGAACCGCTTCAACGTCTCCGCTGAAATGTAGCCCTTTTCCACCAGGATCTTCCCCAGCCGTTCCTGGCGCTGCCTGGCGAGCGCCAGCGCCCCCTCGAGCTCTTCGGCGGAGATGATCCCCTTGGTCCGGAGAAGGTAGCCCAGTCGCACCTCCTTCTGGGTCCCGGCGGCATGGACAATAGTGCCGTTCTTCAAGAACACGCTCACGCGACGATCGCCCTCAGCGATCGTGAGCACGCCGGTTTTTTTATCGCCGCAGAGGAGCTGCAGGATGCTGGAGAGGTAGAAGGTCTCTATGTTTCCCTTGAGTGCCATACGGGAGTCTATCTTCTCCGCTGCGGTGAACTCTCGCCTTGCGGCCACAGGTATTCAAGTGGCCAAAATGTATAGATATCGAGGGGCCTTGTCAACGGGTATACCTCAGCGTCCCGGCGACTTCTCCCCCCGTGGGATCCGGATTCTTGAGGAAGGCAGAGACCAGACTCGTCATACCGTCCCTCTGGTTTGGGTGAAACCAGTAGATCTTGGGGTCCCGACCGAACCAGGTTATCTGCCGCTTGGCGTAGCGGCGAGTGTCCCGTTTCATTGTTGTCACCGCCTCCCCCAGGCTGCTCCTGCCAACGAGATGCCCGACCAGGTGACGGTAGCCTAAGGACTGCATGCTCTTGAGTTCCGGCCTGTATTCCTGATCGAGAAGCCAGCGTACCTCCTCCAGGAAGCCCTGCGCCATCATCCGCTCCACCCGCTCATCGATGCGGGAGTAGAGCTCCGGGCGCGGCACAGACAGGCCGATCTTCAGGATGCGAAACGGCTCTTCCCGAAACCCGTGCTCCTGCTGCCAGGCGGAGATGGGTCTCCCCGAGCACTCCCAAACCTCCAGGGCGCGGACCAACCGGACAAGATCGCGGCAGTCAACGCGCCGGGCCGTACCTGGGTCCAACTGGGAAAGCCGGCGGTACAGGTGCATAGCGCCATGCGCTGCCGCCTCCGCCCTGAGGCGGTTCCGAACCTCAACGTTTTTCGGGGCCCCGGGAAAGAGCCCGTGCAGGAGCGCCTTCACATAGAGACCCGTGCCCCCTGCCACAAGGGCCGCGCGACCGCGCCCCCACACCTCCGAGATGGCGAGGCGGCCCAGATCCCCGTACCGGAAGGCATCGAAGTCCTCATCGGGATCCACCAGATCGAGCAGGTGGTGCGGTACCAGAGCTTGATCGGCCGCGGTAGGCTTCGCCGTACCAACGTCCATGTAGCGGTAGACCTGCATGGAATCGGCATTGATAATCTCCGCCGTGAGTGCGGTCGCGAGGTGGAGGACCGTCTCCGTCTTCCCCACGGCCGTGGGACCGACCACAACGATCACCCTTGGCCGTTCGTCACTCATGGAACTCCGGTTAGGCTCGGCCGAACAACCGCTCCACCTCTCGCACCGTGATCTTCCACCAGAGGGCGCGACCATGAGGGCAGGTGGAACTTCGTTCCAGCGCATCCAGATGTCCGATCAGTGAGGCCATCTCCGCGGGCTTCAGACACCGACCGGCCTTGATTGCAAGGCGGCACGCCATGAGCTGAAGCAGTTTCTCCAGCACCGTCTCGACCCCGGGCCGGCCCATGCCTCCAGAGCCCTCAGCCACCAGATCTCTCAGAAGCGCCAGAGGCTCCTCGCGGATTGCGGCGGCAGGGACCGCCCGTACCACGAAGGCAGTGGGCCCGAAGGGCTCCACCGTGAACCCGAGCCGTGCCACGACGGCAAGGGACTCCTCCAACCACGCGCTCTCCGCCCCGGGAAGCTCCAGGGTCTCGGGGAGCATGAGTTCCTGCCGCGGGAGCGGGCCCGAGGTCGCCTCGGCCCGGAGGGTCTCGAAGAGGACCCGTTCGTGGGCGGCGTGCTGATCGATGATGACAAGCCCGTCCGGAGCCTCGCAGAGTATGTAGGTGTTCAGAAGCTGGCCGATAATGGCAAGGTCGGCGAAGCGGCGCGCCACCACCGCGGATTCGGCCTCCTCCGTCGCCGCCGGCGGGTCGAGGCGACCGGCGTCGGGAACGACGAGCCCGGGCAGGGAATTCGAGGCTGTCAGCCCGCGGTACCCTCCCCACGAAACCGGCAGCCGCTCCTGAACCTGGCCGGCTGTCAGGGTCGCCGCCAGAGGCCGCCGCCACCGACAACGCTCGATGCCATCCAGCGCCTCACGGGCCGCCCGGGTCACCGCCTCGACCAGCCCCTGGCCATCCTGGAAACGAACCTCCGCCTTGGTCGGATGCACGTTCACATCCACCTGCTCCATGGGGAGTTGCACAAAGAGGACTCCTAGGGGAAATCGCCCCCGAGGCAAGAGAGTCCGGTATGCCTCCGTGACCGCGAGGCTCAGGAGTCGATCCCGCACGGGCCGCGTGTTCACGTAGAGGAAGAGCATCTGGCTGGTCGAGCGGTGAAGCTCCGGTGGGCTGAGAAACCCCTCAATCTGGAGGTCTCCACTCCGGGAGGAGACTGGCACCCACGCATCGGTTCGGGGGATCCGAAAGCTCTGGGCCAGACGCTCTCTCACACCGGCCGCCCTCGGCCACTCTTGCATTGCTTGATTCCCGGCACGGAGGGAAAAGTGGATCTCAGGCCTGGCGATCGCGTGGCGGAGGAGGGTATCGAGCACGTGTCCGGACTCGGTCCGTTCGCCCTTGAGGAACTTCCGCCTGGCCGGCTGGTTGAAGAAGAGGTCGCGGACCTGCACCTGAGTTCCCGGCGAGCACCCGCATTCGCCCACCTCGCGGACGACGCCGCCTGCGGCTAGGATACGGGTCCCGGCCGCCGTCCGTCTCGTCCTGGTCTGCATCTCTAACCGGGAAACCACCGCAATGCTGGGCAGGGCCTCGCCTCGAAACCCAAGGGTGCGGATCGAACCCAGGTCCGACTCGGAAAAAACCTTGCTGGTAGCATGGCGTTCGAGGGCGAGAAGAGCGTCGTCTGCCTCCATCCCGGTGCCGTTGTCCACCACCCGGATGGAGCGGTAGGCAGGGGTCTCCAGTTCCACACTGATCTGATTCGCCCCGGCATCGATGGCATTCTCGACCAACTCCTTCACCACCGATGCAGGTCGTTCGACGACCTCGCCTGCGGCTATCTTGTTGGCCAGTGCCTCCGACATGACGCGAATCGTCGCCATGGAGCCCTCCTCCGCTCTCTCCTTATCTCATTTGCCGGTCGTTGACAAGGTTTACCCTAAGGTGCAGAACTTGGCTGAGACCAAGGCACCCAAGCGCGCTACGTATACGACGTACGTGCCTCATTACCGGCACATCCAGGAATCAACAGGGAGTGAATTCCTGGAGTCCAGAGAAGTCTCGTGCAAGTTCGTGCCGCCGCCCAAAGAAACAACATGGCCTGCGGAGCATTTACGCGACGCTACGGTTGACCTGTCTTCGGCAGGGCTGGGGGTCCCTCCTCCGCCTCCGGCAGACAGCGTCTGAAGACCATCAGATGGAGCCGCTCTCCGCGGAAATAGGGTTGACACCACGAGTGAAATAGGCTATTCATGGAACGAAGTTGTCGAGCGGTCAGGTAACAACCGGAAACAATTACCAATCCTTGATCACGTCGCCTTCGGCCAATGGCGCCGCGGCGAAGCGAGTCTTTCCACCCATGCATCCCTCGCGCAGGTGACGATGTCAGGTGACCGAGACTTCAGTGACATCATAGCTCTACTGAGCAACTGCCTGGATGCATACACCGCGGCGCTCTTCCTTTGGGACGAGGGCCGGCAGGTTCTCACCTTGAAGACCTCCCATAGCCTGAGCAAGCACCTCGTCACCGACGCTCAGTTCTCACCCGAAGACGGGGGCCTCATCGGCTGGGTTGCCAAGAACAACCAGGTCCTCACCGTAGACCACTTCGATCGCGACGGCAAGAGCCTCCCCTACTATCGAGGTGATGAGAACATCAAGTCCTTCGTGGCCGTGCCCCTGCCAGTGAGCAAAGGGGTCCTCTGCGTGGACAGCAAGCGTCAGTATGTCTTCACCACCAAGGAGCAGAAGCTCCTCCAGGGCTTCGCTACGGTCGTCGAAAACACTCTGAGCGGGGAACGGGTGACCAAGCGCCACCAACAACTGCGCCAGCTCCTCGGCATGTGGCATCGAACCGATGCCCTTCCCGCCGACACCCATGATCCCATTCCCTATTTCACCCGCGTGCTTGAGCAGGGGTGCGCGTACCTCGGCGCCGAGGCCGGGGTGGTGACGCTGCCCATCAGGGACGGCCAGTCTTTGCAACCGGTGGCGGTTTCGGGCAAGGTGCCGCCCGGGCTTCTGCAAAGTTTCCAACCGATGGACCAGGGATTGATCGGCTGGATCTTCCAGAACCGCAAGTCCCTCATCGTCCCCAAGTTTCGCCCTCGCGCTCGGCTTCCATACCTATTTAGCGCCGCGGACGGTATCGGTGAGCTGGGTTCCCTGATCGGTATGCCCCTCGCCTGGGGCCCGGACGATGTGGCCGGGGTGATCGCCTTCTTCCGTCTTACCGAGTCGCCGTGGGGCAAGGAGGAGCTGGGCGCGGTCACCTCCGTGGTCAGACGCGCCACCCTGGTACTCCAAAATTTTACCTTGCGCCGCGAGCTGGCTCTTGTGCGCAACCTCGACCCCGTCACCGAGGTGTGCAATCTTGATGCGTTCGATCGCGTGCTGGGCAAACGCCTGGAACGTTGCCGCAAGGCCGGCGCCCACCTGGGTTTGGCCATCCTCACCATCGACGGTCTGGACAGCTTGAATACCAGGGTGGCCTTGCCGGATCTCGCGCCGCTCCACCAGCGCATCTCCGCCGCTCTTCTCCAGGGGCTGCGGCGGAGACAAGTCATGGGTTGCATCGAGCCGGGGCGTTTCGCCGTCCTCTTCGAGGATGAGACCCCGGCTCAGATTCACGGTCACCTCAAGGCTATGGTGGCCGGCGTGCAACAGGAGGTTCTGGATCAGATGAGCGAGGCGCCTCGCCTACAGGCCCGGTTCGCATTCGCTATCTTCCCGCAGGATGCGGCCACCTCCCGTGAATTGTGGACTCGCGCTTTTCAGGCCCTTGCCCACCGTGCCTCGTGAGTGTTGGCGCGGGCGGGCGAGAGCTGGTAATGTGGATGGCCATGAAGCTCTTCGGCAGGATAACGGGTCTCTTCTCCAAGGACTTGGCCATGGACCTCGGCACGGCGAACACCCTCATCTACATGAAGGGTGAAGGGATCGTGCTCAATGAGCCTTCGGTTGTAGCCTTGAGCCGGAAAAACGGTCAGGTGATCGCCGTGGGCAGGGAGGCGAAGGACTTCCTCGGCAGAACCCCGCAGCAGATCGCGGCCATCCGTCCAATGAAAGACGGGGTCATCGCCGATTTCGAAGTCACCAGCACCATGATCAAGTACTTCCTCAGGAAGGCGTACCACCGCGCTCGTCTGGTCCGACCTCGCCTCATCGTGGCGGTGCCCACCGGCATAACTCAGGTGGAGAAGCGGGCGGTGATCGAGTCCGCCGAACAGGCCGGGGCCCGTCAGGTCTTCCTCATCGAGGAACCCATGGCGGCGGCCATCGGCGCCGGCCTGCCCATCGAGAGACCCGTGGGCAACATGGTGGTCGATATCGGGGGCGGGACCACCGAGGTCGCGGTCATTTCGCTGTCGGCGGTAGCCTACGCCGAGTCGGTGCGCGTTGCCGGGGACGAGGCAGATGAGGCGATCATCCGCTACATCCAGCAACACCACCAGATAGCCATCGGTCAGAACGAGGCGGAACGGATCAAGTTGAGAATCGGCTCGGCGGCGCCTCTCTCAGAACCGCTGGTCACGGAGGCGAGCGGGAAGGAAATCCTGACCGGAATCCCCAGACCGTTCAGGGTTACCGATGGGGAGGTGAGGGAGGCGCTTCGGGAGCCCATCGGCGTTATTCTAGAGAGCGTGAAGCGCGCCTTCGAGAAGACACCTCCTGATCTGGCGGCTGATATCTGTGCGAACGGTGTCTGGCTCGCAGGAGGCGGTGCGCTCCTCCGCGGCCTCGGCGACTTGTTGATGAGGACCCTCAAGCTCCCGGTTCACGTGGAAAAGGATCCCCTCACCACGGTGGCCCGCGGTGCGGGAATTGCAATGGAGGACATGCAACACTATCGTCAGGTCTTTATCAACTGAGCGAAAGAGTGTAAACTTGCAGGGCATCTTCTCGTGGAGGCCGCGAGCAATGGCTCTCATCCTGATGGAGAGAGGGTGCCGATGAACCCGGCTGGATTGAGGACAGGCTCAGGAGTGAGTGATGGAACTGCGGTTAACCGAGGCCGAAAGCGAAGGGCGTCTGATCTGCTTCGGCGAGTTCGACGCGAAGGACCGGATTTGCATGGACCACTGCGTCCTGAGCATAAGCTGTGCAATTGCCAAGAACCGGTACTTCACCCTCCAGAACTTCGAGGATTCCCTTTCTTCGTTCATTCAGTTCGATCTGGGGTGACCAACGCGGCGCCGTGAACCACCGAGAAGCGGCTACCGTTATCGCCTACCGTGCTTCCTACCACCCGCCGCCGAAGGGAAACATCCCCGCGTCAGCGCCGCACCGCAGTCTCCGAAACCTGCTAGAGCCCTTCCCCGAGCCGCTTCCGCACCTCGGCCGCTGACATTCCCTGAACGGCAATGGACTTGAGCCGCGATGTGGAGCCGGCCCGGAACTCCAGACGGCTTCTAGGAATCCCAAGCTTCTTGGCCAGCAGAGCGAGCAGGTGCGTGTTCGCCGCTCCTTCAACCGGGGGGGATGTCACCCTGATCTTGATGGCGTCCCCGTGGGCACCTGCGATTTCATCCCGTGAGGCCCGAGGCTGCACCTGAACCCTGAGGATGACCCCTCCTTCCGTCTCGTGCACATAAGAGGGCATCGGCACTCCGGGTCTTTCCCCCCGCTCAGCTCATTTTCTCACCGGTATCGGGCCACAGGCGCATGTTGTCGATAAGTCGCGCCGCCCCCACAAAGACGGCGAGGGCCATCACGGCGCGGGGCGTTACCGTGGTGAGGTCGGCCATGGTCTCCTCGTCCACCACCTGCACGTACTGAGGCCGAGCATGGGGCTCCGTCTCGATCATCGCCTTCACCCGCTCGACGACCACCGCAACGCGGTGCTCGCCCTCAGCGACCATCCGGCGGGCAGCAAGAAGGGACCGCGACAGGGAGAGAGCTGATCGCCGTTGTTCCGGAGAGAGATAGGCGTTACGGCTGCTCATGGCAAGGCCATCCTCTTCGCGGACGGTGGGATGCCCGACGATCTCCACACCCAGGTTGAGATCCCGGCTCAGTCGCCTCACCACGGCCAGCTGTTGGAAGTCCTTTTCCCCGAAGACAGCCAGATGCGGACGGACCACGGAGAAAAGCTTGGTGACCACGGTCGTAACCCCAGGAAAGAAATCAGGGCGGTATCGGCCGCACAGGTTCTGGCCGAGCTGCTCCACAACCACCCGGGTCTGGTACCCTGGCGGGTACATCTCCGCCCCCTCGGGGATGAACACCACGTCCACGCCCACCTCGTGACACAGCCGAAGATCGCGATCCAGGTCCCGCGGATACTTGTCGAGGTCCTCGCCGGGGCTGAACTGTTTCGGATTGACAAAGATGCTCACCACCACATGGTCGGCGTGCCGCTTTGCATCTTCCATGAGAACTAGGTGGCCGCGATGGAGATAGCCCATAGTCGGGACAAACCCTATCGTCCTCCCAAGTCGCAACCGTTCGTCACGCCACCTTGTCATCTCGATGAT
>Ga0187774_10000191_pt1 | contig 20347 bp, 19 predicted proteins | sample 0216_BV02_MP05_2_FD_133152 | JGI IMG/M metagenome (GOLD analysis project Ga0187774, IMG submission 133152) | Tropical peat soil microbial communities from peatlands in Department of Meta, Colombia - 0216_BV02_MP05_20_MG | ecosystem: Environmental > Terrestrial > Soil > Wetlands > Peat | place... | reverse complement strand
TCGATCCGCTCGATCTGATTGATGGCATCGCGCTGCCAGCGCTGCTGGAAAAATCCACGGTGGGCCTGATGCGCGATGAACACAAGGGAAAAATCGAGAAATACATCCGCATTCATTATCCGAACGGCATTCCCTCCTACGGCGCGGATGCGCTGCGCTTCACATTTGCCTCGCTCGCCAGCTTCGCGCGCACGCTCAATTTCGACCTCAGCCGCTGCGAAGGTTACCGCAACTTCTGCAATAAACTGTGGAACGCGGCGCGCTTCGTTCTGATGAACTGCCAAGGCAAGGACTGCGGGGAGGACGAGGCAAGACCGATTGAACTGTCTTTTGTTGACCGCTGGATTGCCAGTGCATTGCAGGATGCAGAAGATGAGGTGGAAAAAAGTCTTGCCGAGTACCGTTTCGACAATGCGGCACGTGCGGTTTATGAATTCGTGTGGAACGAGTATTGCGATTGGTACGTCGAGATGGCCAAAGTGCAATTGCAAATTGGCAGTGATTCGCAACAGCGTGCAACGCGGCGCATGCTCGTGCGCGTGCTTGAAGCAGCGCTACGGCTCGCTCATCCCGTCATTCCATTCATTACTGAGGAGCTGTGGCAGAGAATTGCACCCCTGGCCGCCAAGAACGGACCAAGTATCATGGTACAGTCGTATCCGATGGCGGATTTCAGCAAGCGCGACCCGATCGCAAACACGAAGGTCGCAATGTTGAAGGCTCTGACGGACGCCTGCCGTTCGTTGCGCAGCCAGATGAAATTATCACCCGCGGAAAAAGTGGCAGCTTTTATCGACGGCGATGTTTCCGGAGTCGGCGCACAACTGCTGCAACCGTATATCACGGCGCTGGGAAGATTGTCAGATGTAGCGTTTGTTAAGGCGTTGCCCACATCGCTGGCGCCGATTGCAGTTGTACATCCACTGCGCATTATGCTTGACGTCAGAATTGATGCCGCCGCAGAGCGCAAGCGATTAAAGAAGGAAATTGCGCGGCTGGAAGATGAGATCGCCAAGGCGATAGCCAAGCTGGCCAATCCGGAATTCGTCAAGCGCGCCCCCGCGGACGTGGTTGAGCAACAAAGAGAACGCCTCAGCAACTTCGGTACAGCACTGGAGAAACTCAGCACGCAGCTTGAGAAGCTTCGCTAAGCGTAGTACCTTGCGCGCATACGTTGGCAATAAGCTTCGAGCTGGGGGTATTTCAGTGCGTGCCGTTTGAGCGCGGAGTCGACCGGAACCAGGATAATGTTGGCAAGAAAGGCGTAAGCAGTGGCATCGAGCGATGTCGGACTGTCGCCCATGAGATAAGGCTTTGCGTCAAGAAAATCTGCGACAGCGCTGATATCGATGCTGCCGATGTGGTGCACCTCCTCCGCGCTGTGCCGCCCCATGCCCTGTCCCCACAATTGTTTCGCCACGCCACGGCGGGCGAAAGCTGAAATCGGCCCGCGCAGCGGCCCAGGCACCGATTTGAAAAACTCGATCTTGATCGTCTGCCAACCTTGCGGCTCCATCCAGCGTGTATAGACCAGCGCCCAATAAAGATTTTCCTCCATCATTCGGCGCAACGCTAGCGCTTGCGCGCGTTCCGCTGAACTAAGCCTTGCGTCGAGCGGATCGCCGTAAGTTGATTTGAGGTATTCGATGATGAAACTTGAATCAGCGATGATCTTGTTCTCGTCCTCGATGTACGGCAGTTTTCCTTTCGGTGCCCTAAAATGGCTGGCGCGGGGCGCAATTTGGTAAGGCAAACGCGCCATGCGCAAATAATTTTCCACTTTCATGCAGAAGGGGCTGGCGTTGGGCAGCCCGAAAGCGGGTTGGAACTGGTAAAGCGTGATCATCGCTCTCTCTCTCTCGAGGCGCAAGCATCAACGCTTTTTCATGAAGAAAATAAATTCCCCGCTCTCTTCGGACTGGGACAGCAATTCATTTCCGGTCTGTCTCGAGAAAGCCTCGAAATCCCGGACCGAGCCGGGATCGGTGGCAAGCACTTTCAATATCTGTCCCGAGGTCATTTCAGCCAAGGTTTTCTTGGTTCGCAGAATCGGCAGCGGGCAATTCAAGCCGCGAGTATCGATTTCCTTATCTACGTTCACCTTTCAGTTCCTTCGAGTTGCCGTCCGCTGCGCACCCAGGCGCTGACACCCCCTCGCAGATGGTACAGATTGTTGAAGCCTTTCCCTGCAAAAAATGTGCAAGCCTGGGCGGAACGCGCGCCCGACTGACAATAAAACACGATGGGCGTCGCGCTGTCCCATTCGGCCGCTTTGGGAGGCAGCAGCGACAGCGGGATATGCAGTGCGCCCTGAATCAAACCGCGTGCGACCTCCGCGTTGCTGCGCACGTCGATCAATCTTAAACCTTCTTTGGATTGCATTCCCTGAAGTTCGTCAGGAGCGATTTCCTTGAATCCTTGCATGAGGGGTTTATCAAGTCACTAACAGAAAATTCACTATAGCAAACAATCCACCACCGGGTAATAGCGCGGATCCCGTATCAGAAGATGCTGATCTTGCGGTCCAGCAGCAATTGCGAGAGCCGGACGTTGGCGGCGGACAGCCGGTCTACCAGTATTTCAAGAAAAGCGCGGTTGAATTGATGGCGGCAGTTATCCGAGGCCTGCGCCAACGATTCGGCAGTGATCTCGATTGCGGTTACCTCGCTTACCGAAATAATGCTTGCGGTGCGCGTGAACTGAATTCTTCCAAGGTATGCCATTTCGCCGAAGCATTCCCCCGGCTGCAACACATTTAACAGCTTGCCCTCCTTGGTCACGTTAACTTCACCTGCAACGAGAATAAAAAACCCCTTGCCGATGCCCCCTTCCTTGATCAGGGTGGTCCCCGGCGGAAACTTGCGCCAGCGTGTGATGCGCATCACTTCCCACAGTTCAACATCGCTAAAGTGATTGAAGAACGACAGCTTGCGCAGGACATCGAAGCGTTCACCCTCAGAAAAATCTTCCTTGGGTTTTTCCAGATTGTTGAATGCCTCGATCAGCTTTTGGGCAAATTCTTCCCAGCTTTGATAACGTGTTTCCAGATCCTTGCGCAACGCGGTTTTGACGATCACATCCAGTTGCGGTGGAATTTCAGGCCGATATAAGCTTGGCGGTGGCGGATCGACGTTAATGATCTGGTAAATGATGCTGTAATTGTTGTTCCCGGTGAAAGGCAATCTGCCGGTCAATAATTGGTACATCACCACCCCCAGGGAATAGATATCCGTTTGGTGCGTGAGCGGCTGCTCTTTTACTTGCTGAGGTGACATGTAGGCCGGAGAGCCGACTCCGATTATTTGCGTCGTGTCGGTCTGCTCGGTAAGCGCCGCCCCAAAATCAGAAATCTTGATGTCAAGGCCATCACTGAACATGATATTCGCCGGCTTGATGTCGCGATGGATAATGCCGTGACGGTGCGCAAACGCCAGCGCCTTGCTGCACTTGAAAATGATTTCGATTACCCTGTCTATCGGGAGCAGGTTTTCAACCTTGCAATATTGCTCCAAGGTCCCGCCCGGCACATACTCCATGACGATATAGCAGAGCTGATCCTCAGCCACGGCGTCGTAAATTGTCACGATATGGGGGTGAGATAGCTTGCCCACCAGCGAAGCTTCGGTAAGAAACAACTTCTTGTAACGCCGCCCCTTCTGTTTGTCTCGCAATGCTTCGGAATTAACCAGTTTGATCGCGACCTGGCGCCCGGCGAACGGATCATTGGCAAGGAAAACGGAGCTGGTCGCCCCTTTGGCGATTTCTTTTACGATTTCATATTTGCCAATTTTTTCCATGTTCGCGGCGCGATGATCCGATTTTGCCTAGAATAGCGGTAGTTTATAGAAGCCGGCTCGACATGGACATACTTTCCAAGACGATTCCTCAAATCACGTTCGCGGAAGCTCTCCGCTACTGGTTGAAGCTGGGCTTCATCAGCTTTGGCGGACCAACCGGGCAAATCGCGATCATGCATCAGGAACTGGTGGAGAAGCGACGCTGGATCTCAGAACAGCGATTCCTGCACGCGCTCAACTATTGTATGTTTCTGCCCGGCCCCGAGGCGCAGCAGCTTGCGACCTACATCGGCTGGCTCATGCACAAGACTTTAGGTGGGGTCATCGCGGGAGTGCTGTTCGTGCTGCCTTCTCTGTTTATTCTCATTGCGCTAAGCTGGATTTATTTGTCTTATGGCAACCTGCCGCTGGTCGTTGGGTTATTCTATGGCGTCAAGCCCGCGGTCACGGCAATAGTGGTATTTGCCGCTTACCGAATTGGCTCGCGCGCCCTCAGAAACGCCTGGCTGTGGCTGGTCGCCGCTTCCGCCTTTGTGGCCATTTTCGCATTTAAGGCGCCCTTCCCTTACATCGTGCTAGGCGCAGGCATTATCGGCTATCTCGGCGGGCAATGGGCTCCGGATAAATTCGCCACCGGTGGAAGTCACAGCGCAGCGAATAAAAGCTATGGCCCCGCTATCATAGATGATGACACACCGACGCCGGAACACGCGCGCTTTAGCTGGCCACGCTTCGCTTGTTACGGAGCGGCTTGCCTGTTCTTATGGGGTGCGGTGATGGCTTTTCTTGCTGCGCTATACGGCTGGGAAGCGACACTCACACAAATGGGGTGGTTCTTCACCAAGGCTGCCTTGCTTACTTTCGGCGGCGCGTATGCCGTGCTGCCCTACGTTTATCAAGGTGCCGTCGAACATTACGAGTGGCTGACGCCTACCCAGATGATCGATGGCCTGGCACTGGGCGAAACCACACCCGGGCCTCTTATCATGGTCGTGGCGTTTGTCGGTTTCGTCGGTGGCTGGACCCGGGAAGTAGCCGGCCCGGGAATGCAGTTTCTGTCCGGTGCGATGGCTGCCACGGTGGCAACTTATTTTACCTTCCTGCCATCTTTCCTGTTCATCCTTTTGGGCGGGCCCGTTATCGAAACCACCCACGGCAATATCAAGTTCACCGCTCCACTCAATGCGATTACCGCTGCAGTGGTCGGCGTGGTGCTAAATCTCGCCTTGTTTTTCGCTTATCATGTGCTGTGGCCACATGGCTTCGGCGCGGAATTTGAGTGGCCGCTGCTGCTGATAGGAACAGCTGCGTTCTTGGCGCTTACACGTTACAAATTAGGCATCATTCCCGTAATTGCCGCCTGCGCCGCAGCAGGGCTTATTTATACGCAGCTCGGTGCCTGGCTACGATGATGCTATTGCTTTTTCGCTTCGGCTTCGAGCGAACGCAACTCCTTGAGCCTGGCTTCAACCGCGGAGAGCTGGTAAAAATCGCCGTCGCCGCTTTTCTGGGCAATCTGCAGCTGCTCGACAGCGCCCCGCAGATTGCCCAATAGATAATAGGCCTCGGCCTGTGATTTATGCTGCATCAGTTTTTTATCAAGCATGGCATAGCCTTGCGCCTGCAGCAGGTATAAATGGTAATCATGCGGATAATACTGCAGCCGGTCGGAAATGAGCCTGAGCGCATCTTGCGGCTGATTGTTTGCTAGGTAGACATTGGAGCTGGCATAAACCAGCGGCCGGTATTCAGGGTAGTTTTTCAGCGCCGCTTGATAAACGGCTGCCGCTTCCGCAAATTTGCCCTGCGCGATCTTTAGCTGACCCGCCACCAGTTCAATGAGCGGGCTAGGCTGCGCAATTTTTCTCAACTGGGTCAGCTCTTGCTCGGCACGATCTGGGCTCTTCGCGCGCAGCAAGGCGATCGTCAGCCCGAAACGCTGCGCCGCCTCGTTGGCGTATTTTTTCTCTCGCAGGCTGGTCTCGAAACGAGTAATCGCATCGTTCGGAGGCTCCTCCTGGGCCCGCAGCCGAGCCCGCAAAAATTGAAAATCCTGGCTGTCGGTAACCTGCCGGTAGTGCACCGATTGCGCGCGGTTTTCCATGTCAGCAATCCGTTCATAAGTGAGCGGGTGGGTACGCAAATAAGACGGTGCATTTCCCTCAACAAAGCGGATGGCCTTCTGCATGCGTTCAAAAAACTCCGGCATGGCGCGCACGTCAAAACCTGCGTTGTTCAAGGTCTGAAAGCCGATGCGGTCCGCTTCCAGTTCGTGCTCGCGGGTGAAATTGAGCTGGCTCTGCTGCGCCGCGGCTTGCCCGCCCATCATGGCCGCCTGAGAGAAGTCCGCGTTGGAGCGCGCAGCCAGTATCGCCACAGCCATGCTGGCCAGGGAGGTCACAATCGACCATTTTTGCTCTGCAAGCATGCGCGCAACGTGATGTTGCGTCACGTGGCCGATTTCGTGCGCTAGCACCGAAGCAAGTTCGGATTCGCTTTGCGTAAGCAGGATCAAGCCAGTGTTAACGCCGATGTATCCTCCGGGGAGCGAAAACGCGTTGATCTCACTGTCGCGGATGGCGAACACTTCGAGGCTCGTCTTCGGAGCGTCGCTGGCGGAAATGAGGCGGTAACCCAGGTTGTTGAGATATTCGTTTAATGGCGGGTCATCTAGATAACTTGGGTCGGCGCGAATTTCGCGCATGATGCTCTCGCCGAGTTGCCGCTCCTGCAATGGAGAAAGAGTGGTTTGCGAGGCTTCTCCCAGCTCCGGCAGACCTTCGGCAAACGCACGCGGCACGAGAAACAACAACAGGGTGATTACAAAGCCCAAACGCATGATGCTATGATAAAACTTTTCAAGCAGAGTTCCTAATCGGCGCCGCATAATTCATGGTGCAGAAACTCACGCATTTCGATTCGCAGGGGCAGGCGCGCATGGTAGATATTGCGGCAAAGGGCGAGACCCTTCGCACCGCGAGCGCTTGCGGTAGCATTTACATGTTACCTGCAACGCTCGAGAAAATTCTCTCGGGCGCTGCCAAAAAAGGCGACGTGCTTGGAGTCGCCAGGGTAGCCGCCATCCAAGCCTCGAAACGCGTTTCCGAATTAATACCGCTGTGCCATCCGCTCGCGTTGACCCGGGTTTCGGTAGACTTCAACGTGGATCAGGCCAACAACGCCGTAGAATGCGTGGCGACTGCGGAAACCGTGGGACGCACCGGCGTAGAAATGGAAGCGCTAACCGCGGTCAGTGTGGGACTGTTGACTATCTACGACATGTGCAAAGCGGTGGATCGTGGCATGCGCATGGATGGCATCCGCCTGTTGCACAAGCAGGGCGGCAAATCGGGTCCCTGGCGAGTAGAAGAAGCCAAACCGGCAAAATCCGGGAAATTCATAAAAAGGTAGTTGTTGCGCATCCGGCCGCAGGTTTTGCCCCATGCGATGCGGCTAAATTTACGCTAACATAATTCACTTAGATGTAACGTCTAATTCAAATAGCAATTAGGTGTATGCATAGACTGCGCAGAAAGTTCCTGCAATACTCCGCGGCGATTGCCGTGGCATTTGTTGGCGCCCTGGTCAAGCCGGGCAGAATTTGGGCCGCCGCTTGGAATAAATCAGCTTTTGAAGCCAGGGCGCTTGCGGAAACTCTTAAAAACATCGGGGCCACCGGTGCCCAGCCGAGCACCGATATTTTGATCAAGGCACCGGACCTCGCGGAAAATGGCGCGCGGGTACAGCTCGAGGTGACCAGCAATATTCCCGGTACACTGACCATTGCGATCATTGCCGAGAAGAACCCGTTTCCGCTGATCGCAAGCTTCCAATTCTCGAATGGTGCGGAAGCGTACATTTCCACCTACATCAAAATGGGCGAGTCGGCTAACGTTCGCGCAGTGGTGAACGCCGATGGCAAGGTTTACACTGCCGCGAAAGAAGTCAGGGTTACCATTGGCGGCTGTGGAGCATAACATGCACAAATTGCGCCTAACCCGCTCCAGCTTTGTTGGAGTCCACTCGCAAATGCTCATTTACTTCTGTGTAAACTCCGCTTTGCTCGCGGCCTCCGCCTCGCTGGAGCGGCTTATGCATCAATTTGTAATCCTGGTCAAGTGGGGACATGCAAAATGAGTGAGACCATGAAAATCCGGGCGCGCATGCAAGGGGAAGTCGCCGATATCAAAGTGCTTATCATCCATCCGATGGAAACTGGCCAGCGCAAAGACGCGCAAGGAGAACTAATTCCGGTTCACTTCATCAAGCAGGTAACGGCCAGACTTAATGAGAAGGTGGTCCTTGATGCGCAATGGGGTCAGGGGATAGCCAAAAACCCGTACCTCGGCTTCAGAATAAGAGGAGCCAAGATCGGCGATAAAATTAGCGTGAGCTGGTCGGACAACAAGGGCGAAGCGAATTCCATCGAAACCACCATCGCCGCAGCGAACTGACCCGTTGCCGCGACACAATTTCTTAAAATTCCTGAAAAGCACCTGGCTGGCGTTGTTCGTGCTGGCAAGCCTGGTTTTTTTGATCAATTATTTTCAGCAACAGTCCGATAAATTTACCGCGCCACTGCACTTTTCCGCACCATACCTGGTTCTTGCGGCGGTGTTGCAAATTATATTTTGGATCAATGCGGCCTGGTGCTGGGGCAAGATCATCTTCCTCACCACCTCAATTCGACTGCCGCTTCTGGTGAGCATTTCGCACCTTGCACTGACTACGCTCGGGAAATACTTTCCGGGAAAAGTCTGGGGCATGGCAGCCCGAGCGACGCTTATGAAGCAACAAGGCATTCGCGTTAACAGCACCCTGCTCGCTACTTTTCATGAACAGGTGATTTTTCTGCATGCCGCAGTCCTTTTGTCCTGTGTTTTGGTCGCGCTAATCGTCAAGACAAAATGGGCTTGGGCGATCGGATTGCTTGGAATTATTAGCATTCCTGTGGTCATGTTGTCCCAAGACTATATTGTCAGATTGCTTAATTATCTGGCACCAAAACTTTGGACTAAAGGCCAGTTCGAAAGCTGGCGGAGTGTTCCGAGAAAAAACTATCTTTTTCTGCTGCTGGCTTTTCTCGGAGTATGGATCTTGAGCGGATTGGCTTTTGCCAGCATCTATTTCACTTTCTTCCGCGGCGATCTCAATGCGCAACTCGTTCTTGCCATGTTGCTTGCCAACGCCGTAGGCAATACACTGGGCTTTATCGCGCTGTTTGCCCCCGGCGGCATCGGCGTCAGGGAAGCGGTAGCAAGCGGGATTCTTGCGGGGTTCATTCCGCTCAATGATGCAATCATGCTGAGCCTGCTTTTCCGGCTGTGGATGACATTATCCGAACTGCTGGGCGCATTGACCTTATTGTGGCCCGGCATTAGATCATTCAGGGCATAAACAGCCGATGATTTCCTGCTTCATTGGCACCCGTGCGCAACTTATAAAAATGGCGCCGGTAATCCTGGTGATTGAAAAGCGGGGATTGCCGTTTAATCTGGTCTTCACCGGACAACATGAAGAAACCATGGAACAGTTACTAAATGATTTTGGAATTCGCGCTGCGCGCGTTTATTTGTATCGCGGAAGAGAAATTACCGGAATTGTGCAAATGGGCACCTGGTTTGTGCGCTGCCTGTGGAGATGCCTGCGCCAACCAGATACCTTTGCTCCAGGTTCAAATAACAACGGTTTGATACTAGTTCACGGCGATACTTTTTCTACGCTTCTTGGGGCTGTCGTCGGCAAACTCCGCGGCATAACCGTGGCGCATATAGAAGCCGGCTTGCGATCCGGAAATATTTTTCATCCTTTCCCTGAGGAGTTGACTCGCCGCATAGTATTCAGGATGTCGGATCTGGCCTTCTGTCCTGGGCAATGGTCCTACGAGAACATGAAAAAATACCGCGTCAAGCGCGTCGATACCGGGCAAAACACATTGCTCGATGCGCTTGCAATAGCACTTGCCGTTCCGCAAAAAAGTAATGCGCCGTTTGCCGCCAAAACGTTTGGCATTGTATCGCTACATCGCTTCGAAAACATTTTTCAATCGCGCCGTCTGGCGCAAATCATCGGCCTGCTCGAAACAGCCGCAAATCACTATCCGCTGGTCTTCGTATTGCACCCGGCGACGCGGAAAAAGCTGGCTCAATTCGACCTACTTTCCAAGCTTGAGAACAATCCGCGCGTCAAGCTTCTACCGCGCATGGGCTATGTCGAGTTTGTAAAACTGATGAAATGCGCCAAGTTTGTAATCACCGACGGCGGCAGCAACCAGGAAGAATTGTCATATCTGGGCATTCCCACCTTGCTCATGCGCAAGGCGACCGAACGGCAAGAGGGCCTGATGACCACGGCAACCCTTTGCCCTTATGACAAACAGATACTCAAGCGTTTTCTGCGCGATTTGCCCGTCCTATCCTCCGTCGAGCCTGCTACGCACGCCGGCTCGCCATCAGAAATAATCGTTGACTACCTTGAATCTCACGCCCAAGCCGGCTGAGGCTCCTATATTCGATGAAGTTCGAAGAAACCAGCTATTGGCAGCAACGGGTGACAGGCGATGCCGACCTTGGAGTGGTCGGTCACCGCTCTCTCGGGCGCGGATATAACGAGTATATTTACCGGCGCAGAACCGAGTGTCTTAAGGATGTCTTGCGAAAGCTGGAAGTCAATCCCGCGCGCTGCAACGTGCTGGACCTGGGTTGTGGCAGTGGATATTACGTGGCGTTTTGGAAGGACCTGGGCGTAACCGAGCTCACCGGAATTGACATAGCGGTCACGAGCGTCGATCGCCTGCGCGAGCAGTTCACGGAATACCGGTTTCTGCAGGCAGACATTACTCAGGCAACTGCCGCATCGCGTATCGACAATCTTTATTCAATTGTCACGCTGTTTGACGTGATTTACCACATCAGCGACGACGCGGCGGTTCTAAGCGCCTTGAAAATCGCTGCCGGTGCGCTGAAGCCGAACGGTTCGTTGTTTATATTTGACCAGCTCGCACCAAGAGACTATTCGCTGCTGCCGCATGTCAAATTCCGAGGTAAAATGACTTATATGGCCCTGCTCAACGCGGCGGGGTTGGAAATCATCAGCCGGCAGCCATTGTTCGTGTTCCTGGCGCCGCCAGTATTCGGGTTCAAGGCCGCCGATATCATCGTCTCGGGTCTGTACAAGATCATCGGCGCATTCATCAAGAACCGGGAAACCGCCGGCAGGCGGCTGGGCAAGGCGATTTACGAGCTGGACCAGTTGCTCATAAAAAAAGGGGTCAGCTTACCCAACCATGAACTCATCGCTCTCAGGAAGCGGGCGGACGGTGCGCTTGCGTAACCAACGCTGCTGCAACACAGTCGTGCATGCAGGTTGATATCGTCATTCCGTGCTTCCGCGTCAGCGGGCAAGTTGCCAATGTGGTCGTGCGGGCACTAGCGCTGCATCAGGTACGCAATATCATCGTGGTCGACGATGGGTGCCCGGAGCATAGCGGACAGGTGGTGCGCGATCGATTTTCGGGCGAGCCACGTGTCATGCTGATCGAGCACGAGACGAACCAGGGCGTAGGCGGCGCGGTATTAAGCGGCTATGCTCATGCCTTTGCGGATGGCGCCGATGTCGTGGTCAAGGTGGACGGGGACGGGCAAATGGATCCGCAGCTAGTCCCGCTCCTGTCGGCGCCGGTAATGCAAGGGAAAGCCGATTATGCCAAGGGCAATCGTTTTTTTTACCCCAGGCACCTAAGTGGGATGCCGCGCTCGCGTCTTTTCGGCAACGCGACGCTGTCTTTAATCAACAAATTTTCCTCGGGGTATTGGTCAGTCATGGATCCGACCAACGGTTATACCGCGCTGCATCGCGCGGCCTACAGGCAACTTGACACCGAAAGGCTGGACCGCGGGTATTTTTTTGAAAGCGATATGCTATTCCAACTCGGCATTGCCAATGCAGTCGTTGTGGATGTGCCGATGCTTCCGGTTTACCGGAACGAGACCAGCAGCATGAATATTTCCAAGGTCGCGATTCAGTTTCCAGGAAAGTATTTGAACCGGTTTCTCAAGCGCATGGCATTCAAATACTTTGTCCGTGAATTCAATATAGCGTCGCTGGAAATCATGTTCGGCATTCCTGCCATGATCGCTGGGCTGACGTACGGCTTTTATCATTGGTTCGGCCGCGAGTTCATTGGCAGGAGCACTCCACCGGGAACCGTTATGATCGTGGGCTTGTTGATCCTGATGGGATTTCAGTTGCTGCTTTCGGCAGTGAATTACGACATTACGCACGAGCCGAATATTCCCCTGTCACAAAGTAATCCAACAGTGCCCTAGCCTCGATCAAGCAGCCACGATGAACTTTTCACTTTATTCCGGCCTGCCAAAAATCCCCGATTATCAGCGGCTGCTGCAAAGCGAATTATTCAAGTCGATGGAAGGTTTCTCGGGCGGTTTTCTTCAATCGCAGTCGGAGCACCTGAAGGGTTACCGCGGAAAATGGGTCGCTGACCCGCTGCACCAGTGGAGCCGCCAATGGGAATATCCGTTCGTGTTCTCAAAAATTGCGGAATACCAGCGGAATGCTGGGCCGCAAAACGAATTACGGATTCTTGACGCAGGCTCGGGCGTAACATTTTTTCCCTTCTATCTAGCGTCGTGTTTCAACCATTCATTCGTTTCGTGCTGCGATTACGATTATTCTTTAGGAAATGCCTATTCACGTCTGAACGGCTGCCTCCCGGGCCGGGTGCAGTTTGTCCCCGGGGATTTGCGCAGCCTGCCATTTCAGAATAAGGTTTTCGACATTGTTTACTGCGTGTCGGTCCTGGAGCATACCGATGCCTATTCCACGATCATTTCAGAATTCAGGCGCGTGCTTAAGCAAGCAGGGATGCTGGTCGTCACCTTTGATATTTCGGTAGACGGTGAAGCGGACATTCCCCCGGAAAAAGCCGAGGAGCTGCTAGAAATACTTTACCAGCATTTTCCCCGTAGCAAGAAAGTCGCGTACGCAAACCTCAAGGGAAAAGTGCACGAACAGGATCTTGTGACCACTCATTTCATCCGCAAAATGAATCCTAGCCTCTTGCCTTGGAAATACCCGCTGCTTACCGCGATGAAATCAATCGCCAAGCTGCGTCTGCCCAGAACTCTTTACCGAAACCTGACGTTCTATTGTCAATCATTCGATTAGTGAATATTTTCTAACATTAAAACTGAATTGTTTGCCATAGACAAAGATTATCGCCGAAAAATGGAGGGTATCTACCGAGGGATTTTGGCCGGCGCGGCCCCAGGTGAATATGACGAAAACGCCCTGCCATCGTACACCCACTCCAACCGGCTCATGGCCTGGCTGTTTTGGAAGAGAATCGACGTCGCCCTGCGTCTCCTGGGGGACATATCCGGTAAATCCGTTCTCGACTTTGGTTGCGGCGGAGCGGTGACATTCAAATACCTGGACCAAATGCATAGCAGGATTGTTGGGTGCGATGAAAACATAGCGCTTGCGAAGCAGGTTTGTGAGGCACTGGACATTAACGCCGGTCTTTGCCAGGATCTTTTCAAAATCAGCGAAACCAAGTTCAATTTTATTCTGGCTCTGGATGTGCTGGAGCACATTGAAAATAGCTCGGCCCTGTTGGACAAATTCAGGAGTTTGCTTCACGCGAACGGCAAAATCATTCTATCGGGACCGACTGAAAACTTCTGGTACCAAGTTGGACGCAAGCTTGCGGGTTTCAGCGGGCATTACCACGTAAAGAACATCTACCAGATCGAACAGGAATTCGCGGCGCACGGGTTCATTTCAGAGAGAGTTCATACTCTCTACCATCCGGTTCCGCTTTTTAGAATAAGCCGCTGGGCCGCCTGAACGAAATACCGTGATGTCGCTTATCAGAGCGGCCCGTGATCAACTACGCGACGCTGCGAAAGAAAGGGCGAAGTTCAATGTATAGAAAACTTGAAGTGCTTTTGCTGGCGGTTGGTTTTGCCGCGCTTGCGGCCATGTACATCGCTTTGGGTTGGTCGCATGAGATATCCAGCGCCGGAGGAGATAGCGCAGGTTATCTGCTTGCCGCACAATTTTTTTCCCCCTTCCAACCTCATTCCGCGATACTCGCTGAATACAGCAAGCAAATCATTTATCCGCCGCTTTTTCCCTTGATTTTAGCCATCGTAGGAGGCGGTGAAAGCGTTCTGGTCGCGCATCTGGTAGTCATGTTTTTTTTACTTCTTTCACTGCTGGTTCTGTTTTTCTGGATGCGGCAGGAATTGCATTCCCTATGGCTCGCCGCAGCCGTCAGCCTGATCTTTGCCTTGAGCGTAAACACCTACTTGCTTTCCCTCGATATCTGGACCGAAGATCCCTATATTTTCTTTAGCCTGTTGGCGATCCTCGGGGTCAGCCGCGCTGCACACAAAGATGATCACAAGTGGTTTTGGCTCGCCGCATTTGCCGTAGCTTGCGCAACATTAGTACGAGCCGCTGCACTCTCAATGTTGCTGGCGTTCTGCTTTTACTTGCTGTTAAACAGGCCGAAGAACTTTATTTATTTGCTGTTGCTGTCCGGGCTACCCTTCGTTTTGTGGGCCGTTATCAGCGCAGTCACCCAAGTTGGGCTCTACGGCTACCAGCATTCCTGGCTAAGGGATTATCTTGAGAACCCGCTGTTCCCGCTCATTTACCATCAGCTGCATGCAGGAGTGACATCCTGGTTGAGAAGCTGGCAATTCGGTTGGCTTGGGCCGAGTCGAATGCCGGGCTTGATCGTCACTGAAATGATTTTCGCGGTAATTTGCATCGCAGGTTGGCTGTACCGCCTGAGATACCTGAAATTTGACGCAATTTACGTCGCCATCTATTTAGCCATGGTGTTTGCCTGGCCCAATCCCGACCCGTTGCGCTATTACTATGTGGTGACACCTGTCCTCATCGCTCAGGGCTTCATGCTGGTAGACAAATTGGCTCGAACCAGGCTGCGAATGCGCAATCCCGCTATGACGGGGGGCGCTTTGGCCATTATTCTTCTGGTAGTGCTCTCGCCCACCTTTTTTCTCAACTACCGTTATTTTTTGGAGCCGGTGCCGCCGGAGATCAGTGCCGGTAAGCACATTCCCGAATGGTTTGATGATGATCGGAAAACTGCGGTCGTCAGCGCTTATTTCCATGCGGACCTGATCTCTCACTTGAAGGAAATCAGTGCGCTCATTCCGGAAAATGAATGCGTCTTTGCCATTAAGCCGACCCTGGTTACTTTCTATTCCCGGCGCTCCAGCTACGGACCGCCAAAGATCGACGTAAGCGACCAAGAGTTCCAGCAGAAAATCCAAAAATGTCATTACGTCTATTTCCTGCCCTTCGCGAGCCCCTCCTATGGAGAATCGTTTTATCCCCTTTCCCGGCTCGGCAAAAACGCGAAGATCATATCGATAAAGAAACTAGACATAGGCACCAATCTGCCGCCGGTCGGCATGCTGGCGGAGATAACAAAATGACCGCTGCGTGAATAAATTGAGGAAGATTTTTCCGATTCTGCTTAAAGGTCGCGCATATTGGTCCGGATTCTGCGCATGACCAGCGAAACGTCTTGGTGGTTTTTTTCCGCCATCATTTGCGCTTTCGCCAAGTATTTTTCTGCTCTTACCTTGTCCTTGGCCTGAATCAACCATTCAGTCGCGAGAAACAACGGCGCCGCGTCTGCATCGTAAGCCCGAAAAGCCGCATCTAGCGCGGCCAGCGCGGGCTCGAATTGTCCCGTCTTATGCAGATAATGCGCCTTGTACATCAACAGCGATTGGACACTCCGGTTATCAATGACATGAGCGCTCAGGGCCTCGTCAAGAATGCGCAGATACTCTTCGGTAGAAAATCTACACTGCCCGTCCAATCCCAGGTTGGCCAATTCTTCCAATCCCTGAACTTCATAGGTGGTAATCTTGCTTTCCTTGTAAAAGGTAACTTGTTTGAGTCGTGTCGCGGCCAGTTGTCCGTGTTGGCGGCAGTCAATGTAAGCGCGCTGTAGATCAAAACCGGCACCGGCAAGGACGGCAAGCGCCGCTCGTGCCGGATCATACTTTCCCGCTTCAGCGTAATCGCTGGCCAAGGTGATTCGCAGCCGCGGTGAATCCGGATGAATCAAAGCTATTTGCGAGAACATTTTCTGGTGGCTGCTCCACAAATCGACATACGCGATAGTTACCGAACCAAGCGCAGCGATCGCCATTACAGCCAGGGTTAGCATGACGAGCCGTGAGATAGAAACTCGCGCGAGGGAACACAGCGTCAAGATGATGCCGTATATAGCGAGATAATTCCTGTGCTCAAACATCATTTCCAGCGGAAAAAAAGTCGATTCCAGCAGATGCGCCGCGAAGAAAAAGAAAATTCCAAATGCCGCTACGCTATTTGCAGCGCGCAGCGCCCAGCCAAGACACAGCAATCCCAGCAGCGCGAGCAATGAGAATATCGTGCCAGGAGGAGACCACAATCCGGTGGACACTTCAAAATCGTCGTGCAAAAAGCCGAGATTACCTTGGTGCGGAAGGAGCATTTCGTAAAGGTAATAAATCAGCACGCGAAACTGCGTGATCACCCTTTCGTAAAGCGTATAGCTACGCACATCGTAGCCGTGTTGCACCAATTGGTTGAAATCAACAAGCAAAAAGGCGGTACCTGCCACGGCAGGCAAAACCAAACCGATTACATAAGACGCGCCGAGAAACCGCCGGACCGCATGGTTTCCTTTAAAGCCAAAAAACATTGCCTCCAGCAACAGCGTATATACCGGAAACAGCAGTCCCGTCTCCTTGCTGAATGCAGCCAGCGGAAAACAAATCGCAAATGCCAAAACGATCCACGCCCATCCGTGCGACCGACCGGCCAACTGCCTCTCTCGTCCCAGGAAGTATGCGAGCAAACCGCTCAAAACGAATAGCGTGGAGAGCTGCGTCATCCTTTGCACTGTGTAAAGAACCGTGCTTACCTGCAACGGATGAAGGAGCCAGAGCGCAGCTACGAGCAGCGCCCAGTAGTACTGATCTCCGCGCTGGCCAGCGGTCCGTACCGATAAAATCCGCGCAGTTAAAGCAAACACCAGTACGCCACAAAGCAGATGGATGGCGAGATTGGTAAATTTCCACCACCAGAAATTTGCTCCGCTCGCTGCGGCATTGGCGATAAAACTCAACATGGCTACCGGGCGGCCCAAAATCCCGCTTTTGCTTACCGCGCCGCTGTGCCATGAGGCGGTGCCAGCGCTTTCGAGTATCGGATCCAGCTGAGGGTAGTCATCGAGCACCAGGGGCCCGGAAAGACCGGGAAGATAAACGAAGAATGTCAATACCAATACCAGGCAAAAGATCACCTGGGCGGATAAAGCCGGGCTTATTTGTCTTTCCAGATTAAAGTCGCGAATGATAGGCCGTCTCACCACTTTTGATAGGCAAACTGCAGTAGCCACCCGGGGCGGCGCGGAAAGAAATCAATCGCGCTATTTGGGCTCACTATCCTTGTAATTCAGCATGGTTATTTGCTCCGAAACCAGCCCAATGAGAAAAATCGAAATCGAGGCAATGAAAAGCAGCCCGCTCATGTTGGTAAAGCGGTGGATGGTTAAGAAAGTGTACAGATAGTAGCTCAAACCAATGAGAAAAAATAACAGGCTGACCGGGAAAAATAATCGCAGCGGCGAATAGAGCGTGCCGATCTTAAAGATAATGAGCAGGAATCGGGTGCCGTCGCGCAACAACCGAATATGGCTTTTGCCCGTGCGCTTCGGCGCCACGATCGGCACATAAGCGACCGGAAACCCGGCCCGGAAAAAGCTCATGGTAATCGTAGTCGGGTAGGAAAATTCGTTCGGCAGGAGATAAATAAATCTCCGGAATTTGTCTGCACTCACCACTCTGAATCCGCAGGTTAGATCTTCGATTTTCCGTCCCACCATCCAGCTCGCCATACGGTTATAAATGGCATTGGCGAAAGCGCGGTGCGCACCAGCTTGGGAATCGTAGGTGCGCGCGGCCACCACCATTTCATAGCCTTCCTGGAACTTATTCAAAAGGCGCGGAATGTCTTGCGGCTGGTGCTGGCCGTCAGCATCCATGAAAATCAGAACATCACCTGTTGCCGCCCTGGCGCCTGATTTTACTGCGGCGCCATTGCCCATGCTGTACGGCTGGGAAATTACACACACACCGTTTTCCCGGCTGACCGCTGCCGTTTGATCGGTAGAGCCGTCGTCCACCACAATGATTTCCTGGCCCGCGAATAATTGCCGCAATTTGGGAAGCAGTTGCGGCAATGAGGCTGCTTCATTTTTTGCCGGAATAATAATGCTGTAACGCATATTTTGTGTCATATCTTAGTCCTTGCTGGCACGCGAAATTCGCGGAATTAATGCTTCGCTTTGCCGGCTTGCGCCGCTTCGGCAGTTTTTTTCAGCTTCCGCACTGCGCGCTCCCAATCCTCGATGCCATCTCGGTACAGCCACCGCGTCAGTAAGTTGCGTTCGTTCGCTTCCCGCGCTTTCTGAACATAGCGTAAGGCATCGTCAAATAGCCCGGCGCTGGCAAGCCATTTCATCTGCAACAATGCAAAGTCAACCGTCGGTTCGATAGCATAGGCTTTATCCATCGTCTCCATGGCCGGATTGAGCAGACCCTCGGTCGCGTAAAGCCTGGCCTGGAGAGCGTACAGGTTTTTGCGCGCCAAATAATAACGGGGGTTGGCAAGCAGCGAATCCAAGCATTGCTGCAGGTCTTGGTAGTTTAAACGCTGGCATTGATTTTTTTCTCGAAGCAAGACTATTTCTTCCATTCTGCCTACCGGGACGGTCGAATAGGTGCTAACTCTCAGTGTGTCGATGACAGTATGCAAATCGGGCAAGGGTAAATCAGGGTCTTCGCACGCGAGTTTCATCCAGTGCATGTACGCACTCGCATCGCCCGGATGCAACTCGATCATACGCTTGAATACCTTCAACGCTTCGTCGTTCCTTTTTTCCACCATCCACACGCCCGCCAAGTATTCCTGTGCGCGGCTCGAAAGCGGCCTCTCGGACGCCCAAGTAAAAGCTTGCCGGTAAGGATTGGCCCAAAGCAGGCTTTCATTCCAGGTAATGATAACAATTAATACCGCCATGATTAGCCCCAGGAGCGGTGCCAGGCGGCGCAAATTTCCGCGAAGTCCGGTGACGTAATAGGTCACAGCAAACACCGGTCCCAGCATGGCCAAATAATTGCGGTGCTCGTAATAAAGCTCAAGCGGAATAAAAGTGGATTCGAGCAGGTGCCCCGTAAAGAACCACAAGATGCCAAAGCTGAATATTGGCTGCCGCTCTCGGTATTTGACCGCTAGACCTATCAGCGCCGCCACCGCCAGCATCGCCGGCAGCGTGCTGAGCGGATGGATCAGGCTCGTGGAAACCTGGTAATCGTCAAACAGCAAACCGAAAGCGCGCGGATGGGGTACCAATATTTTGGCGAGATATTCAAGCAAAATTCGCGGCTCCGTCATCAAACGTTGGCCGAGCGTAAAATCGCGAAGCGTGTAGCCGGCGAGTATTTTCGCGTGGTTAAGCAGCAGATATGCCGCAAGCGCGAGCAACGGCGCGAACAAGAACCCTGCGGCCCAGGCTAGCCAATATTTCGGCCTGGAAACCGAGGACAAGAGCGTCGCTTCTAAAACCAAGATGTAAACCACCAGCAAAATTCCGCTTTCCTTGCTCAGTGTGGCAAATCCGCCTCCGAGCGCGATCCCCGCTGAAAGCCACAGATACCCCAGCTTATCTTCACGTCGCAGTAAACGCTCTCTGCCATGGATGTATGCCAATAGCCCAATCAGAGTAAATAAGGTACTCAACTCGGTCATGCGTTGCACTGCGTACAGGACGGTGGATACCTGCATGGGATGAAGCAACCACACGCTCGTAGTGGCGAGAGCGACCACCAGCGCCCGGCTCCGCAGCCAGTTCAAAAGGGCGCCCAGCTTAAGAAGCAGCCAACAAAGCATGCAACCGTTCATCATGTGCAGCATGAGATTGACGTATTTGAAAGCGCGGGCATTTCCTGGCCAGTCGGCATGTTGCAGCGCGAAGCTCAATAGCGAGATCGGGCGTCCCAGGGTTCCCGAAAAACCGCTCAAGACGTAATCCGCGAAGTCCCTCCACCGCGCCGGTTCTCCAATTACGATCAAACCCCGCAGATTGGGGTAATCATCCAGTAGAAATCCGCCGCTGAGTCCGGGAAGATAAACCAGGAAAACGCTTCCGAGGATCGCAAGGAAAATTACCGCCGCTGCAATTTCGCCCTTAAGCGAAGCGCTCGAATGCTTGGGACCTAGAATGATTGAGATTATCGAAACCATTAAGCAAGGCAGCGGCAAGGAAACGACATTCTACGGTAAATGAAAATAAAAAAACCCGCCCAAAAGCGGGGCGGGTCTTTAGGATCAATTGCTATTATCGGCAAGCGGAAGGACGGTATTTTCCTAGAATCGTCGCATTCGCACCCGCGTTGCTGCAGGTCCAGGTCTTGCCACCATCCGGCGTTTGC
>Ga0187774_10000190_pt1 | contig 20473 bp, 13 predicted proteins | sample 0216_BV02_MP05_2_FD_133152 | JGI IMG/M metagenome (GOLD analysis project Ga0187774, IMG submission 133152) | Tropical peat soil microbial communities from peatlands in Department of Meta, Colombia - 0216_BV02_MP05_20_MG | ecosystem: Environmental > Terrestrial > Soil > Wetlands > Peat | place... | reverse complement strand
TGCGCATCCAGGCTCTCATTCATGCTCTATGCAAACTGGACGCCATCGAATCGGAACAGCGCGAACAAGCCGAGCGCATGCGCGCCATTGAAGCCCGCCAAGAGGCCGAACTATACGGGTTTCGTTATTTCAGCGTATTGGCTTATGCCAATCTATGCAAGGCGAAGATCGACACGGTAACCGCGTCTAAAATAGGGAAGCTTGCGGTCAAGGCATGCCTAGCGCAAGGAGCCACAGTCGGGAAGATTTTCGACCAACGCTATGGTACGGTAGGAACCTACCCTGAAGAGATTTTGAAAGAAATCTTCGACGGCCTTGGTTGCTACAAACAACCCCTCTAAAACACGAAACGGCCAGGGAGTATCAGTCCGCTGGCCGCTTCTCACGCTTCAAACCATATAGGAGTTTTCAGATGAAAGTTAATTACGCCAACCCATGCCACGTACCTGAAGGCATGCGCCAATGTATTGAAGCAATGATATCACGACTATACGCTAGAGGAGTTTCAATCTCCATTGATTGGGACACGATACACGTATACGGCAAGGTCACTGAAGAAGAACGCGCATTCTTTGACGCGAACCCAAGTGAGATTTATTCTTATATTCGTTCTATTCCATGTCAAACTGAAAATGACGATTCAGAAGTTGACGAGATAGTCAACATCCACTGATAGGCAGGCTGCGCACCGGCGAGCTGTTCACAGCAGCCATTCCTGCTGAGAAGTTGCTGCCTGCCCCGTCCAGGACAATTTAATCGGCAATAAAAAAAACGGTCAGGGAAGGGGACGGAATCCTTGACCGTTTCTTAAGCGCTCCAACCGAGGAGACCACAAGATGTCGTTGACGATCTTATCACACACCACGCCGGTTCCGCTATACCTGCCAACCGCTCATCCAGAACGCTTGTGCGACAACGCTTGACGAGAAACGCCCTGAGACGAACGGAGAGGCACGATCTCGGCCGACCCCTGGTCGTGGTATCCCATTAAGATATGCGAATGAAAATGATTGGTGATATTTTATCCTGGGTCACGGGTTCAACACCGTTTTCCAAGGAACGACATGAACGGCTACGCACGCTGCTTGAGCAGAAGTGTCTAAGACGCGGACAGTTCACATTGAGCACCTGGGAGACATCCACGTGGTATTTCGATTGCAAGCATGCAACACTCGACGGTGAGTGCCTGAATCTGATTGCCGATGAAGTGTTAGCTGCCATCCGCTGTCTGCCAGTGCCAGTGCAGGCCATTGGAGGGCTCACCATGGGCGCGGATTTTATCGTCGCGGCTGTCATCATGAGAGCGTATGAAAGGAAGCGGCCCACGGTGTACGGCTCTATCGTGCGCAAAGAGCCCAAGAAACATGGCACTTGCAGCATGATAGAGAATGAGATGCCACCGGACACGCCTATCGTGGTGGTGGACGACGTGATCACATCCGGCGGCTCGACGCTGAAAGCTTGTGAGGAACTGGAGGCATCCGGCTATCGGATTATGAGCGTGTTGGCCTTGGTGGACCGTGAGGCTGGCGGCCTAGAGATGCTGTCGCAGCGCTACGGCTATGCGCGACCGCTGTTCCGTAAGTGCGACTTCCCGGCGCTTATGGCGCTAGAACGTGAAAATTCGAAATGAAAATGATTGCAGATATTCTCACCCTACTCATGTTCGTCGCCAGCTCGGCGGCTATCACTATACTGGCTCATATCGTATGGGCCGGGAATTAGACGAGGGCGACTCCCCAACGATTGCTGAGGAGCCGTTGCTTTACAGCATCACAAAAGGATCTGCCCCCGCATCTCGCGCGGCGTGCTCTTCAGCATCCTTTGCTGCGCCGTCATCTGGGCGTTGCGCACCCGCTGCCGGATCTGTGAAGGATTGATCACGATCCGCATGTCCGGGTGATCCGCATTCCAGGATCGCATATCCTGTATCGCTTCTGCCCGCAACTCGGGGCGCTTCTCGATGATCGCCTGCGCCAGCTTGTCAGCGATGCCAGCCTCCTTGACGTTGTGCAGATTGATATCCTGCTGCTGGAGTTGCTTAGCCTCCTGAATGTCGGCCACGTTGCCAGGCTGGAATCCAAGCGCCTTGAAGCCTGCTTGCGCTCCAGTGGTCTCCGTAATGAGCTTGCCAGTGGGATCCCGGTATTCGCCCGTCGTCGCCATGTCGATTCCCTGAATCATGTCTCTGACGGCCTTGGGCATGACTGCCATCGCGGCCCCGCCTAGATTGCCCTTCGCCAAACTAGCGGCTCCGTAGACAGCCTGCTGTAGCGCGCCGGCGCCTGCCCCGAACATCTCTCGAATATCGCGCGTCTTATCGGTCTCGGACTGTTTGAAAAGCGCAGTGCCAGGAATCAGGTTCTCGGCCCCGACTCGGCGCTGGATGTCAATTGGGAAGCCCGGGATACCAGACGTGCCTTGTAGCAAGATATCGCGGCCAGCTTCTCCAAGATACTGACCAGCCCACTCACGTAGCGCTTTCTTGGAGTTCACCGGCAATACCTTATCGAGACCCGGGATCCACTGCGCGAGCGTATCAATGAGGTCCTCGAAATCGCCAGCGAACGGAAGTCCCTCAACCCCGGCCGCCATGGTTAGCAGCGCGAGCGCAAGCATACGCTGCTTGACTGGTAGGCGCTTCATGAACTCAAGGTAGCTGATAGAGAACGCTTTGAAGGTCATCAGAGGCGCACCCAGCCCGCGTCCGAGCGCCGGCCGGTTGCCCTTGTTGTAGATAAAAGCAGTTTCATTAACTGCCTTAACCGCAAAAGCGTAAGGATCGCTCTCGCCGAGTTTCTCCGCCACCTCGTAGGCGGCCTTAAAGGTGGTCGCGCGGTTATACTGCTCTGCCGCTGAGAAGAGGCTACCCCACAGGTACAGCCCGGTCTGCACGATACGAGACTTGCCGAGGCCCAGACCGCCGCGTGCGGTGGCGGTCAGGTTGTATATCTCCTGCGGACTCACCACACCTTCATCCTGTGCCCGCTTGAGCGCTTGCTCCATAGCGCCGACAGGCTTACGTAATGGATTAGCCCACTTAAGAAGCGACTTAACCGCGCCGGCTCCAAACTGTGCGAAGTAGGGGGCGGCGACAAGCGGGACTTGGGTCAGGTTCGTGAGCGCCGACGCTGCCGAGCCCCCGAGGAAATTGAAAAACAAGAACCCGCGCAGCTTTTGAAACTCCTCTACCGGATGGTTCACATAGTCGTATAGGCGCTGCGCCTGCTTCTGTAGGTCTCCCAACTCTTTCGGGATGGCGCGCACGGCGGCCGCCATATCGCCCATGTGGTACTGACGTGCGGCGTAACGGGCGTTGCTGAGAATGAAGGAGGCGAGCACGCGGCGCATGTCTTGCGAAAAGCCCGCAATACCCTTGCGGTGTATCATGCGCTTCAAGGCGCTGCGGTTGTTGATGGTGAGTCTCAGGAACTCCTGTACGATGGGATCTTCGTCCAGACCTGCTTGCTTTGCGAACGCTCGCATCGCGTCCAAGTCTGTGCCCTGATACATCTGATACGCTTCTTCATTCATTTCTCCTGTGGTGAAGTGAGCGCCCTTGAACTCCTCATCTTGGCGCATTTGACGCTCGGCACGATTACGCGCATAGCGCGACTCATACATATCGAAATAGAGCGACTTGCCATCGGCATCGGTAATGTGCAATGTATACCTGCCGAAGCGCTGCAACGGAAAGTAACCCTCTTTCTTAAGCTGTTCTGCTTGGATACGCACCTTGTTGATGTCAGAAATGGTATCGTTAACCAACGCTTTTGTACGTTCATCCTTCGCTTGATCGAGAATAGGCTTCAAAGCATTGTTATATAGTGCTTCGATGTAGGCAGGAAGTGTTTGCGCACTACGCGCCGTTTTGACTTGCTCAGCACTCACGCCGATGTTGCGAGCAAGCTTGGAAATGAGCGACATCGCCATCTGATCCGCTGATGTGTCAGCAGCCTGCCTAGCTTGCTGGTAGAGCTTCGCCTGGTATGGCGTGAGGTGGAAGCGATCCCGTAGTTCGCTCTCGGTATAGACGCGCTTATCATCCAGTGTGCTAGCAATAATCGCCTGCATGGCCGCGCTCACGTCCGCATTCTTGGCTTTGCCAGTTTTGGTCGCCTGCTTCAAGCTCTGCATGGAGCGGAATAGCTCTGGTGCCTGACTCTCGGCTTGCGTGCTGAGCGAGGTCACTTCCGACAGAAACTCTTGGCCCTTGTCGAACACGGGCTTGTAGTGCTCTTTGAACTTCTGAGCGAGGTGATATGGCGTGTTGAGCGTCTTGTTCAGCCACGTCACCTTGGAGTCGGTACGAAACAGATCCGAGATGTGCTCGCGGATGGCGCTCTGGAGAGGAGTGTTCTCGTGGCCCGGAATGGTGGCAAACGACACGTCCTCGTTCGTCATTTCGCCTGGCCGGCCAGCCTCAATCACGCGCGTAGTCAGCTCTATCAGCTCGCCCAGCGCGGTCGTATGCTTCGCGTCAATCCCTAAGATACGCCTGACGATATCCACGAAAGCCTGCCATGCCGTATGAATCCCGCCCGCGCGTGGTGTTACCTCCAGGTTCTTCAGAATACCCCGAAACTGCTGGTTGCCTGCGTCGTAGCCGAGCCCGTAAGCAATGAACTCGCGCACGTTCTCAAGCTCGCGTTTGAACTGCGCGCGCTGCTCTGGACTCAGCTTGTCAACCACCTCGTTGTACAAATCGTTCATCGCCTTTACAGCGGGGTGATTAGGTGTTGCGCGCAACCTTGCGACTGTGGCACTGTGCAACAACTCGTGCATGACCACAACGCCAGCCACATCCGGTCCATAATGCTGATTGATGCTGACCGTATCGGTGGACTGCCGATACTGGCCTGCAATCGTATGGTCAAGTTTGCCTTTGCGATTCTCCAGGCCATCCACCAGCTCTATCTCTGGCCGGAATCCCTTGCTCTTGAAAGCTACGGCAAGCGCGGCTTCCAGTGGATTCTTGGCTTTGTTCTGAATCAAGTGCTGGTACAGCTCATCGGCATTTGCGCCGTTTAGCACCTTTTCTCCGAGAGAGCGCAGGTCTTTGCGGGTAGATAGCGAGCCGCGCGCGAAATCCGGCTTGCCTTGTGCTGGCACTACTTCTTCTTGCGCGCCTTGCCCGCTTTCTCCAGCGCGATTGCGATTGCTTGCCTGTTCGCGGTTTCCTTGCCCTGGTTCTTGAGCGTTCTCTGATATTGCGGTCCCTTGTGCAATTCCTTGATGTTTCTGCTGACCACTTTCTGGCTTTTGCCCGGTTTCAACGGCATTGACGTTCTCCTGTAATGAAGGTTGAATAGCCTGAGCGGCCGCTATCTCTGGCCGAGCTGTCTCAGGAGCGGCAGGAGCCGAAGTCGGCGCCCGCGTTATCTCAGGCCCAGCAGCAGGCTGGGTTACTGCTTCGGGGGCCGCTTGCGCTCTACCCGGAATTTCGTTCCTGGGGGCTGGCGGTTCATGAACTCCGCCAAGGTCTCGGGTGCCTTTTCTGAGGCCGGCGGCTTTGCGGGCGGCTTTATCGGCTTCAAGGGCTTGGTCGGCGGTTGCGAAGTCTTTACCTGTGCCATAGCTCAATCCTACGCTAGGTAGCCGCTCCTCAGTCCCATTAGGATGTTTGGCGACTACCGAAATTTCATTGGACACCCGCTCGCGCACTTTGGAAAATAACGTGTGCAAAGCGGCCTCATCTCCCGATTCGGCTCTATATTCATCTCCCCCGATTCTATAGGCGGGTATCCCGGCCTTTTGTGCTTCTTCGTGCAATATCCTTCCGACGGATCGAATAACCTCATCGCCACCTTCGTGTCCGGCGCGCGTGTTGATGTTCTTAAAGTCATCCAAATCCGCGCTCGCCTGATAAGGCAACCGCTGCGATTCTTCATACGCGCGACGATTCCCGAGCGGCGTCATGTCGTCGGTGAGTAGCGTCTTACGAAGATCCTCTGTGCTCATCTCAGAGACGCGCTGGCGTTGCGTAAGATTTGTCCTTCGCTCAGGCCCCGCATATGTGCTAGACTCTGAGGTGGCTTCACCCACAGGAGAAGGCGATGACTGAGGTACAAGACCTGAAAGGATCTGACCTTGCGGAAGGTTGGTTAACGATGCGGGAGTTTGCTGATCCGGCGAAAGTAGCGTCGGAACGGGATTACTGGAAGGAACAGGCGATCCGCTTGGGGGGCTTATTAAGGCGCCAGACGCTGACGACTCAACACCTGGAATCACGGATTGAGGAGGCAACTCAGCGGGTAATCCGGCTGGAACGGGAGGCGCGATATTCGCAAGAGCGGAACTCTGAATTGACTCGCTTGACATGCCTGCTTGAGCAGGCGCTTGAAATTCAGGTTGCAAACCGAGATCGGTACGTCCCTGAGCCGCCGGTTCTAGCAATCCCTGCTGCGCCGGAGACAGATTCGGCTGTGCTCCAGGCTGTGCAAGCGGAGACGGCGGCAATACGGGACCACCATTTAGGGATGGTTGAACAGGTTGGCGCGATATCTCAGGAGATACGGGCCTTTGCTGGAATAATCCTTCATCCAAAGTAATCGGACGCCCTGCCGCAATGTCAGATCCGACGTTGCGCGCGAACATTTCAGCAGCGCTCGGGTCTGCGGCTTTAATCTGCTGCGTGAGACCGCGCGCAATCTCGATGCGCTTCTCTTGATCGGTATCAGGATTCGATAAAGTCTGCGCCTGGCGCTGGGCTTGTACCGCTCCCAAAGCATGCCCTGCTAGACCGAAAGGTGCCAGCAACGTAGTCATACCGAGCGTCGGGCCGACGACACTCTTAGCAGCTTCCCACGGACTGGGCTGGTTCAGATCAATGCCATAGGCGCGCTCAGTTGCGGACTCGGCCGCTTGCTGGCCCATCTCGGTGGCCGTTTCGCCGATGAATGCTTCGGGCAATCCCCTCAGAAATGGCTTGACTATTTCCGGCGTCGTTGCCTGCTGTAATGCGCCAGCCGCAGTCTTAGCAGCGCCATGACCAAAACCGAGCAAGCGCCCGGCAATGACGTTACCTAAAGTTTCTCCGCCCCATTCCTCCAATCCAGTACGCCGCGCCGCTGCCGTCGCCTGCTCCTCTGGCAACCCTTCGGCTTTAGCCTTGCTGTAGGTCTGCTGTGCCTGCGAGAGACCGGCTGGTACTGCGCCTAGAGCGCCTGCGACACCTAGCCCAGCGATGGCAGGCAGTTCGAATGGCAACGCAGCAATCGCGCCACCAACAGCCGCCACCGGCGCCACAGACTGCGCAATCATAGGGGCGCCCGAGGCCAAGAAATTGGTCACAGCACCGTGCTTCTCGGGCTCAGGCTGCCACTCAGGATGCGCGGCCTCGCGCGCTGTAGCAGCTTGCTCTAGCGACTTGCCAGCCTGCCCTAGCCAACTCTCCGAACCGAGCGGATATTGCATGGCCTGCCCGATCATGCGCGGCAATTCGACTTTGACTCCCTGATTCCAAAACTGCGAGCCAATCTCTCCCAAAGCGCCATGGCGTGGCGGTGCCAAGTCTTCATGCGAGAGCATTCTCGGACCGGAAGATACTTGCGACTGAGAGGAGATATCATCATCAGGTAATAAGCGCGGATCAGCCATTGTCAACCCCCGAATTGCTTAGCGTAGGCACTCTTAATTTCTGCTTCTTGTGCGTCTTGGTACCTGTTGAGGTACCGTTTCTTGTAATCTGCATAGTCCATTTTTGGACCTTGCGGGCTCGTAGGAGCACCTTGCGGCTGCAATGGCAGCGTCGTATAGCCGCCTTGCCCATTAGGTACCGTAACAATGGGCACCTTCTGCGTCGTAATGCCGTCACCGCTTGGGACTTCCATCATGCTGTAATGCGGTGCGCTCTGCTTTGCTCTCTGATCTTCGGTCATATACGTATAAGGCAACATCTTTTCAATCAATGACTGCGATTGATCCGCCTGCTTCTGAGCAATGGTCGCCTGCTGCTCCGGAGTCGCGCCCATGGTCCACGGCAACATAGCACGCTCGCGCTCGGCTCCGGCATTGTACTGTGCGAGGGCAAGTGCTTTGTCTGCTGCATACTGCGTAGGCAGTAGTGCACCAAGCGCTTTACGAGCTCCAGCGGTACGGGCGTTTGCGAGCATCTGTTCGCCAGCGTTCAAGCTAGAGCTGGGAAGTGCCATGGCCTCTCCATAAAGCTGTTGCATGTAATTATTGGCGAGACCTTGCGGGCTGCGGTCTGGGATGGGCTCATAGCGCAATACGCCATCGAATCCGATGCGAGGCTGCATGCGCTGCTGAGGCGCCTCTGCTGGCGCTGCTAGCGCCGCGCCGGATTGCGATGATTGCATAGGAGCGGGCAAGGCAGCAGCGCGTCCACCTTGCAACGTGGCAATGTTGGCCTGATCAGCAAATTGATTCAACCTGCCGCTAGGTAAGTTCGATCCTGCATAAACGGGAGTCGCGCCATACTCACCGATATACTGGTTGCCACCTGCTGTCTGCCAAGGCTGACCCATGGACGGGTTCGCCATGTCAGCACCGTTCCAAAACTGTCCAGGCCCTGGACCGGGCTGAAGGAACGGATTCGGCTGTGCGCCGCCACCAACTGTTGCCTGTGGCGCTATCGCGGCGTTAGCTGGCGGCGTCGGCTGTACTCCAGGAACCGCACCAACAGATTTGCTAGCGGCAATACTGTTCGGACTCTGATTGAGCCAATTCCATGCAGATGCGAGCGAGCTTGACCTGCTGACAGGCTGCCCTGCGGCAATACTGCTTGGACTCTGATTTAACCAATTCCACAGACCGCCTGGATGATTTGTTTGCGGCGCAGGCAAGGCAGAGCCTCCAGAGAAGTATGATCGGATATTTGGTACGATGTTACCAGGAACAACCGCATTTGGATTTGGATCGAAAATGCCTGGTACAGGTTTGGAAGCTCTCTGTAGATACCCAGGCTGAGCGAACCACCCACTAGGGCTAAACAGTCCGTACCCTGTATTCTCAGGATGCTGACTCACGACATCCGCGCTCGTCGGCGCGGGCCGCGTCGGCAGGTTTCCGGCCCAATTCTGTTGCGGGGTAAAGAATGAGCCAGGCGCGGGAAGCGCCCGCTTGTTCGGATCGTCGTATGCGGCCATGGTAATGCCCTCAAATCTCCCGGCCAAGCTGCTGCCGGCGAAACGTAATTCCGTGAATGTCAAGCTTGCCATCGCTCTCAATGGCAAAGCCGTGATTGCGCGCTACTATTCCTTGTCCAGTCTTCACGCGAGCGACCTTAATCGCACCAGTGCCGATAGGCGTCTTCTGATAGGTTGCAGCAGGGCGTTCATCAGCAAACTGCGTGACGTGTAGCGTATCAGTCAGGCGCGAATGCAGGAGAATCTCAACGATGCGTTGCTGCTTGGTAGCCTCCCAATCGTTAGCGAGCAGGTGCAGCACAGCGTCAATAGGCTCGTCAGAATCCGTAGATCCAGTCCACTCATAAAGCCCGTCCGGCCCGACCAGGATATGCTTATCCTGCCAGCGCACGATCTGCGTGAAGGGGAAGTCTCCGTAAGGCGTTACGGCGTGCGTGGCGAGGTTCATCACGTAAGCCGCATAGGCGGCAGCCTCTTGTAGCGATATCTTCGCTCGCGCCGTGAGAGCGGGCAGGGTAGCTCGGATATCGCAGTAGGGACCGGAAACCAAGCCCGGTAGCGTGGCAGCGATCCTAATACTGTTGCCGCCCGAGATACTGAGCATGCCCTCCAGGGCTGGCAAGATACTGGACACTTGCACCGATCGCGAATCCACGAAGCGTACATCGGCCTGAAGCGCCGGAAGCGTAGCTGTGATGCGATTACCGAACCTGGCGGAAGCCTGTAACGCAGGAAGCTCTACAGCAACCTCAATCACGTCTCCCGATAGCGCCGTGAGCAATCCTTGCAGAGATGGCAAGGTAGCGTTGATGCGGATAGGTAACTCGCCCGACATCTCAATTGCGCCGGTTAACTCTGGCAACGTTGCAGATATTTGCGAGCCGAAGCGCGCCGTAGCTTGCAGCGCCGGGAGTGTGGCCGCGACGTTGCCGCCAAAACGTGCTGCACCTGTCAGCTTAGGAAGCGTGGCAGCAATACGGAAATTTGACGCGGAGATATGTGCGCTGGCTGTCAGTTCAGGAAGAACAGCGAATATTGTAAAGGTCGCCATCAGAGTACCCCTATTGGGTAGTACCGGATATGAGCACCAGTAGCTTGAGAAATTGAGTCAATTATCCCACTATTAAAATAATTAAAGTAATCAGTATAATCGAACGACCATACACCACCAGAACTACGCTTTAACACGTCCACCAATGCGGAAAAGAAAAGGCCGTATCTTCCACAGCCTCCACTAATCTTCAACGGCATTATCGAATTACCTGATCCTACAGCACTGTAGTCACATAAATACCTTGGTAAAGAAAGAGGGTATGTTGCAGTTACACTATAAGGGCATGTTTGGCCCGGACCCGTCGGCCATCCGCACGGATCCTCTCCAGGAGGATCGGTGGGCGGGTTGCTCAAAGTAAAACAGCTATAAGCGCCTCCACCAGGCGCAGTACAAGTAGGCGTCGGCCCAAAAACAGTTGTAGGCAAATCGTGTGAGAACAAAACAACCGTATCTCCGTTATTATAAATCTCAATACGCTGGTTGTAATGCGTAGTGGTTGTATAATGGCAAGACTCCACTCCGTCTCCGTCAATTTCATCGTCCAACGAACACGACGCAACTAAATTGATTACTTGATAAATAGCAACTTTATCTCTCAAGTTAAGATAGTGATATACATAACTGAATGGAGACACAGTTGACGATGATTCGCGATCATACGCTGGAAGGCTTGTCATATGTTGGGTTGCGTGATATTCTGAATTTGTATACATTCCTTGTCCAAGCGTAACGCCACCCATCTTAAGCGGATAAGTTTGAACAGTACCAGTTGCCGTATATACATACTTGTCCGCACTAGTAAACGTACCTGTTCCTGAGTTCCATCCGGTCCAGGAAAGAGTATCTGTCCCAGAAATGACGCCTGCCGAACTTGCAATAACAATGTCGTCACCATCCCAATCTATTGCAACTGGAACATTTTCCATGGATCCAGGCACAGTTGACCAGTTAATAGTCCTCGATCCATTCGAGTTTATTCTCCACATCCACATACCCCAATCAGGATCGTAATAAGAGTATGCAATTCCAGACGTAACTACTTGATAGTTGCCACAATCCGCGTTCGTGTAGCTCGTGACAGCCTGCGTACCATTCTCAAAATCATAGATAATCTTCAAACGCTTTGTAAAATGCCCTCTCAGTATAGCCGCTTGAGTCCCTGACTGATTAACAAAACATGGCAAATCAGGATAAGGCCAAGAATCAGTAGCAGAGAAATTATCAAACTCAGCTATTGTTGTCCATTCATCAGGAGAATGGAGCGGAGATTCCAGCAGAGAAGTAACAAACGTTGCAGAGTCGAATGCAACACATCTAATCCACTTTGTACCGTCATCTTTTTTTCTGATTCCGCAACCTAGTACCCATACTCCACCGGCCAGAGTGACTAAAATAGCCCCGTCTTTCCAGATGTTTGATGAAAAACGAACCTGACTAAGAATCCGGTGCGATTCAATCGCGTCATTTACCTGTATAACCTTCGTGTAATCCCATATATCCCCAAAATAGCCTTGTAGCGGAACAACTGATCTGCCGTAAGGACCATTAAAGGTCAACACATCTCTTTTCTTCGGATCTCCAGGCCCCTTCCAGTCGAGGTTGCCGGCGGTCAGCGTGACTCTTCTGATAATATGCCAGTGGCTTTGCTGACCAAACGTCAGTTCCGCTGTCGGGTCCGTGCCTCCAACGGTTCCGAGCGGGGGATTTATCGGGTTTCCACCGCCGTCCACCGTCGGGTTTCCCCACCCGGCCGGGGCGTCGTCGGAAGCTGGCAAACATAGGTATACTCCGACGGGAGTTTCTGAGCCTGCCTTGATGTGGATCTGTCCCTTCCATGGGTTGACGCGAGACACAGCAGATGCGGTCGCAGCCGTCTTGATGGTGTCGATTGCCGAGCCAACCATCATTTGCTTGCGCGCCAAAGGAACATGGCGTGCGCATTCGGCCATGTCGCCTTCCAGTAGGAGCTTAGTCATCAGGTGCTCGTCGATTCCTGCGACACCAGCGTAGACATGGTGTTGTTTGCCGAGACAATCGCCTTGGCAACTTCGCCATAGCCCTGCGCTACACCGCTTGATACTGCCGCCAACGTCTTCATCTGCTCTAAGAACAGTTGCGCTTGGCGATCCTGTATCTCGATTTTGCCGTGGTAGGCTTCGGTGTCTGCTTTCAGTTTCAACTCCGCATTGGACAGCCGCAGACGTACTTCAGTCTCCTGCCGAGAGAGATCAGCCCGGTACTGTTCTAGTGAGGCGAGGTAAGCGCGCAAGTACGCATCGAAGGGGACCTTCTGGATGTCGATATCGCCTAGATATTTCTTGAGAGCCGCCTCGTAACGCTGGCTGACATTGCGGTTGTAGGCTTCGATAGCCGAGAGCTTGTCGATCTCGAACTTGCCTTGAGTCGTCAGCACCTCAAGTTGAGCACGGTATGCGTCGTACTCTGCTGCCTTGGCGCGCACCTGCTCTTCATCGCCGCGCATGAGCGCTTCGTAAACACGCACCTCGGCATCTCTGCCCTGCGCATAGGCAACGTAGCCCTCGACCTCGGCCCGGAACAGGTCAACCACGATCTGCTTCGCACGCAAACTCTCTGCTTCGGCTTGAACTTCAGCCGCATAAAGCCGCACTTTGGCTTCTTCACCCGCGATCTGCACTTCAAGCCGGTGTATAAGCGCAACGTCCAGGTCAACTTTGAGCTTTTCTGCCTCGATCAGAGCCTTGAATTTGTCGATCTCGGCAAAAGCAGCCTTGATTTGTATCTCATACAGGTCCGATTTGACGCGAAATACCGCAACTTGCGCGTCAACCGCCTTCAACGATAGGTTATAGGTCTCGACGATGAACCCGACGATGCTCTTGGCGTACTCAACCGCCTGGCTGTTAAGCGTGACGTACTGCCCGGCGTAGGCGACGGCGAGGTTCACGACTGCCAGGCGCATATCCTTTGCAGAACTCAGGGCAAACTGAATGTGCTGTTGCTCCAGCTCATGTCGGCGCACAGCCACTTCGACTGCGGCAAGCGCGTTGCGCGCTCTCCTGTCTTGGCTCACTTGCCTCTGCTGAGCCCTTAAAAAGCCCTGTGGTCGCTCATAACCGAGAGCCGACTCGTCAGCAAGTTGCGCCCGAGCAGCGGCTGCCTCGGCCCTCAGACGGGCGCGTTGCCGATCATAGATGTGCTGATCAACAGCGTCGGTCATCGCAACGCCAGACCCAATCCATTCAGTGAGCTTCGCCTCTAGCGTGGCTAGGCTCGCTGCGTGCTCAGGAAACCAATGATCAACGAATCCCTGTACCTGTTGCTCCATGGCTTCCCGCATGGCTGGCAGGATATTGGTGTACTGAGTGCGGAATGTGCCCTCTAACCCTGTTGGCGCATCAGGAACATCGGGCGGCTCAGCATCGAACTTTGGCAGCTTCAAAGTAGGCGCTGTTGAAATCGTGACATCATGCGTGGCAGGCGGGTCGAATGTCCTAAGAGTGGGCTTGGCAGGTGCGTGGAAAGTCGTATCGATAGAAGGCGCCTGCTTTGCGAAGACATCAATACCCTTTGGAGCCTGATGATTGAACAACTTCGTCGTGTCGATGGCAACGGGCTGGTCTGGCATCTCGGGGAAGATTGGCAGCATGATATTCTGAAGCGCCCCGAGCGCCGGTGATCCCCCAGGCATGTTGAGCCCGAGGGTAAAGCCACCCGGAGATGCAAGCCCAGTCTCCGTATCAACATCCTTAACTTCAGGCGCATCTGGTTGACTAATCAAAGTAAGACCTGAAGCGGCTTCAATCGCAGCGGAGGCTGCCACTTGCATATCGGAATATGCTGTAGGCACAAGCCCACGGGCATCGCTAATAATGCCCGCTACAATATCTGAAATTGCCATGATTTACACGCCGCGCGGCATGGTGAGGGAACAGCTATCAACCGTGTATGTCGCGCCGGATGAGATACTCGTCGAAGACAGTCGCGCTTCACCCGTGCTGACGCCGCATGCCATGTCGATACGCGCATACGCCTTAGCGCTGCTATCGTCGGCCCCGCTATCCGCCTCGTTGGCAAAGATGCGCATCCACCCCGCCGTACCAGTAGCGCCCGCCACGCCGCTCCAAACCTGCGTAGCATCCTTTGCGAGCACGCCATCAGTTGAGGTACCGAAGTCAAGCCCGTTGGTCTCAGATCCAGCCGTCCAGGCCCCCGAGCTTACGGTAATAGTGATGAGAGCGGTATAGCCCGATGAGGCATCATCCGGGTCATCCGGCTGGCTGCCGCTGTATACCACGGCCTTGCCCTTGCGCATGATCTCGCGCAGGCCATCCTCAATGACGTGACACTTGACCTCATCGAAGCCGCTGTACTCGCCAGCCGTCGCGTCCACGCTCTCCAAGGTAATGCGAGTAGTGGTGTCAGTCGCTTTAAAAGTCACTTCTTTCTGCGCCCACGCGGCATCGTTAAGGTTGCCGGAATCGTAGATAGCTGCCTCGCTTCCGGTTGTACCCACCATGAATTTGCCGTAATCGGCGGTGCCCTTCTTGAAGTAAAGCGAGAGCCGATACCACTTGCCGATACTGGTAGTAATATCCTGGTAGGCTTTACCAGGAGAGGCTCCACCAGATTCAGCAACCCTCAGATGGTTGCCGCTCTGACCCGAGGCTTCGCTGGTGAGCGTGGCCGTGGAAGCTGTCCAGCCGGTCGTAACGCTATCGAAGGTGCCGTTGGTAATCATTGTGGTGGTCTGCCCCATCAACTTAGCCGCGAGACAGGACGAGATACGTATGGTCATAATTCAACTCCATGTGGCGGGCAGAGCCCGTCTGCTATCGGAAAGTGCGCGCCTCACGGCAGCGGACAAGAAAACAAAGCGTTTTAACTAATTGTCAATGCCGCTTCAAGCATAGGCAACGTTGCTATAATCCTCGCATGCACAGTCGCAAGAAATCGGTTATAGGAGACGCCACCCGTCTGCAACAGCATCATCAACTGCTTGAATCCGTCGTGTTCAACCACATAGCTATATGCTTGCTCACCAGGCGCAACCGAGAGCCTCTGTTCGGTGACGTTGCCCCAACCATTGCCTGAGCCCTCTAAGAGGCCGCGTAGCGTCCATACGTAAACAGTCGAGCCCATGTCTGCCATCGTGAGCGGCCAGCCTTCAGGCACGCCGTAGCCCGCCACAGCCACAAGCGAACGGTCATCACCGCGCACGTACACGGCGCGATCTGTGGCAATCACCAGGCCATAGGGAGTGCCTAGCATGCCGCGAACCTGTCCCGGGATCTCGATGACATCGCTTAAGTCGAATAAGTGATAAAGAGCAGGTTGCGACGGATATACCGCGGTGAAGTCTGGATAGACTACCGCGGCATAGGCGCGGCCACGGTGCAGCGCTGTCACGGTCGCACCTTCCGGCAACGCTTCCAGGCCGAAGAAGCGTGTGCCTGACACCTCAGCCTCTTGTGCGAGATCCAACAGCGGACCGTTCCATAGCTCAGCCGTCTCAGTCGTCTCTAACGCGACGAACACTTCATCGCCGTCCGGCTCGCTCAACAGCACTCGCGTCGTCCAGCCTGGCACTTGCGGGATGTTTGCAATGACGAGAGCGTTATTGTCCGATAGATACACGGTCATGGCATCGCGCATCCCGGATAGGCGCCCGAAGTTGTCGCGGTACTGGCACACGATCTGATAGGTTCCGGCCGGAAGATCACCGGCTGTAGCGCTCGCCGTGCTCACCGTAGGCCACGGCGGTAGCGGCAATCCCCAAAGCATGATGGTGGTACCACGCACGATGCCGCTGTCTGCGCCATTCGTATAATAGATGTCACCATTTGCTTCAAACCAATACATGCGTGCTGTACTGGTTAGCGCTGCAAGCGTCGTTGCCGTAAAGTCAGGGTGCAATTCCTTCAGGCTCAAGCCATCCACGAACAGCATGCGCTGCCTGTCGCGCGTAGTAAATTGATAGCGTGGCGTGCCGCTATAGCGCTTGACGGTACCGCGCCGCACGCTGGGCGTGCCGCCATTATCAAGGTCTAGGTTACGAGTTTCGTCAGACAGCCATGCTTGACCCTTGACCGAGCGCGCGCCGATAGGATCCTCGACGTTGTTGACGCCCAGAAAGCCCGAGATGCGGATGTCATCCATGATTTGTCATCTGCGTCGCAACATCAAGCCATCTGCCTTTCAAATGCTCCAATATCAGGAGCATCCCCATAAGGCACAGAATTATCATCATAATCAAATGCAATACCTACATTCGCACCAGCATTGATTGCAGGCGAGCCGGTATCTAAATGATATGATCCTGATACAAATAAAGGATTGGTCTCAAATGATGCAGCATCCTGGGATGATGCTGCTTGCCAAGTTGCCAGCGATTGATAAGCAGCTCCGAGCCAACTGAATCTGCCAGATCCTCCACCATAATAGAGATTATTATTGTACGATATTCCCACTTCACCGCCAGACAGTACCGTCACATATTTGGCAGACACAAAAATATTATTCTTGACGGTCACGTTGGGGGATGATTGATATATTACAGGATTGGAAGAGCCCGGCCTGCTAATCGTGTTATTGAGAATACTGATGTCGCCAATATCTGAGGATAGTATTATCAGCGAATGTACTGAAACAATATCGTGCATCCAATTATATTGAATGACTATTCCTGTAGCGTGATCATGGATATTAACCAGATAATCGCATGCACCATAAACATTATTATACTGAAAAGTCAATCCGTGCGTATCAGCATCGTAACATTCCAAAGCATATCCAGTACGGCTATCGTGTAACGTACACCCTTGAACCGTAAAGTTGTAGCTCGCACCGTGCATACGCACCAAGGTTCCATCAGCAGAGACACCAGAATCCTGATAGCAAAGAGTTGTCTCCAATAAATTGTCGTGCGTTGTTGCTCCGTAACAAGCCACTGGGCTGGTAGTGTATGAATTCCACCCACGACAACTTTGCACTGTGCTGTTATCGCATCCGGTATAAAATGTAAATGAGTGCCGATAGTGCTCATAACTGGAAACATTCCTGACGACATTATGCGAACCAATGAGCTTCACTCCGCCAACAGAGTTCACATCAGTGCCCGCAGAGCGGGTGCAATCTATACCATCGATGACGATATAGTCCTTACCATTATCAGAGATATTTTCAAAATCCCGACCTATCTCATAAGTTTTGCCATTTGTATTCGGGTTATCACTAGCCGTTGGCGAGATATAAAAATTCCCACCAGTCCAGATAAAACTACCAGGATTTGCAATTACATTCGCAACAGAATCGGTACGTCTCAAAAAATGCGTGCTATTCTCCCACACCCCAAAAATCTCAGAGGCGGCAGCAATATACCATGCTCCGGTTCTCGCATATACCTTAAAACGCATGTCACGCCCGGCATTGCTGGTCCAAGTTTGAGTCACGGAATAGTATGACCAATACTCTCCCCCAGCATATACGGACGCAGCAGCCCATCGTCCAACTTGTATTAAGTTGACCGCGTCATATGCCCAATCACCAGCAAGCGTGATGTAATACTTGACGCCCGAGGTCAACACAGGAACGGATGCAAAATTAAATGAAACATAGCCTGCGGATGTGCTGATGCTATTAGCAACAATCGTCTGACTCGTCGCAATCACGGCTCCTGGCTTTGCCGCTGTCTCGGACCGAATCTCACACCATATATTGCCTGCTCCAACCGTCCCAACTTTGACTAGATAACAATCGATATGATCCACGGCATACGTGGATGCAGGGGTGATGCCTTGTCCTAGCAAATTTTGAAATTCAGAAGCCCGAAGCTGCCCATATGAATCGCTCGTATCCTGATTATCCTTGAGCGATGTCTCAGCGATCCATGTTGCCTGCACAGAAGATCCGACAAGCACCGGATTTGCTCCGCTATCGTATGCACATATTGTAATAGGCGCATCTTCAGTGCCAGAACCAGGCACCACTAGAGCTTCACGCCAAGTCTGTCCTCGCTTAAGCCCAATCCTCGCCCCCGGTGGGAAAGAGTATGCATTGACCTTAGCGATTGTGGCCCATGCGTGCGATGGACTACGGCCTGAGTTGGAGTCATTGCCTGCAACCGAATCTACGTAAAAATCTATAGCGTTTGGCATTATATGCGAACGGAATGGATTATAGGATTGTGAAAATGGATTGAACATTAGAGTGCCCGCCTTATGCGAAGATCCGACATCACCGCTCCACGAATCAATAATACATCAGTCGTACCAAAGCATCGTTACGTCCACGCCTGCCAACGCGATGACACTGATCTTCATCCCAGCGGCGACACGCCAGGCCGCTGGGTTAAGGATAGATGCGCTACCATCCGTCACATCACCGCTCGGGATCACAGCGGTAGGGTTCGAGCCATAGAGAGCATAGAAATCTCCATTAGCTGAAAACACACACATCGTAGCCAAGGAGGGTACGGTAAACTGCGTAGCCACGCTGTCGCCGTGGTAGTTATCAACGGTGTCTGATGGCATCAGCACAAACGCGCTTCTTGCTGCGTTCTGCGCCTCTGTCGTCTCTTGGGAATGAAACTTTTGCATGTTGTTTTCTCTTACCTGTATGAGCCTTGCTGTAGCAGAGACAGCGTAGCGCTGCCTGAAGTCCATGCCGTAATGCTCAGCCGAATGGCGCGCGCCATAGCGGACTTCTGCACTACCGCGTTAGAGCTGCGCCCGCTCATGGCAGCGTCCAGGATGAAGGTCACGGCCTGATCTCCAGTAAACCCTTCTGCCTGTACATCAGTCATAGTGCCCTCCACCGTATAAGTCAGGCTCGCTGCGCTTGATAGCGCCACTGATACACCAAGATGCGGACCGCTATAGAGATTCAGCGGTATCCATGCGGTTTCAGCCAGTGCGGCCATACCTACCGTGATGTTGCCGGCCGTGTTGCCGTCCACGGTAACGGCCGTCACGGTCTTGAAATTCTTGGTTCCATAGCTCGTAGGGTTCGCGCCTACAATCGTCTCAGTAATGGTCACTCCAAATCGGTTCGTGCCAGTGATCACGAAAGTCCTGGCCGAATCGTCCCCGCTGGAAGTCACTGAAACATGGCGCGGTATATCGAAAGTTGCTACCCCGCCTGAAGCGCCAGCCCCGTTGATAGTGAGTGACTGCGTTCCTCCAGCCGCCGGTTTCTGACTGGCGCAAACCTGGTTCCCCACTGCGGCCGTGAGCGTCAGGCTAACATTTATCACTTTCATTGCGAATCCTCAGTAATACTTGACGGGGCGAACCCGCATCATCAGGTTAGCATTATACTTGCGCGCGGCTCTTTGCGCTGCCGAAATAGGAGGTCCGACCAACATTGCAAATTCCGTGTCTGCCTTCATGAACTCCTGTTCGTTATAGGTCTGTGTGTCCTTTTTGCGATAAGCGCGCGACTTCATGCCCTCGATGAGCGCCAGGAATAAGTGATCATCAGGATCCGTTAGATCGTCTGTCCGGTCAGTCCATGCAATTTGCGCAAGCGGCATACGTGTCACGCGTAACGAGATTGTGCCATCCGCCGCGGGCACTGGCACGAGACAGATCGAGCCCGGGATATCGTCTTCTACATAGCGCTCTGGCGTGTTCTCGGTAGTACGCCAATCTTCATCTACATCTTCTTGGCGCCGTGAGCTTTTGGTGAGGCGCGTGTACTCCCAATAGACATCAGATACCGTCAGGATACGGCTGTCCAACGCATAATTGCGTGTTCCAGAGGTAGCCGCAATAGTCTTGATAGCCGTCGTCGTAGCATCTTCCGTCCCGAGACGGATGGAAATTTCATTCCGGGACCAATTAAAGAAGCGCGTCAGCTCCTCATTCTTCCATTTCGCGGAACTGTCATCGGACTCCCAAAAGTAAGAGTACCCGGACGGCGGATCTGGAAGATCGCCGCCCAGGTCGTCTACTGCGAGCCGGAACTCATAGATAGCTTGCAGTAAGGTGTACATCAAGTCGCCTCGATCAGCACGCCCAAGCCGCTCGTATTGTTCGTCGGAGCTCCGCCATCAATCCAAACCTTGCCAGATTCGGTGTTGGCTTCCCAATCGGTCGCCCCAATCAGCGTGCAGTTCTTAAGGATCAGCAACCCATCCGGGCTGCCACCCCCAGTAATATCGAACGCTTCCGTCATGGTCGTGCCAGACGCTGTGCCAGTAGGCATGTTGATGAACATGCAATGATCGAAGAGCGTGAAACGGTCCAACCCGTTCACAGGAACAATCAGGAACTGGTGAGTATTCGCCTCGGCGTAGGTAATGAACAGGCAATTCTTGAAGACGTTGCGA